>Ga0099846_1000609_pt1 | contig 14759 bp, 17 predicted proteins | sample CB_VirMetaG_FD_78180 | JGI IMG/M metagenome (GOLD analysis project Ga0099846, IMG submission 78180) | Freshwater to marine saline gradient viral communities from Chesapeake Bay - CB_1504_1 Viral MetaG | ecosystem: Environmental > Aquatic > Marine > Coastal | place: USA: Chesapeake Bay... | reverse complement strand
GAGGAGTAAGTGACATCATTCACAATAGCCACCTATCTAGTATTCCACTTCGGAATCTTTATCAAACTAATCTTATCTGCGATTGCATTCTTTGTTTTCGCCTGTGGGGTGAGAAAGATTTTTGAAGTAAACAAGAGAATAAACAGGGAAACACAGCTTGACTTGGTGAACATGATACGAAAGGAAGCTGATACCACCATGTAAAACAAAAAATGAAGTTGGCTCAGGAGAGTCAATCAGGATATAACATGGCTTACAAAACAAACCAACTAACATCGAAGGGAGAACATGCCGAAACAACTGACTGAAGTAATCTATGATCTGAACTCAATCTTTGCAAAGGAAGGAGACATTCCTGTAAAGATCGTCGGAATTGATCTTGAGCTGGTTGATCCGGTTATCAAGACCACTGAATTCCAAGGGAAAAGGTTCGTCGAAATAACAGAACCAGCATAAGGCTCTCAGACAGCCTTAAATCAATTAGAGCCCCTGACCTATACATTGACATAGGCAGGGGCTTTCTCGTTTCACACACACAAGCACAGCTACAAAACAAGGAGATATTATGGTAGCAATCAACACAAATGTAGTCGTAGCCCTTCCGCAGGTATATGAGAAGATCATGAATCTGAACAGGGAAGACTATGCATGCCCCTCTTCAAGCACTTTTGTCATGAAGAATGAAAACGACGATCGCTTTAATCTGTTCAGCAATAGGATGGAATTTCCGATGACAGATTATGCGAGAACGCAGCTCAATAACCGCTGGTCCGGATTCAACACGTTCTCGAAGACATTGGACGAAAACAAGTATGACGACATCTATACCAAAACGCTGTCAGACCTGCTTGCTCGCGACGAACGTAAGATCGTTGTGAGAACAATGAATCCAGATGGAGAACGTGTGGCCCGGGCAGTTGTTAGCGATCGCTTCAAGCCGATAGATGACAGCCTGATCGTTCCTGATGTATGCGAGATCATTGGAGATCACAATGACAAATGGCGTTCTCTCGGAGGACAAGTGACGGATACGAATACGTTTATTCGATTCATCACCAGGGATCCACAGATCAGCATGAACATTGGAGGACGACGCAGAGAGATGCATGTTGGCTTCCAGTACAAGAACTCAGAAGTAGGATGCGGATACACTCAATTTAGCGCGTTCTTCTTCGATTCCTTTTGCGAAAATGGATGTGTCTTTGGAACGTCAACAATAGCTGATGTCAAATTCATGCATCGTGGATCCAAGATCTCGACTGACTTTGGTCGAATCTTAGAAGAGCGAATCCAGAAGCAGGAACTCCTGAATATCAAGGGCGCAATTGTGGATGCCACACGTTTGGCGGTAGAGGGAACCTACATTCCTGAAGTTAGACAGCTTCTTGAGGACTCAATAAATTGCAAGATTCCTGATAATACGAATGTCTCTGACTTCATCAAGCTGATCGGAAAAGAGGTTGGCCTGACGAACAGAGAACAGGAAGATGCTCTTGTTCACTATGACGGAACTAACTCCAAGTACGGAGTGCAGGCAGCTATTACAGCTCTTGCTCAGGACTCGAAGTCTTTCATGCGCAGGGAAGAGCTTGAACGCGCTGGTGGCAAAGTCATCAACATGAAAGACAGGGCTTGGAGAGCAATCGCAGAATTATCAGCATGAACATCAAACTATATCGAGGGATCCGGAGGTATTGCGAGAGAGCAAATGCTCCGTGTCGTCATACTCATGCGACCAATGATCTTCCAGAAGAGAAGGAGATACTGGATGGATGTGATGGGGGTATTGATTCTACGAATCCTATTGCATCTACATGCTTCCATGATGATTCTAATTATGATGGGACTGCACGGTGTATTGGCAAACGGCTACCCGAACCTGACGCGCGGCCAGGTGTGGTGCCAGAAGCATAAGGCGACTCATTGCGAAGGACAGAAAGATGACGACAGTACGCAAAACCAAGGCAGGGTGGGTACACAAGATCACTAACACAGCGCACGGGATGCTTGAGCAAGGCGGAGTCTGTGGGCGCGAGGAGCTATACAAGCGCGAGACGCTCGCCAAGCATGGGATCGACTACGACGCCAACCCTGATGGCTACGACGTGTGCGAACACGCTACCAACATCGAATGGCTCAACCACTCGGTCAGTTGCGACAAAGTTCTCAAGGCGGGGCACATCATTCAGTGAGTATTAGCCCGACACGCGATGATTTTCAATGATGGCAATCATGACAAGAAAGGAGGATAGTTAATGCGTTACTAAACAGGTTCTAAAATCAACGAAAAAAGCCCATTGTTTAGGAGAGGTCAGAAATGGCCTCTCCTTCTCTATTTTAGGAAGGATATTATGGCAAAGAAAATAGATCGATCACCTGCATATGCAACGGCGATGATCAGCATTCCGCTTTTGGTTCGGGAAGAAACAAATAAGAGACTAACAACGCCAGAAGATATATCAGAACTATGCAAAGAAATGAAAGACTATGCTCAGGAAGTATTCGTTGTAGTTCTACTCGATGGAAAGAATAAACTCATAACCAAAACAGTAGTCACGCAGGGGCTTCTGGACGCAACAATGGTTCATCCGAGAGAGATTTTCAGAATGGCTATTGAACGCAGTGCTTCGGCATTGATACTAGTACACAATCACCCATCAGGAGATCCGACTCCAAGCGCAGAGGATCTCAGGATTACGAAACAACTTATTCAGGCGGGAAAAATCATTGATATCAAAGTGCTTGATCATCTCATCATTGGTCATGATCAAGAAAGAAAGATAAAGCATCTAAGCCTCAGAGATTCAGGAGTCATTCAGTTTTAGAACGGATCCTCTTCAATCGGAGGAAGGATGCTAACTTCGTCTGTTATGTCTATCGCTTCCTTCTTGGGCCGGGGCAACTCTTTAGGCTGCATTCCAACAACCAACAATTTGGTTGAGCTCTTCTGAGTTGTCTCGGCGCCCATCCCCTCAAAGTTCTTGTCGCTAAGGCCAACAGATCGAGCCGATACATCTGCTGCATCTTTCAGAGCCTTGGCCATATTGCACAGCTCGCGAGGAGAGGCATACTCTTTGCCGGCCTCAACTAACTCAAGCTTCTTGCGTACCTGACTGGCAAGCAGCTCTCCTGTAGTCATGTGATTTACAGCTACAGGCAATCGACCAACGGCAACATGCTTTTGGAACTCGATATTTGCATTGTTAATAAGCTCAAAGTCTTCTTCCTCACGTTCTTGGATCCATCCCTGGTCACGGATGTACTTCAAGGTCTGAGGATATGACACCCCAATTTTCTCGGATATCTCCTTGACTGAAAGGCGTTGTTCAACATACATCTCCTTCATGTTGTCGGGATATACTTCTAACTTTTTACTCATAACGAAAGGAATCCTATGAATGGCCCACAAACTGTCAACGAAAAACTAGATCTCAATGTCGTATTCATCTATCGCTCTGTATGCTTTCCTGACCCAAGAATCAAGAATACTGTAGAAGCATTCGGTCTTGAAGAAGATGAAGCAACCAAGGAAATAGTATCACTTGGAGCCTTCCGTGTCTTCCCTAAAGAAGTATGGGAAGAAGTCTTCGATGATTACAAGGAGTCTCCTATGTATCATCTTCAGAGGATCCGAAGTCAGCTCGACAGATTTATTGCAAATCATACCTACCCATTCTTCTCCGGAGCAGTGCAAGCTTTACCAGTAAAGAATCTGCCTATGTTCATGGAGACTATCGAAGGACTTGAAGCAAAATTTGCTAAACAGAAACAGATCTATGTCGACAATCTTAGCGATCTTCTCAATGCCAGCGAAAAATTCTGGTCAATGAAGGGGCCAAAGATATTCCAAATCAAATCTGATGAGCTATCAGATATCATCAGATCGCGGTTTGATTCTCTCGACCAGTTCAAGAAGAAGTTCAAACTTGAAATCATCGCAATGAGAATCGAGTCCATCGAAACCGGAGAGGTTGAGATTCAGGATAAGGTTGCACTTGATGAAGTTCGTACCGCAAGAGACAGACTTGTTGAGAAATCTCAGGATGAGATCGACAGCAAGAAAGACCAATTCCAAATGGAAATCGTTCTGGATCTGCGAGCAAGAGCAATAACAGCAGTAAAGCATTTCATGGACAAGCTTCAGGACGGAAAGATAACAAAGACCAACATCAACTCCCTGAACAAAGCCATCAAAGATATTTCTGACATGAATTTCATGGAAGATAGAAAGCTGTCCGATATTCTCGGAGCGATAAAAGAAACAATAGATGCCATAGACACAAAGGAAATTAACGAAGACTCCTTTGGCATCAAGGAGTTGAAGAAGAAAATGCACAAGTGGATCTCTGAGCTCGAAGAGCTATCAGAAGAAAATCCGGAAGCAGTTGTTGCCAGGTTCCTCAGTGGGATGACCGATGAGGAGCGCGAACAGGAAGAAACTCTTGTTCAGGAAACAATGGAACTTATGGCAACCCCTGCGGAAGAAGTCACGGAAGCCCTGATCGATCAAGCTCTTGACGTAATGAGAAATACTCAGAGATGTTCAACATCAGCATTCCAGAGAAGGCTAAAGATCTCTTTCACAACAGCAAGCAAGCTTATGAACATACTGGAGGAAAGAGGCATCATAGGCCCATCTAAGAATGCTCAACCAAGAGACATACTTATTGATCTCACAACAGAAGTAGAAGAACTAGAGGAGGATCCGTTTTAATGAGAGTCAACAACATCAACGACCTTGTATTTGGAGTAGTAGAGCATGCAGTCAATGACGTCAAAAGCCTAAGAGAGGCCGGGGCGATTGTAGGGAAGAAGCCTGTTCACCCATGGCCTATGCATAGGGGTCGTCCAAAGAAGTTTCTTGGACACTATGACAAAACGCATAAGGTTGATGAACTGATTCACTTCTTTACGTCTGGTGCTGCTGCAGAATTCCTTGAATCAATAGGATCATGCATAGATCCTGAGAGGATGAATGAGGAGCTTGGATTGGCATAGAGAAATGGCCCCCCGAAGGGGGCCACTCTCAACCAAGGAAGAGCCAATGCGTTAAGCAAAGCATCAAAAGTAAAGCAGTTATCCCTTTTCCTGTCAAACTCATTGACAAGTCGAGAGGATCTCGAATACATTCATAACTCACCCTCACACCAAGGAGGAAGGATGCCGATATACACAAACAATTACGGTCTGCCAAAACCTGTCGCAATGGCACTGGCGGCTGATGATTACGACAAGCATGGCGACTATTCCACAACAGGTTTAATAGGCCCACCAAGAGCGCACTTCCTGATCGAGAGACACAGCAATGAGATTGTGATTGATGTCATGGATAATTCTCATGCTCTCAGAGGAAATGCACTTCATTACGTCGCATCAAAAGCTAACCATCGTAGAGCCATCATCGAAGAACGATTTCTATATCACATAGATGGGTTTCAAATATCAATGAAGCCTGATATCGTTTGGCCTGAAGATGAGAAAGCGAATGAGTTCAGCCTATACGACTACAAGGATTGTTCAACATGGGTAGCAAGACTCACAAAAGGCAAGGACGAGTGGACTAAGCAATGTAATCTGTTGCGATTGGGAATGCACGAACGAGGCTTCAATATCACGAAGCTTGCAATCATAGCATTCTTCAAGGACTGGACTCAGAAGGATGCAATAATAAATACCGGAGGAAATTATCCGAAGCATCCCATCAAAGAGTTGCCTATAGATATAGTAGACCTTGAAAAAGTTAAGCATTGGCTCAGACAGCGCATTAAACTGTTTGAATCATGTAAACACTTACCCGATGACAAGCTCCCAATATGCACACCTGAGGAACGATGGAATTCTGACTCATGTCATGCAGTGGTTCATGTCAAAGACGGTAAGCCAGGCAAAGCCGTAAGCGGAGGAACGCGATTCGCCACAGCAAATGAGGCAGAATCCTTTCGTTTGAATCAGAAAGATCCGCAAAACAAGATGGTCGTGTTCAGGGAAGGATGCAATAAGCGTTGCGAGAAATATTGTGACGCAAAAGACTTTTGCGACTTCTACAGGAACACAGTTGATAACAGTCCATTCTAATCAAGGGAGCCGGGATGCAACAAATACTAAGACGTAAGATCTTAGACGTACTCAACTCCGGTTGCGCTAATGAATGGGAACAGAAAAACCTCAGAGACATATACGAAAGAGACACAGCAAAACCATTCACACTAAGACCAAGACAGGCTGCAGTAGTTGATAGAGCACATGACAGAATCTTCAAAGGCGTTGTAAAACAAAAGAAGGTTGGCTCATTACTGACAAATACCTGCGGGTCGTTTGAAGTAAAGAAGGTTGGTGATGCATTCTACATACATGCCAATGGGGTTATGATTCCTGCACCAATAGCACGAACATTCGCGCTTGAGGTAATCAGGTATCTTGATGAAGCGCATAAATGCGGAGGATTAGAGAAAGCACTGTTGGCCCTACCGCCACCAAAAAGAAAGGAGAAGAAAAAGAAAGAACCAGAGCCAGAAGTTGATCCGTTTTAACTAATAAAGAGAGGAAAATATGACAGAAGAAACTGCCATAACGAAACGTGAGCCGATTGTCTCCATGACAAAGGATGAGTTCACGACAAGCATTGGGCTCACAGTCCAAGACATTAAGAATCATTATGCTCCGAACGCCACTGATGCTGAGTTTGCAATCTTTCTTGATCAGGCTGCATCATGCAATCTGGATCCACGAAAGAAAGAGATCTACTTCGTGAAGTACGGACAGCAGAAGGGCAACGTGATCACTGCTTATCATACCTACATTCAGAGAGCAGAACGCACAGGTCTGCTGGATGGTTGGGATGCAGAGCTTGTCCGGAATGACAAAGGCGATTTCGTTGGAGCAAAGGTAACGATCCATCGAAAGGACTGGAAGCACCCATTCGTTTGGGATGTTGCTCGATCAGAATTCGATAAGAAGCAGAGCACCTGGAATGCTATGCCGGGATTCATGCTGAAGAAAGTCTGTATTGCACAGGCATTCAGGCTGGCATTTCCTGATGAGGTTGGAGGATTGCCGTACACCAGCGATGAGGTTTCTACGTTTGCCGATGAAGAAACATCAAAGATGGTTGTTGCTGCAGCTCGCAAGCCTCAAACTGTAGAGGCAGAGGTTATTGAAGAAGCGGCACCGCCACCACCGCCTCCTGCTCCGGTACAGAAATCTGAGCCAGAAGTTGATGACGATCAGCCACCGCCACCGCCTCCTGCTCCAGTAGCAGAAGAGCCTAAAGCTCCGGTGGAAAACTCACAGCCGGCAACGCCGCCGCTTGAAGATGACGTAATCAGAAAGATTGCTTCAGCGTTTGCTCAGTTGAGTGTATCTCTGGATGAGCTTGAAGCGATAGCTGGTGATTCTCAGGTGTGGACGGAAGCGCACAGGGTATGGTTGTTAGCACAGTACAAAGCCATACGCACCAGCAAGCTAACACAGGATGCATTCAAGAAGATGACCTTCGATCCTAACAATGCATTCTAAATAAAGAAACAAGGAGCCTCTCCCTCGAAAGGGGGAGGGGCTTTTCTTTTGGAGGCATTATGGAAGAAGAAGAATATGGCCCATTAGTTCCCGCGAACATAGACATAGAGCAGTCTGTCATTGGAACATTGATGCTGGATTTCAATCGTGTATCCGGAATAGCAAGAAAGTACGGATTAAAAGCAGAGTGGTTCTTTTCGCCAGAAGCAAAAGCAACCTATGAAGCAATAGAAGATTTGCATAGGAAAGGCGCACCAGTTGACATTTTATCAGTTACTCATTACCTCAGAATCAGCGACAAGCTTGATGGTATTGGAGAATTGTTTACTGAAGGATGCATAGACAAATGCATCACTCAGGCACATGCAGAGCATTATATTGAAGTGCTGAGGGATATGTATCTAAAGAGAGAGATCCTGTTGCCAGCACTCAAAAAGAGCCAGGATCTACTTCGTAGTGATGAATCTGCAATGGACATCATTACTAACCTGAAATCAAGCCTCGATCACATGGACGTATCCGATCCACTTGTTGCTGATCCGGATTACGTCAGAGAGAAGGTTCTTGAGCGAAGAGCACAGGCTTGTACTGGAGGATACACAGGGATCCCTTCTAAGTGGGCCAGGATTCAGGAGATCACAGGAGGTTATCGCCCGGGCAAGATGTGCTTGTACGGAGCAAGACCATCTGTAGGTAAGACTACTATTGCCTTGAATGAAGCTCGATTCAGCGTAACCAAAAAGAATCCTATTCCAACATCATTCATATCCCTGGAGACAGATTGTGAAGAGATCTATGAACAGCTTGCTGCAGAGCATGCTAAGATTGATCTTCACAAGTATTATACAGGGAAGATCACAGACAAAGAGCAGTTGGAATACTTTGATGGTTTGCTGGAGTGGTACTTTAGAAGACCATTCTATCCAACAGATCAGAGAATGGATATTGATCAGGTATGCTGGACAATTCAACATCACGCTATGAAATATGGTGTTCGCTTTGCTTTCGTCGACTACATTCAGATCATCAGTGATAATCATGTAATGAAAAAGATGAGAGATAGCAGACATCGATACGAGTACTGTAGCAAGAGACTGTTTGATCTATTCAGGCAGACTGGTGTTGCAGGTGTTGTTCTGGCACAGCTTAACAGAGAAGCAGATCTTCCTATGCACATGGCAGCAAGGGAACGATGGAAGTTCACCCCTCAGTTAAAGCACCTGAAGGAAACTGGAGCACTGGAACAGGATGCATATCAGGCAATCTTGTTTTGTCCGGATCCGGAAGAAGATCATCCAGACTCATCCATGAAGCTGGATATCCTTGCAAACGTGGCAAAGAACAAACGTGGACCGAAAGGCAAAGTCTTTCTGTCTCACATAAAACAGGAGCAAGCAATTGAAACAAGCTACCGTAGCCCCGGAAGCTCAAGCCCTCGGCCCTAATACGAAGATGTGGGTGTGTGACAAAACAGGGAACAGGTATTACTACGACCTATCGAAAGTAGAAGATGCATATATCAAAAGAACTGACAAGGGATATTACATCATCTTCTTTGGATTCAAGACCGTAGACGTTGTTCCTACGATGGATAAACCTGAGTTTAATGAACCGGATCCGTTCTAAGAAAGGAGAACATGAAAATACTCGCGTTAGATATGGCATCAGTAACAGGCTACTGCATCATTGAAAATGCAAAGCTTCTCGCATCAGGAACAAAAGACTTCACAAAAAAAAGGGGAGAAAGCAACGGCATCCTATTCCTGAAGTTTGCAAAGTTCCTTGAGGCATTATCAATGAGCTATGGCTATCCTGATGTTATATCTTACGAACGAGCTCACTTCAGGGGAGGAGCATCAACAGAAATATGTGTTGGTCTTCAGACTCATGCGCAGAGTTTTGCCGCCAAATATAACATCGAAATTACGAGTTATCACACATCAGTTATCAAAAAAGCAATAGTTGGTAATGGCAGGGCTAGCAAGGATGATGTTATTGCGGCAGTAAAAAAGCGGTACAACCTGAAATCTGTGAAAGATGACAACGAGGCCGATGCAATCGCTATTGCTACTATCGCATGGCAAGAGTTAGGGGTGATATCACAAGACCCGTTTTAAGGAGGAAGATGGACGAATTTAAGCCAGTGAACATTGACACTAAGCTACTCAGTAGCATTCCCTTCTGTGACCAGGTGCGACTCATGGATTGCACGATGTATAAGAACAGCACTTACACCGTGATAATCAGAGACAGCTATGGAACAGCGGGGCTGATGAAGCATCTGTCTGTCAGAAGGAATGATAGAGAGCCAATACATGACTGGAGAGACCTTCAGGAAATCAAGAACCAACTGTTCTCTCCAGAGCATGAAGCCGTAGAGCTTTATCCGAAGGAAAGCAGGAGAGTTGACACAGCAAACCAGTATCACTTGTGGGTTCTACCAGATCAGGAACAGATGTTTGGGTTTGGCTACGAAGACAGAATGGTAATTAACGATGTGTCCGGACATCCGTTGGGCGACAAGCTCATAACGACAAAACAAAGACCGATCGATGAAGAGGCAATGAATGAGTCATATCGATTGGAAGCGAAGATAGACCACAACAAAATGAAAGGTGGAGAGTAATGGCAAAGATTGAAGCGTTGGTAGTAGCAGAGAACAAGAAGGTTATTCAGGCAATCAATGACGATGGACAGATTCAAGATCTCATCAATGAGGTTAAGAATAAAACAGATGAGCTCATGGCAGGAAAAGAGTTTGATGTAGAGAAGACTGCAGATCGCAAGGAGCTGATCTCTATTGCGGCAAAGGTATCGAAAACAAAGACAACAGTAGACGGAATCAGGAGGGACTACGTCCGAAACACCAAAGAACAGTTGAAGTTGATCGACGGACGAGGACGACTTTTCTGCGATGAGATGGACAAGCTCAAGGAAGAGATCAGAGAGCCTGTAACAGCATGGGAAGACAAACGAAAAGAGATCGATGCTCAAATTGCACAGATCGCTCTGATGCAAAGCCAGGTCACTCCGGAGTACACATCTTTTCAGGTCAAGGGAATGATCGATGGCCTTGATATTATGCGTGAATCTGAGATTGTTCCTGATAAGAAAGAAGAGTTCCTTCTTGCAATCGACCAAGCCAGAGAGTCTCTTCAGTTGCGATACGAAGAAAAACTCAGGTCAGAGAGGCTGAATGAGGAGCTTGAGGAGTTTCGGCAGAAACAGGCAGAGGCAGAAAAACAGGCAGAGATAGAGAGAAGGGCAAGAGAACTTCTGGAACAGGGAAAAGAAACAGCCTCTCAGAAGCCACAGGAGGTCTCAGAAAGGCTTGAAGCGTCAGGCAATATGATTGAGTGTCCTGTCCCTTCAGGGCCACAGGGAGAGGCAGGAGCAGCTCACTGCGAGCGTTGTGAAGCCTTAGAGCAGCTGATCCGTGATATGTATGCCACCGTGATTGAGTCAAATCACAGCACATGGGCATCTGATTGGCACGAATACAAACGAAGAATGCGTAATCTGAACATCTCTTAACCAATGATCGCCTAAGTGGAACATTATAACGAACGAGAAACAAATTCCTAATAGACTCGTTCGGGCCCTCTCCTCGCTGTTGAGGAGGGGGCTTTTGCTTTGGAGGACTCATGCCACAGATAAACAGAAACTCAATTCAGAAAGCATTTAAGGCCAGAATCAAAAGGAGGTCCGGGAAATACAAAGCTATCTCTACTATAGGGATTGAGTCTGATTGGATGGATTCAGAGCATCAGGCAAGAGAGGATCTCCAACGCGCATACAAAGAAGAACTTGAAAGACGGAGACAGATGACATCATAATCATGTCGACTCCGCAGGATAAGCCGTGAGTGTCCAGAGCAAATTCATGTGACTACTCTGGTGGTATGCTTCAACCACTGCTCAAACCACGGAGAAGCAAGGCACAAAACCCTGTCTATGTTGAATAGCACTTCAGCATAGGCAGGGAGCCTCTATCCTTGGCCCCCTTTTTTACTGGAATGCTTCTCTGGTGCGATCCTTCAGATCCTCGCTGAACTCTTTGCGGTAGCCCTTGAATCTATGCTGCATAGATCTCATTGCGCCCTCAGCAGACCCATTCACTCTGACGATATGTTCAGCTATGCTCTCAAGCTTATTGAGCTTCTGTTTATTCAGAGCATCAAAGAAGTCTCCATAGTAGCCTGACAGCACATGGCGTTTAGCTCCGGCAACAACATCCTCAGGATTGATTCCATTTCGTCTGGCGGCATCGAGGATCCCATTATCAAGAGCCTTTAGGTTCGCTTTATACTTATCACTTTTGTTTACACGATCCATCGTCTTCCGGTCGCCATAAGCTTTTAGAACCTTTGCGTATTCAAGCTGTGCTGTATAGAAGCTCATACCTCTTGATGCTGGAGCAAAGAATGTGGATGGCCTTCCTTCAAGTACCGACAGGATGCTCATAGGAACAAACTTCTTAGCAACAGTGACGATTCGAGAATCAAGAACTCCTTCTTCTCCTGTAACAACACCGCTAAGTCCACGCCCCTTGAAGCCCATCTCCCATCCTGCTGTATTGGTTCCAGTAATCTGCTCATATGCAGTACGCGCTGAGGCTGAAGTCTTATTCAGAAAGGTCTGCCATGGCCTAGTAGCCCATCCCTCAAACACTTCTGTAGCCTGTTTAGCAAAACGCATGTAGACTCTACGTTGCCCTGTACGCCCACCTTCATAACCAACGCCAGGCACCCATCCGAACGGACGAAGTATAGGAGTAATGTCAATGTGTCCACCTATGCCAGCAATGCCACGTTTTCCAGCCTCGTTAAGAGCAATGAAAGGAGTGTCCTCTTCATCATCATCACCCGGGATGATCCTGCTCAATGCATAGATTGAAGCCTGAACAGCCTGAGGAATGCCAAGCATGACGAACATAACCATGCCAGGCCAATATTTCCTGACAGCCCAATCTTTCTGAACGGCACCCTGATTCTCTCTGATCATGTTCTTAAGAATAGGAACATTAGATCCACCTGCGATATTGAAAGCTGATAATGTCCAATCCGGAGCGAAAATGCCCATATGAAGAAGCTGCATCATGCGAGGAGTAGACCAGATATACTGATCCCAATTCTGACCACCGAATCCATCATTCATCATCTTAGATATTTCTCGCATAACAGAGTCTTCATCGAAATCAACCCCACGCTGCTCATGATCATGACGAATAGCGTCAAGAGCTTGCTCTGCTGAGTAGAGCTTGATAGCTGGATAGAACGTGCTCCATAGCCAAGCGTTGATCCACTTGTGATAGGAGTCCACATAAGGAGCCACCTTCTTCAGCCCGGGGATCTCCTTCATTCTCTCAATATCGCGAGAAATAACATCAGTATCGGTTTGTCCTGGGCGCAGAACCCTTGCGATATTCGGATTGGTTACATCAAGCATCATTCCCTTCGCGGCCCACTTAGCACCGGTGTAGGGATTCGACTTTGCAAGCTTGAGTTGAAGCTGGATATCTCGGAAGGTTCTAACAGGCATGCCTAGACGCTGAATGTTTTTCAGGGTAAATCCACCAAACGCGATCATTGATTCAATGAGAGATGCAGGATGGAAAGCAGATAGACTCAGACCAGCAAACTTGCTCCATGCATTGAATCGCTCGATCCCTTTATAAATGTCTTTACCCATGACGATGGCTTTATCAGGAGTCTGCTCAAGTTTCATAAGCATCCTATAGGCACCGCCACCAAGACGAGCTTCAAGCATGAATTCACCTTGACCGTCAGACTTCTTCACCCACCATTCAGCAACAGATGATGTCCTGTTAGCGGCAACAGGTTCATAGCCTTCTTTCTTGAGTAGCTCTGTGCTTTCTCCGAACAGACGTTCCATCTCATCAACAGGATCCGCAGTCTTATCAATGACAAATGGGCTCTGTTCTCGATTAGCACGAAGCATATTTATGTAGTCTACAGCATGCTCAAGAGCTTTAACCTTCTGAGTGTCAGTCATTGCAGACACAAACTTACGAGACTCTTCGTTCACATGGAAGCGAGGGATCCACATAGGAGCACCATCAAAGTCAACCGCCGTTGATCCAAGAGATACAGCAACTCGATTAACAGTCCTGTGCCACACATCGCCATACCAATTGTCAATCAGGTTGGAGGCAGCACCCCCGCCAACAGGCTCAAGAGCTCTCAGGGCTGCTGCATCAATGAACCGAGGGTAAACCCTGCGTCTACCGCGTTTGGTGTCCTCGTCCTCGAACAGAGGCTTTTCGTTCTCGTCTTCTTCTCGTTCCTTGCGGATATAGATGTGAGGCATATAGGTTTTCTCGTTGGCACCGAACTCAGCAATCATATCCTGACCATCAAGAACATCCCGAGCAGCCATATTCGCCATGCCTCGAGCGCGAACCATAGCATCCTGAGCAAGCTTCAACATCTCGTCAAAGCGATCCTGGCCGACAGCATCAACTTGCTCTTTAACACTACCGTATCTGACTCGATATCCTCGCATGATTGAAAAACGATTAGGATTCCCTGCAAGAGACTGACGATACTCATCAGCAGCAAACTCATTGTCATAGCCGTTAAGATCGCCGATTATTCGGAACATATTGTTTGCCCGATCGATGACATAATGACGATCCATGATAGGCCTACCGTCTTTGTTCAGTACAAATCCACTGAAGTAAACAGTAGCTTTCGGATCCTCCTTCACAGCGGTAACAGCCTTGAGGATCTCAGCAGCCTTTTGTTGAGCAGCCTCGGATGGCTTCCGGATGCCTTTGTTCTTTTTCCTGAGAAGAGCATTCGCTTCACCGAACGGCATAGGCTTGCCTTCTTCTCTGAATCCAAGAGGAGCCTTCTCGTCTTTAGCATCAAAATTGACAAGACGATACAGGCCGGCATTGGCACCGCCTTCAATCTTCCGGATCCCATAACCAATATCCTGAACGCCACCAGCAAGACGCATCAGCCTCTCAGCGGTTATACGCCCATAGATCCGCTCAGAGCGCATAAGGTTACGAACCCTTTGCCATTCACGATGCAAAGCTTTCCAGCCTGTTGTGACGTACTGAGGATGATATCTAATCTGGTCATCATGAAGAGCCTCAAGAGAGTAGCCAAAGGTTAATTGACTTTCAGAATCGTTGTACTCTCCGGTAATGCGCTGTGCTTTCTCTCGATCCGCAAGATAATGAGCTTTGCTGATTAGACCTGGGGTGGGGCTCAT
>Ga0099846_1000608_pt1 | contig 14819 bp, 12 predicted proteins | sample CB_VirMetaG_FD_78180 | JGI IMG/M metagenome (GOLD analysis project Ga0099846, IMG submission 78180) | Freshwater to marine saline gradient viral communities from Chesapeake Bay - CB_1504_1 Viral MetaG | ecosystem: Environmental > Aquatic > Marine > Coastal | place: USA: Chesapeake Bay... | reverse complement strand
GCGCGATGAAATTGAAAAGGACCGTAAATCACGCAAAGAAGCAAAACAAGAAGCCATGTGGATGAGTCTTGTTGAGGCCGGTCTTGGTATTATGGGCGGTGAGTCTCCTTATGCGTTTGTTAATATCGGCAAAGGTGCAACCAATGCGCTTAAAAGTTATGCAGATAGGTTGCGTGAGCAGAAAAAACTTGACCGTGAAGACCGTCGGATTCTCCTTGATATTGAAAAAGCTGAGCGTGCTGAGCTTAGAGATAATTATAAGTTGGCTTCTGAGTCCTACAACAAAGCCCTTGATCGTATGAACGCTACGGACCGCGCTAATATTTCTGCTAGGGCCTCTATGTATAGTGCTGATAAATCTGTTGAAGCCGCTAGTATGTTAAAACCCGGACAAGCTATTACAAGCAGGGTTAAACTTGCTGAGGCAGTAGACGCTCAACTCGTGATGGACCGACAGTATCAAAAACTTAGAAAAGAAAACCCTGCCGCAGCAGAAGCTTTTAGAAAACAAATCATCGACGCAAGGGCGAATGAAATTGGTCTTAATCAAATGCCTGGTTTAAATTTAGGAGCGTGGGGGCAACTCACAACAGTGCCTGGAGCTAAATAATGCCTTTGTATCAAATAACTGGGCCTGATGGAAAACTCTATCAGATAGAAGGCCCTGAAGGAGCTACAAAGGAGCAGGTAGTTCAAGCTATACAAATGCGTATGGCTGAACAAGCAGCTATGCCCGCACCCGAAGAAAAAGAAGAACAAGGTCTTTTAGGTATGACCGGAAGCGCCATCATGCGTGGTGCTAAGCAAACAGGCTCTCTTCTTGCGGATGTATTACCGGCTCAAATCGCTACGGCTGTCGGTGCTGATGAGTATGCGGCAAGGCAGATGGCTGAGGCTGCTGAAACACAAAAAGAAATCCAAGAGAAATACCCTGCTCGGTTCCCTACCTTAGAGTCTGTTGAGGGTGTCGGTGATTACATACCCTTTGCTTTAGAAACAATCGCTGAGCAAGTACCTAATATTGCTACGGCTTTAGTCCCTGGTTTAGGTGGTGCGGCTGTGGCAGGTCGTGCAGCTTTGGGTGCGGCAACAGCAAGGGGGGCTACTACGGCTGCGGCGCAAGCAGCGGCAAGATCGGCTGCGGTTAAGGGTGCGGGTGTTGGTTCTTTCTTAGGGTCGTATGCCCTTAACTCACCTGAGATTTTCCAGAACATTTACGAAGAAACGGGCGAACTAGCCCCTGGAGCCGCTGCGCTTGCTGGGTCGGTAGCGGCGGCTTTAGATGCAATTCTACCTGGAGTTTTAGCCACAAGGCTCTCTGGTAATGCTAAGGCAACTGTGGTAGAGAAAATCCTAGAGCGTTCGGGTATGCAGCCTGGTATTGCTCGTGGTGCAGTTGCCGGTGTTGTGGGGGGTGCTGTAACAGAAGGACCGACCGAGGCCGCCCAAGAAGCCATAAGTATTGCTGCAGAAAGATTTGTTGCGGATAACGAAGAAGTATGGGGTAGCAAAGAGTTTAATCGGCTTATTGAGTCGGGCGTCCGTGGCGCAGTCGGTGGCGGTGGTATTGCTGGCACACTCGGTGCAGTTCAAGGTATAGGAGAGCGAGTACCAGAGCAAGCCCCCGAGATACAAGACCCCGCCATGCGTGAGATGCAGTCTCGGCTTAGAGAAGAGCCGATGCCCCCTGAAGTACCTGTAACCCCCGAAGTTACACCTGAAGTTACCCCTGAACCACAAGCGGAGGTACAAGACCTTGGAACAGAACCCGAACGAAGAGACGTTGCAGTTGACGCCGGAAGAAGTGAGCTTGGCGTGGAAAGTGTTGTCGGGACAGCCCCCCGAGTTACCGAAAGAGTTGAGCCACCTGGACCTGGACCATTGGGTGGCGTTGAAAGTGTTACTAGAGAACCTGAAGTTAGAGAAGAGCCTGTCGATACTACACTAGAAACAGCAGAACCGACGCCAACCCCAGAAGCAAAACCGACATTTAGCCCTGCTTACATAGAAGTTGGGATGCTCCAAAAGAAGCTCAAAGAACTTGGTGACCGTTATTTTGAGTTAAACACAAAAATAAATAGTTATTATGGTGGTGATACGTTAGGTCGTCCAACAGGACCTCGTAAGGGATCTAAGCGTTTTAATGAAGCGCAGGCTTTGGGGGAAGAGGCCAGCAAAACTATAGCTGAATATCAAAAAACGGAAATTGCCTTTAAACAAGCACGAGATGCTTACATGGCTGACCCCGCTAATCAAGAAGAAATTGCTAGGTTAAGGGCAGAAAGAGAAACACCAGCCGTAACGCCTGAGGTTACACCTGCGCCATCGGATATAACAACAGAAACACCTCAAGCAGAAATACCTGGACTGGAACAAGCACCTGCTACCCCGACCGAGTTTAGTCTGCGTGCATTGTTGCCGCAGGACGATAAAAAATTAATAAGTGCTTACGACGAGTTAACTAACCCCAAAGCTAAAAAGCTTCCAGAAGCCAGAGCTGAGCTTAGTAATGTAAACACCAAAGCGACTGAGCTTGTTGGTTTTATACAACAACGTGGGTTTGAACCTAACAATATTACTGCTGATGCGCCCCAAGAAGTTAAAGACGCAGGAACTCTCCTACGCAGTCTAGCAGCCGACGCAAAAAATATAGCCAATGCTCAACGTAATGCAGTTGACGCTTACAACCGAGCCAAAGATAAAAAAGCGTTTAACGCACAGCCTAAAACCGGCATAGACCGCCAAGTTAAAGCAGCCCGTGAAACAATTAAAACTGTTGATGCCTTTTTAGAGAATCCTTCTGTAGGAACTGGTCAGAGCATTGTCTTTTCTCGTCAGGCAAAACCTGGCGGGCGTGGGATGAAAGCCGGGTCGGTGCAAGAGTTGGTAGGGTTAACCCGTGATGCGTTTGCAAATGCACCTATGGTTCGGGTTGTGCAGAACATAAGTGAATTACCGAGCGACATCCAACAGCAGATTGCTGATGAAGGCGTAATACCTAAGGGTCTATATAACACCAAGACGGTTGAAATCTTTTTAGTTGCCGACTATTTGTCTGGCCCCACCGACGTTTTTATGACCTTGACGCACGAGACAGTCGGTCACTTTGGTATCCGTGCAATTCTGGGTGCTAACTACAGCCGTGCGATGGGTGAGATTTACAACGGCAATGCCGACATCCGCAACGAAGTTGATGCCCGTATAGAGAACAACCCTAAGCTTGACCGAGACATTGCGGTTGAGGAGATTCTTGCTGAGCGTGCCGAGGCGGAAGTTAACAAGGCGGAGAACGGTAAAAAGTTTTCTATTTCTGGAGCATTGCGTCAGTTAATTAACTACCTGCGTCGGTTTGCCAGAAGTATAGGGATTCCCCTTAGAGATGTGACGGACCTTGAGATTGCAGAACTTATTGCTAACTCCCGTCGGTTCGTCGAGAAAGGCGAAGTCGGTTTTGACAGGTTTACCGAGGGCGTAGCCGCAGACCAGCCGTTAGCTGCTAAAACAGAAGCAGAACTCAAAGCAGAAGGAAACGTCGTAGCAACCCTCTCTCAATTCCAATCAGGAGCTGGGCCTAATAGGGTTAACCCGCAGAACGTCAACGCCTCTACAGAAGCTGCCGCTAAACAACGCCTACGGTATGACCAAGCTAAAGGTATGTTTGGGGTAAATACGTTAAAAGGTCTTGGACCCGCCGCAAAAAAACTGATGATGAAAGTCATGACACTGCGGATGATTAACGACTCAGCAGGCACAAAGGTTCCTCAGATTGGTAGGGCTATTCGTATTGTTGAAGATATGGTGGCGATGCGTAACAACATCATGAAGGATGCCCAAGAGACGGTCATCAACGACATCCTCAAAGTCCTTAAGACAAAGAACGGCAGCGATCAGATTCAGTTAATGGGGGAGCTTGCAGTTCAGTCCACCATGCTCGGTATTGACCCAGACCCACAGAGTAAGTTCCACAAGCCTAATCAGACTTTGACCGATGCGTGGAATATGCTTACACCTGAAGTGCAAAAGATTTACGTAAACATGCGTAACTTTTATGAGAAGCAGGTGGATGGTATGTATCAGGACCAGATTAACCGAATCCGAGAAAACTTTAAGGATGATCCTGCTACTGCTGGACGCCTAATAAAAGAGCTGGCTGCGGAGTTCGGACCAGACAAACGCCAAGGCCCCTACTTCCCCCTTCGCCGTTTCGGTAAGTATTGGTTCCAGGTAGGCAAAGGAGCAGACAAAGAGTTCTATATGTTTGAGAGTGCCTTTGACCGGGACTTTTGGATGAACGAGCGTAAGCAAGAACTTGCCGCCGAGGGTCGAAGTGCCGGAGATATTGAGGGCTTGTTTAATGCGGGCAACTCTTTAAGTGGCGAAACCGACTCTCTTTATGGAGCTTTGGCAACCGAGGCGCTCTTTAAAAAGTTTGACACCATCATTGATAGCTCGGTAGTCGGCACCACCCCAGACCAAGTTAAAGCTGAGATTAAAGATAGCCTACGCCAATTAAACTATCTTTTACTACCGACAGCCAATTTTAAAAAAATGTTTATTCACCGTAAGAACATCCCCGGTGCAAGCACCGACATTACAAGGGTGTTTAGTAGCTCGGCAGTCAACATCGCCTATCAGCGTGCAAGGAACAAATACGCAGAGCCTTACTACAATAATTTAGTAAACGCCAAAAAAGCTTTGGAAGGGGACAATACTGAAGAGGGCCTTGCGTTAAAAGACGTTGTCGGTGAGTTGGAAGACCGGACTACCCACGTGCTTGGTATCGAGCCAACGACGGGAGCGCAAGCGGCTGCTAACAACCTAACCCAGTTCTCCTTCTTGTGGTTACTTACAGCACCTTCTTCTGCAATTCTTAATACCATCGGTATGGTGGCGGTTGGTTTGCCTTATGTTGCAGCGCGGTATGGCTATGGCCCGACGATGGGTAAGTTGTTTGACTACGCTAAAAAGTATGTAGCTACAGCGCCTAAGTTTAGAGAAGGCACAACCATGGCACCGACGTTGGAAAAGACGACGGCCCTTACGGATGTCCAGAAACGTGCCTATGATCGCTTCTTGCACGACAACTTAGTGGACGCTTCGCTGACCTTTGATGTGATGGGGCTTGGTGACCGACCGATTGAAAAACGTGGGCTGCTTACTAACCGCCTTGTTGAAGGCATGACTTTCTTGTTCCACCACTCTGAGCGCATGAACAGAGAGATTATGGCAATGAGTATATTTGACTTTGCCTACGCCAAGAACATAAAAGACAAGGTGCCAGAAGCACAAGCGTTTGAGAACGCAGTTCAAGAAGCCAAAGACTTAACGACTATGTCGCTTGGTGACTTCACCCGTGCTGGAAGAGCGCCTATATTCACGGGTCCTGTGGCTAAAGTTATCTTCCAGTTTAAGCAGTACTCACTGCTTATGACCTACAACCTGTTAAGAAATACCTATCTTGGTTTCAATCCTTTTAGAAAAAACCTAAAACCTGATGAAAAGGCTATGGCTAAAGAAGCTCGGCGTCGGATGTATGGTGTACTCGGTATGACGGCTTTGTTTGCTGGTGCGAAAGGTATGCCGATATTTGGTGCTACGGCAGCGATGGTTGAAGGTCTTTCCTCTCTCGGTGATGACGAGGATGAGATTGTTGACTTTGAGTATTGGATGGATGGTTACCTGCGAGATACCTTTGGTGGCACAGCGGCGGCTGCAATTATGCGTGGTGCAATCCCTCAGTTAACAGGTGCTTCTTTGTCAGAGCGTGCGGGTCTTGATCTCATGGACTTGTGGTTTAGGGACAGCGGGTATCAGAAAACTGCCGAGGACACCATCAAAGAACAGCTTCTTTCCATGCTCGGACCGACAGTCAGTATCGGTTTAACCGCAGCCAAAGGTTGGGACGCCATGCAAACAGGGCAGTTTGAGCGTGGCTTAGAGTCGATGATGCCTGCCGTTGCCCGTAACATTGCGGTGACAAAGCGGTTTTTTGAAGAAGGCGAGGCAACGACTCGCCGTGGGGTTGTGATCTCTGAAGATATTACGGCTGGAGAGATGGTATCTCAGGCATTAGGGTTTACCCCAGAGCGCATCATGGATAAGCAAAAAGCCACTATTAAGCGCAAGCAACTTGAGACCAGTATTAATGCTAAGAAAGAGCGGGTGCTTACTGCCTTGTACTTTGGTTGGTTGTATGGGGATGAAGACTTGTATGACGAATCTCTGGACAAATTAATAGAACTGCAACAGAAATACCCAGAATTGCAAATTGACGGTGACACAATCGTTAAGTCAATCCGCAGTCGGTATGAGAACAAGATGCTGCAAGAAGCCTTTGACGGGGTTGATCGTAAGTTTGCCGGAAGAATAGACGAACAAGTTAGACCGAGAGAGTAAGTATGCAGACCAATCAACCAAAAGAAGAGAAGAAAAAGGCCGAGCGCCCACCTCTTCTTCTGATTCACTGGTATGACGCACATCACGAGTTCGGTTGGTTAGACGGTAACGAGAACCCAGAGCCAGTAGAAATTCCATTAGTTTACTCAGTCGGTTGGCTAATTTCTCAAAACGAAAAAGGTGTTCGTATATGCCAATCTTGGACGGACGACAACCACGCCCAGACGCTGACAATCCCAGCAAGAATGATCGAAAAGATATTACAGATCGACCCAGGCCCATTAGAAAACGCCCCAGAGCCTATGAAAGCTACGGTAAAAAGCACTACGAGAAAAACAAAGACTACTACATAAATAAGTCTGCCGAACGAAAAAAGAGATGGTACGAGGATTGGGCAAAGTTTAAAAGCGGTTTGCGTTGTGAGCACTGCGGGGAAGACCACCCTGCAACCTTTGACTTTCACCATGTCAAAAAAGACCCCGACAACGTTAAAGTCCACAAGCTAATTAGGAACGGGGCGTATAAAAAAATACTAGAAGAAATTAGGAAGTGCATTGTGCTGTGCGCCAACTGCCATCGTAAGCATCACTACGAAGAAGCTCAGGCAAAAAAAGACCCCACACGTGGTGGGGCCAAGGTATAACCAGAGGAGAATCGTATGAAACGACAGGATTAGGATACTACTTAAGCCTCCATACACGCAAGCCTTTAATATTCTCCTCTACTACGACCTTTGTTTTAACCCCATATCTAAACCGTCTGGCTACCTCTTTTACTTTGCGCCTCGCTTCGTTTACATCGAGACAGGGAATAAAGAAAGAAGTTCCCACACCAAACCTTTCCCACACAATATTAAAGCTTATTCCGTGAATCCTCACCGAGTATTTCCTGCATGGATTGAGCGGCTTCAACATAATCCGCAGGGTCTATAAAGTCTGGTACCGAGCAGTCGAATACATAAGCATAGACGGGAGGAGATGCAACCTTGGTCCCCTTAGACATCCGCTTTTTCTCTGTATCTAAGTAAACTCCGTCGATAGCCAGGGCGTTCAGAAGCTCTTTTATGTTGATCTGATTTGCGGCGCAATACTCCCTGAACGGTTTCACAGCGATAAACAGCTTGCGGGTGTCGGGTTCCATGCGGATGTGAAGCTTTCCACTGCGGGGTTCCATTATGGGCAACGCCTCCACGTTGGTTCGCTTATCAAGCTCTCCGTTAACAACAGCCATGCTATTAATGTTGTCGTTAATAAACTCCCCGATGTACCCAGCCTTTTCCTCTGCTGGCGGTGCAACTTCCGCACGTAGCTTTCTAAGCATATCAATAACCCAATTAGTTACTCTGCCAACGTCAATGTCGTGTAGATGAAGCTTTTTGGCTATATATGCTCCACCTATGTTACATGCAACAACCGCCGACCAGAACCGCTCTCGGTTAGTAAGCTTTAACTTTCCATCAATCTTGGCCTGTATTGTCTTCACAATCTCTATGGCTTCTTCTAAATTACCAACCAGCCACTTGGCGTAGACGTACCCTGCATGACCGTAGTTGTCGTACATTTTAGAGAATATTGAGTCGGCTTCTTCCTTGGTGAGGTTGTCGGTCGGTTTAATGGCGTATTCAATAACCCGCATCAGTTCCCCATCAGGTGTTGCTTTTGACGCCTTGAGCTTATCGACGATGGAAGAGTTTGAGGTACACAGACAGATCATCGCCCACTTCGTTAGGTTGACACGCTCGGCATTTTCCTGAGACTTCATTCGTGCCCTGCCCCTACCCTGAGAAACGCTGTAGCTCATATCTGATAGCTCATCTGCGTTCATCTTCGTGATCTCGTCACACCCAACGGGGAGGTTATTCATAATGCCAAAACGGTGTATTTTGGTATTCGCAGTGTCCTTCCAGATAAGCATGGTTTGTTCAGGGTGCCCCCAAACGCTGTTCATTGCTTTGAGAACCGTGGTTTTACCTGTACCGGAATCGTTACTAATTAGGTTTATAAGCGCCCCATTAAGGTTTAAAAACTTCAGTAGTGGCGACCCAAAGGCGGTGAAAAACCCAAAGGCGTGCGGCTCAAACCCCACCATGTCATAAACATTGATGGTCTTTTTCCATTCTTCTAAATTACCGACTGGCACAAACGCTGGGGATATGCCAGCAGTGTAGGTAGATGGGGGGCTGTAGCGGGTGCCATCAGGCGATATTTCTTTATCGCCAATGATAAATTTTTTGTCGTTGTCGGCCCAACCAAACTGAGTTCTCATTATTTCTACCCCTGATGAATAAGTAAGTTGCTTCACAAACGTGATGATGTATCCAAGAATCTTGTCCATCTGCTTGGGCATGGAGATCACGCCGTTGTAAGACAAGACTGCGGCAAGCTTTTCTTTTGATGTGGCTTCAGTCAAAGGCAGGGTAAATTCACGTATCCCATCTTTCGGCAGGTGCAATCTCAACAGAATCACAATGCCTTTGACAGGATCTTCCATGCGCTTGACCACATATAGGTCATGCTCGTAAATCAATATGGCGTCGGAGTCTTCGTCAAGCGCACAATAAACCCCGCCGTTTTTACCCCTGAAGTAGGGCCGTGGATAGGTTGGAATCTGAACCAGAATCGGTTTTTCTTCCATCGGTTGGGCTATCTCGACCAGATTGTCTTCGTCTTTTGCCTCTAGAATTTCACGCCCAAGGACGATGGGGGACTTAATTTTTCCCCTATGTGGGCACTTGCTACATACGTCAGGGCGCAAGCCGTCAAACTTATCGCAGGTGTAGGGGCCTTTGATCTCGTTAGCTTTGCTCGTGGTCTGCTCGGCGTTGTAGTCAGGGTGCTTTTCTGAGATACGGTGAATAGCTACATCTTTATCCGCACAATATGCGGCGATTGATAACCCTGCTCTCCACAGCGGCTCTTCCACTTCGGTTTGATTCTGGTAGATATGTCCAATCTGGGCACAACCATTCCCATTTTGGGTTTTCACGATGATGTTGCTAAACCGATGCTCCTGGTTGCCCATCAAAGCCAACGTCAAGTCGTTGAGTGGTTGCTTCTCTCTGTCGGGGCCGAGTTGCTTTATGGGGCCGAGATGACTACAAAACTCAAAGAAGTTGACCGGCTTTGACTCTTTAAGTACGTTTACCTCGGTTGGCGGGTCCGACTTAAAGTTTAGCGTGCCTGGAACCCTGAGAATCCTGGACTCGTCTGCTGTAACTGCATTGTCTGCGTGCAGGTCGTAGGTATTGCACAGGGTCTTGAGCGTCTCGGCAACAGGCTTCCACTCTTCTTTGGTTATCTCATCTTCTAGAATCCAGTAAGCGTGGATGCCCCTGCCTGAGTTTACCAGCGTCGGTTTTGATAGGCCCGTCGATTCACAGAAAGCGGCTAAAGCGGCGGCTCCATCGGCTTGGGTTTTGTACGGCTTAAGCTCACCGCAGTCGATGTCTAACCAGAAAGCTTTGAAATATTCGGCGTTTGTTTTAAGCCGGTTGCCTTTTTCTCTGTACTTGGCGCATCCAAAGTAGACGTTGTATTTTTCATTGAGCAGATTCTCTACTTCATTCTCGGCCTCTTCGATTGTTTGTACGAATGTCGTTTTTGGTAGGTGGTTGTCCTTCAGGCCCATGATGCAATACCAGCCTTTGTCGGACAACACCTTCGATAGTAGTTTCATTTCAGCCATATTCCCGCCCTATGCGCCGCCAAGTTTTTCTATGATGGTCTGTATTTTTTCTTCGTGCTTTTTTCTAGGCTTACCGACACCGGAAAACCAACTGTAAATGGTCATCCGTGAAACACCAAAGAAATCAGCAACGTCTACAACTGGAATTTCTTTTTTAATACAGATCCGACCAAGCAGAACCCCGGTGCTACTAGGGTCTGCTTGTTCATTGGCACGCATAACACGGAGGCTATACCCCCGGTCATCCATTATTCGTCGTCCGTAATCCAGTCTTTCATGATCGTATTGAGGTCTTTCTTAGGCGCAGGTTCCGCTTTTTTGCGCTTAGTAGGCTCAACCTCAACTGCGGCTTCGGCTTCCTCAGACTCTTCTACTTGCGGTGCAGAAAGTACCTCGGTAGCTTCTCTCTTGGTGAACGACATGGTTACTGCTTGCTTGGCTTCCGTTGTATCGCCCTTAGCTACAGCTACTTGCCACTCTTCCCGATTCAAAAACTTAACGGGCTTGAAAGTCAGCTTCGGTGTAGCACTGTCGCTATCAAGACGCATCTCGGTAACGAGGGTGTTGATGTTCTTGCCTTGAGCGCCAACATACTTGGCGTATTGCTGGAATGGCATCTTGTTGATGTCTTTGCTATTACCAAAAATAGAAGTAGCCGCAAGCTCAACGCCATACACATCACCGTTTACATCATCAGCCAGCATAACAGCAAGACGCTGTTTAAAACGGCAAGCACGAGAATCACCCTGACCGGAACCCTTGATGTTTTGGGGGCACTCCGCACAGCTAGAGTGTTGAGGAGTTTCGATAGAGGCATCGGGTTTTTCTCCATCCGCAGACCAGCAGTCGGGTGCCGCTGGGTTTTTGGAGTCGTATGCACCTTCGTAATAAGTACGTCCAATCTTACGAGAGCCATTGACAATAATGACATTCATCGCACGGTTTTCGTTCTTAGCAATCTCTTCGCCGTTGACCATAAGACGAAAGACACCACCACGGAAAGAAATTCTTTTAGAGCCGCTACCCCCGGAAAGGGCTTTGGTCATGTCGTCGAGTTCTACTTCCTTAAGATAGTCGGGAAGGTCTTGCTGAAAAAGAGTAAGGTTACTCATAGTTGATAAATCTCCTTGGTTATTTACGACGGACTGTTACAGAATACTCACTGTCTACATTCAAACCTGCTGGATGTAAGTCAGGGTTTTCCTCTAGAAACTGCTTCATGTTGGTCTGATGAATACGCTTTTCCAAAAGCTCAAACGCATCATGTTCCGCAATGAAGTGGCGCATAGCATCCCAGTCGTTAGTCCAATACCGAGACTTGACTGTTCTGTATGCAGTTCCAAAAGGAGTTCTTGCACTATCAATGCCCTGCTCTTTGAAATGCTCTAAAAGTGTTTGATTGATAGCATCAAGGTCGGCTTGCAGTTCGGCAATTTTTTCTTCCATTTCACGCTTAACTTCATCACGTGCGTCACGGATTTTTATGTAGGTCGCCACCAGCTTTTCTACGGGTAGTGTCTGCGTTTCCATTTTGTTTCCTCTAGGTCTGGGTTTATAAAGATACTACACAAACTTGAGACTGTCAAGAAATAATTTCGTTCTTATACAAATCCACAAGTTTTGTGTGGGTATCTAATTTATTTTCCAGCATCTTATAGAGCTTGTCCTCTACTGGAGAGCCTTGGATGTGCACGACCGTCACCGGATTGACCTGCCCTTTGCGATGCACTCGGGCGTTGGCTTGTAGGTACGTCTCTACGCTGGTCACAGGTGCATACCAGATCACAACATTAGCGGCAGTTAGTGTCACACCATGCGCCGCCGCTTGAGGCTGAATTATTAAGCAAGTCGGTCGATCTTCTTCTTGAAAGCGTTTGAATATTTCGGTGCGTTTATTGACCGGAACTGCACCGTTGATGATGGCATTGCTGATGTTGTTTTTGGTTAGGTAGTCGGCTAAGAGGTTGATTGTGTGGGTAAAAGGCACAAAAATAAGCACCTTATGCGATGCCTCGTCAATGACTTCTTTAATAACAGACAGCCGGTTAGACACGTCAAACTCAACCACTTCTTTGTCGTTGGTATAAACTGCGCCGCCTGAGAGTTGAAGAAGTTTGTTGATGTTGACTGCAGCGTTGACTGAAGTAATCTGTTCCCCATCCGCAGAAAAAGCAAATGTCTTTTTGAGTTGCTCGTAGTACTTCTTTTGTTGGGGAGTGAGAGGGGCCTCTCGATAGGTATGCGTTACTTCGGGAAGGTCAAGGCATTGCTCTTTAGTAAAACGTATTGCTGGTTGTAGCATTTCAAAGACTGTGTCTTGAGCAGTGTCTTTTGGTAGCCACTTAAACCGACTCACGTTATACATCACCATGTCTCGGTAACGCCCGAAAAACTTAGGCGCTCGGTCTGGAACACAAAGTTTAGCAATGCCATACGCATCCAAGGGGGACTGTGCGGCAGGGGTTCCAGTCATCATCCAAAGCCAGCGGTTTGAGTCAATCAAGCGCCTCATGCACTTCCAGCGATTGGTGTTGACGTTTTTGTAAGCGTTAGCCTCATCAATAATGATTAGGTCAAAGCCACTCGCATTGATGTCTTCTTCGACAATCTCTACGCCGTCGTAGTTAATAATGACGTACTCGGCGCCAGCGTTAATTATTTCCTTGCGTTTGTGTCGGTTGCCGTAAGCCACATCTACGTGACGATGAACAGCGAACTTAAACAAATCTGCTTGCCATGCCGACTGCATAATAGAGAGAGGGCAGACTACTAAGACACGCCGGACGATGCCTTGCTTAATAAGATAATCAGATGCCCAAATTGCAGAAGCGGTTTTGCCTGTGCCTTGCTCGTTAAAGCAAAAGCTCCGCTTGTGCAAAGTGAAGAACTCTGCGGTCTCCATCTGGTGTTGCATGGGTTTGTACAACCCAGGCCAGTCATACTTCTTTGCTATCGGGGAAGGGACATTTTTTATCTGCAGCTTCTTAAGTAGCTGAGCGTTTTCTAGTGTCCAATCAATTAATACTTCTGACACTTCCCCTTTTGATGCAACTTCACAACCTTGAATTGCTGATTTTAATTTCTCTGGATACCGTGTTCTAACTATTAAAAATTCATCGTCAAGAATTTGCATTTTTGGGTTTGTTTCGCTTGACGGTGCGGTCGGAGTTTCTTGAGAAAGACCGATTGCTACTTGGGGATTTAAGTTTGAGATTTGAGGGGGCGTTTGAGCCGCCCTTTGAAAGAGGGACCACATGATCTATGTCTTTTCCTTTTCTGTTTATACCTTTTTTATCCATCGCATACCTAGCACGCTCTCTGGCGTTTCGCTTAGGCTGTTCGTCCCTAGCTTTCTGCTGACTGTATTCTTTTTTGTATGGTCTCGTTTTGTTCACGTATGGCATTTACGGCTCCTTGAGAAAGAAAAGCTACGTCTCCGTGAAGCCGATTGTTTAAATGCTCTAAATCATCAATCCGCTTTCGGTAAAACTTTTCTCTCGATTCTAGCAGATCAATATAGTTTTTCAAGTGGTACAGTATTTCTCGCCACCCATCTCCGGTACTGCTACCCCACAGTCCGGCTAATCTCAGAGCTTCTCTTAGTTCCATTTGATTTCTCCTTTACGTAACATTTTCCGTACAACTTTCTGTAACAATGTCTACATATTAAAACCCTGGGTGCAAACTCAATTCGACCAGCACAATTCTTGCATTTGCGCCACCGTTTCTTATTCGTATACATTCAACCCCTCGATAAGTTCATTCAGTTTGTTTCGTATTTCACAATAAACATCGTACTCAATCTCTGATATACCGCCGTACTTAATTTTCTGCCTGAGGTACTCATCCATTTCCCGCAGTGCATTTTTGTAATCTGGCGCCCTGGCAAAAGTTTCAATCTCCCCCCGCTCGTGCGGCTCAAACTCAAAACTTATTTTCATTCTGTTCTCCATATTTGCTCACTAATCGGTTGAGATACCACTGGGCTTTTTTAAGGTCTTGCAAGTCGTGCCCCTTGTACTTGGCACGGCTTAAGTATTTGATGACGTTAAACTTTAGATAACCAATAAGCTCTTCATTGGTTGCTTTGGCTTCAATAAACTCTATGGTTTCAACGCCCCCCATCTTGTAGTGGTCGGGGCTGTTTACTGCGTCTGCGTTTATACACCCCCCTGGCACGAGGTACGGCACGCCGCTTACTCGGACACCATCTTCTACTTTTATTTTTTCCTGCGTCTCTTGAATCACTTCGTTTAACGTCGTCGGTTTTGACTCAGCAAGTTTTTCTTGTAACAACTGCCCGAGACTTTTTCCTTGTATCGTCATCCCATCTCCTTAAGAAGTTAGCACTTCTGCTTCTGTTTCAATCCAGACCCTAGCACCGCAGGACAGGGGTTTATCTGGGCTGTACACAACTTTGCTGGGGCCATTGATCTGAACCTCGTTCGCATACGTGTTGCTTTTGTATGTCTTGACTGTAAGCACAGGCTCCTTCGCACCAGTCTTGGTGTTGCTTCTTACTACGTGCTGGTTTACGTGGATTATTGTTTTCACTTAACCTCCAGTGGTTGCTTCTGGCTCCACAACTCCAAGCACGCTTGCTCTAATTCCATTGAAGGGACGTTCGTGCGCAGGGCGTCTTTCTTGCCTGCTTTGTACGCCTCGACAATATCGTTGGTGGTGATGGGCACGTTAACAATGGGCGGTGAGTTTTCTTGCAGTTTCTCGTAGGCGAGCAG
>Ga0099846_1000607_pt1 | contig 14819 bp, 9 predicted proteins | sample CB_VirMetaG_FD_78180 | JGI IMG/M metagenome (GOLD analysis project Ga0099846, IMG submission 78180) | Freshwater to marine saline gradient viral communities from Chesapeake Bay - CB_1504_1 Viral MetaG | ecosystem: Environmental > Aquatic > Marine > Coastal | place: USA: Chesapeake Bay | collected... | reverse complement strand
TTTAACATCAAACCTAGAAAACTCAGGAAACATTGCAAAACCTATATTTGCAAATTTAAAAAATTATCCTCTTATTAATGAGATAGTTTATATAGTAAGTCTTCCTGATCCTGCTTCTCAAACCGGTACTCCTTCACTTTTAGAATATTATTTCCCTCCATTAAATGTTTGGAATAGTCAACACCACAATGCTTTACCTAACATGTTGGCTTTGAATGATGCCCAAACTAGTGATTATCCTTCCCCTAATATTAGAAGAGTAACAGATGGTAGCACAGAACCCGAACCTCCATTAGGTCAAACTTTTATTGAAAAATTAAATGTTAACCCACTTTTACCTTTTGAAGGTGATATTATCTATGAAGGTAGATGGGGGAATTCAATTCGTTTTGGTTCAACTGTAAATGGAAAAACAAATTGGTCTCAAACTGGGGAAAATGGTGATCCTATTACTATTATAAGAAATGGTGAAGATCCTGATAATGGAGATGAAGGTTGGATTCCTGTAATAGAAGATATTAATAAAGATATTTCTTCTATTTGGATGGGTTCTACCCAACAAATTCCATTAGAGGCCGCAAGTTCAATCTATAATTCATATTCTTCACCCCCAGATACACCAAACCAATACGCAGGTTCTCAAATCATAATTAATTCAGATCGCGTTGTAATTAATAGTAAAACGGATCATATAATGCTTTCTTCAGCTAAATCGGTTTCACTGAATGCCGTAGATAGCGTTAATATAGACACTAAAGAACATATTGTAGGCGCAGATAGTATTAAATTGGGGTCCAAAGATGCTACTGAATCTTTAATGTTAGGAGATAAAACAATTCAATTATTATCTAAAATTTTAGATGAAAATGCTAAAGTTTCCAAAGCACTTGCTCAGTTAGCAGGTAAACCTATTATTGGAGGAGCTGCACCTGACCCCGGAACTATTAACACAGCTACTCAATCAGCTATTAAGTTAAATTCTTATAAAAATCAACTTAAGTCTTTACTTTCAAAACAAAATAAAACAATCTAATGGGATTAGAAGCTATCATAACACCCATAGTAAGTAGTGCTGCTAAATCTATTGTAAATTTTGATTTAGCTGTTGATCCCTTAATTGCTCAACTTCAAAAAAGTTGTCCTTCAAAACCTGAATTAGATAAGATTCTAGCTAAAAAGAATCAAATGTCTCAAGCTTTATCTCAAGTTCAAAAAGGATTAACAACTTTATCAGACACATCATCAACACTAGATACTATCTTAACTGGGGCCGATATAGCTGTTAAAGTCATCAAAGCACTCCCAGTTCCAACTTCAGTTCCTCCAGGTGTAGGTATTCCTTTAAATGTGATTAATGGGTTTACCTCAACATTGATTAAACTTGCCGATTTAATTAAAACTGGAAAAGTAACAGTAGGTCAAATTGCTCCTGCTACTAAAGTAATGGTGGATAGTATTGCTGCTATTCAAGATAAACTCTCACAATTAGATGGTTTACTTGCTAAATGTTTGGTAGAACAAACAGCAGGTATGACTGATGAGGAAAAAGAAGCATATTTTACTAGTTTAGGAATTGATTTAAAATCTTCATCAACTACAGGAGACGGTACTAAACCCGGCGAATCTTTAGAAGACAGATTATCCCCTAATTCAACAAACCCCTACGTTTATAAGGGCTATACTATTATTTTAGACACCAATTCTGGTAATAAATTCTCATTCCCTGAAAGACGAGCAATTGGAACAAATGCTGAAGGAGAAAAAATTGTAGGACCCTGGTCTTACAGTGCTTCAACTCAAGTATTGTTAGATGGTGTTAAATTTGAAATTGATAAACTTGATAGATTAGCACTTAAAGCTGCAGACGAAGCCGCAGCTGCTGAAGCTGCTCGTTTAGAAGCACAACGTAGAGCTGAAGAAGCAAGACAAAAAGCTTTAGCTGCTCAAGAACAACGTAGAAAAGAAGCATACAATTTGGGTAAAAAGGCAGGAACAGGTAATAAACCTCAATCTCAAAACCCATACGCCCCAACCAACAAAAATCAATACGATGCTTGGAATGATGGTTGGAAAGAAGGAGCAATGATTTCTATAAGTGCTCCCCCATCAGCTGCTCTTTTAGGGGCTTTAATTCCCCCAAGCAACACAACTAATACTGGAGGTACTACAACTACAACAACAACTAATGAGGATTATATCCCATTTGGTTTCGCCGGAGATGCGAATGGGGAAACTAGAACCTATTCAAACAATCAGGTTTTTGAAGTTTATGTATGGAATGCTGCGCAAGATAGATGGATAAAACAATAAAAACTCATATTTAACTCATATTTATAATTAAAAGATAGCATGAAATTAACAGAATTAAGAAAAATAATTAGAGAGGAAGTTAGATCTGCCATCCAGGAAGAATTAAAAGATATTCTTCTTGAAGCTGTTCGTTCCCCTAAACAGGTGGTTACAGAAAACATTGCTATACCCACCCCACAACTCTCATCAAAACCACCAATTGATGCTAAAAAAGCATATATGGATGTAATGAAAGAAACTGCTTTAAGTTTTACTTCACAAGATGCCCAAACATTTAGACCTCAAGGTTCAATAGATATGGCAAATGGTTCACTTCCTGAAGGAAATGTTAGTATGGACCAAATTATGGGACTTTTAAACAGTAAATAATGGCACAACAAATAGCAAACCAATTCCCAGTAGATCTCCAACCTAATACGGCTGTTGGGGTTTCTATCAATTTTACAGGAGGGGGTGATGCTGTTTTTAACGCAAATTATTCTACTCAAGACCAAATTAAGTCAAATTTGATTAATTACTTTTTGACTAATAAAGGTGAAAGGCCAATGCAACCCAATTTTGGAGCTAATTTACGAGAATTTGTATTTGAACAACTTAACGATTCTAGTAATGATTTACTGTTAGATAGAGTCCAATCTGAAATAGAAACCAATTTCCCTGCAGTATCTTTACAAGATTTACAATTAACTACAAGTGAAGAATTTAATACTGTCACAGTAATAATAAAATATAGTATTAATCCTTTTGGGATTCAAGACCAACTTAACTTAACATTCGCGTAATGGCTGAAAATAAAAATATATCATATTTAAATAAGGATTTTGCATCGTTTAAACAACAGTTAATTGACTTTGCAAGAACTTATTATCCTAACACTGCAACGGACTTTAGTCCCTCTTCACCAGGGACTATGTTTATTGAAATGGCATCTTATGTTGGTGATGTTCTTTCATTTTATTTAGATAATCAAGTTCAAGAGAATTTCTTACAATATGCTAGGCAAACTCAAAATTTATATAGTTTAGCTTACATGTTAGGGTATAAACCTAAAGTATCTTCAGCTGCTACTGTTGATATTACATTTTATCAACAAGTTCCAGCTACAGTTTCAAGTAGTGTTACTATCCCAGATTTTTCTTACACATTAAAATACCCTGCTAATACTAGAATTCAATCTAAAGGAGGAACTTCGGTTCAGTTTTTAGTAGGAGATGAAGTAGATTTTTCATTTTCAAGCTCATTAGACCCAACCCAAGTTAGAGTCTATCAAATAGACGCTACTACAGGACAACCTACTAAATATCTTCTTAGTAAAACCCGAAAAGCTATCTCAGCAACTGTTGGCACAACAACTTCAACATTTGGTAGCATTCCTGAACCATTTACAACAATTGATCTTTCTGTTAATAATTTCTTAGGAGTTTTAGATGTATTTGATTCCCAAGGAAATGAATGGTATGAGGTAGATTATTTGGCCCAAGACGCAGTATTTGATTCTATTAAAAATACTAATATAAATGACCCAAATTTTTCTTCAGATAGTTCTGATACCCCATATTTACTTAAATTAAAACAAGCCGATAGAAGATTTGTTACTAGACTTTCAGGTACTAATGGAGTACAACTCCAATTTGGTTCAGGGGTTGTAGCTAATAATGATGAAACTATTGTTCCAAATCCTGACAATGTTGGTATGGGTTTACCTTTTGAAAAAGATAAACTAACAACAGCATTCTCCCCAACAAACTTTATCTTCACAGATAGCTATGGTATTGCTCCTTCAAACACTTCTTTAACTATCCGATATTTAACTGGTGGGGGTGTTGGAGCTAACGTTCAAAGTAACACAATTACTACTCTTCTTACATTACCAACATTTAATAATGTTAATTTAGATCCTGCTACTGCTCAAGATATTTTTGATAATATAGCAATTAACAACTTAGAAGCAGCCTCAGGGGGAGGTAGTGGTGACACTACTGAAGAAATTCGCCAAAACTCAATGGCTCAATTTGCTAGTCAATTAAGAACAGTAACTGAACAAGATTATATTGTTAGAGCATTAAGTATGCCTTCTAAATATGGTTCATTAGCTAAAGTATTTTTAACCCAAAGATTAGCTTCAGAAGCATCAAATTCAGAAATGATTGCATCTGTAGATTTATATTGTTTAGCTTTTGATAATCAAAAGACACTAAAGACTCCATCAACAGCACTTAAAAATAATCTTAAAACTTATTTATCTCAATATAGAACTATTGGGGATGCCGTAGATATTAAAAACGCTTATGTAGTTAATATTGCTGTTGATTTTGATATAATTGTTCTACCAAATTACAATAGTAGTGAAGTAGTACTCCAATGCCTTTCAGCTATTAAAAACTTTTTTAATATTGACAATTGGCAGATTAATCAACCTATTATCTTAAGAGATATTTATGTTCTTTTAGATCAAGTTAGAGGAGTACAATCAGTTAAAAACATTACAATTACTAATAAAGCTGGAACATCTGATGGATACTCAGCTTTTGGATATGACATTGAAGGTGCTACTATTAATGGCGTAATTTACCCTTCAATTGATCCTTCTATTTTTGAATTAAAGTATCCTAACCAAGATATTAAAGGACGTGTAGTATCTTATTAAAAAAAATATTTATAATAAATAGAATATTATGCCCATTATAAATCCATTAGTAAATTTAGCAAATAGCTTTCCATATACCAATTTGGATTTGGAGGATAGTGGTCCTATTAATGTCTCTCAATATGGACATCAACAAAACTATACACCTACTAACGAATATGTAAATACTTCTCAAGGCCAAGTTCAAGGTGGTGTTTTACAATATGATGGGTTTAATGGGCCTAGTAATTTTGACCTTGAAAACAACGGTCCTACAAGTTTACCCCAATATGGACATCAACAAAATTATACACCTACTAATGGGTATACAAACACCCCCCAAGGTCAACTCCAAGGGGGAACTTTGCAATATGATGGGTTTAATGGACCTAATAATTTAGACCTTGAAAATAATGGTCCTACAAATTTACCCCAATACGGACACCAGCAAAATTACACACCTACTAATGGGTATTCAAATACACCCCAAGGTCAAGTTCAAGGTGGTGTTTTACAATATGATGGATTCGATGGGCCTAATAATTTAGACCTTGAAAATAATGGTCCCGCAAATGCTCCTCAATATGGGCACCAACAACAATGGACCCCTAATGATAGATATACTGATAACAGTTTAGGTCAAAGACAAGGTGGAAGACTAAGATCTGATGGATTTGATGGTCCCGATAATTTGGATCTTGAAAATAATGATCCTACTAATGTTATCCAATACGGGCACCAACAAGTTTATGTTCCCTCTAGTACTTATGAAGAATATATAGATTCCTATGGGTTTGAAAATTCAAATTTAGTAACAAATTCATTTAATAAAAAATATTCCTCAAGAGGATATGGCAATGATTTTGATGTTGAAAATAATGATCCTCATCAAGAAACATATACTTCTAAAATAGGAAGTAATGTTGTTTCCTCAGTAACCCATAGATTTACTCCAACTAACACCTATGCTGATAGTTTTACAGGTATGGGGTTAGATAATAGATTAAAAGATTTTTATAGATAAAATGGCAGTATTTAAATTATTTCCCGAAAAAGATGCTACTTTATATTCATTATTACCCTTAATGAATACCGGGTTAGATTCTCAAATTGAGGCTACTACAACTGCCTTTGGACCATCTGACCCTAACCCACAAGTATCTCGATTCCTTGTCCAATTTAATAATGATGAAGTTGGTCAAGTAGTAGAAAATCTAATTAATGATAATGCTGGTACAGATTGGAAGGCATATTTGAGACTTTACTCTTCAAAAGCTACGGGTTTAGCATTAAATACTACCCTTGATATCCACTTATCAGCTAAAAACTGGGATATGGGTACTGGTCTTTATTTAGACCAACCTCTTACTACTAATGGTACTAGCTGGATTTTTACTGGGGCCTCAGGTTCATCTAATAGATGGATAGCTGCAGGAGATCCTTTTTCAGATGGTTATGGAACTTATACAGGTTCATATGCTACGGCTTCTGTAGCAGCAGGTGGGGGTGTTTGGTATACTTCAACCACAAACGGATCTACAGCTCATGGTTGGGCTTTATCCTCATCAGTAACATTTAACTATAGAAGTGAAAAAGATGTAGTTCAAGATGTAACTGAAATGGTATACAATTGGACAGGAGTCAACACTACAAGCTCAGCAGTTCCAAACTATGGATTCCTTATTAAACAATCTGGATCTCAAGAATTTATAGCTAGTAAAGATTCACAAGCTGAATTAAAATTTTTCTCGGTTGACACAGCTACTATTTATCCTCCTGTATTAGAATTTAGATGGGATGATTTTGTGTGGGCTACAAGCTCATACTCAGTATTAGATGCAACTCAACCTTATGTTGAAATTGCTGAAAACCCAGGTGAATTTTATCAAGGTGTCACTAATAAATTTAGAATTTATTGTCGCCCTGAATATCCGATAAGAATATGGCAAACATCTTCTGTTTACATTAACAATTACTACTTACCAGAAGGTTCAACTTATGCTATAAAAGACTTGGATACGAACGAATTTGTTGTTAACTTCGATCCCCTATATACGAAAATTAGTGCTGATTCAACATCAAACTATTTTAATGTGTATATGAATGGTTTAGAACCTGAAAGATACTACAAAATTATGATTTCAAGTAGTATTGCTGGTGCTGAATATGTTTTCGATGATAAGTACTATTTTAAAGTAGTTAACGGGTAATGGCTGAAAGAATAAATTTAAATAAAAATGTTTTTAAAAAAGAAGATTTCCTTAAAACAGTAGATACTTCTTTTACTCAGTTGGTACCACCTACGGCATCAGCTGTTCCTGCTTTTACAGTTGAAGACTTTTTTGTTGAATATGAAAATTTATTCTTTGAAATCCCTAAAGAAGGAGAAACTAATTCTCACCAATATTTAGTAGAACGAAGTGGTGAATATATTGCTTTTGATCAAGTAAACGAAGAAATTCAAGCTTTATTAGAAGAAATTTCAACCCTTAGACAAGAAAATTTGGATTTACAACAACAAGTATTTGACTTACAAATTAGCGCGGCTCAACCCAAAACAGCAAACACTACCACTAACCAGATTAAGGTTAACCCCGGTAATTTACAACAAGGTATATAATAGATGAATACAATTACGCCAATTAATCCCGACAAATTCGCAATCCAAGATTATACATTTTCGGATTATGATATTGTTCCCAATTTTGAGATAACTTCTGTAGTTTCTCCTGAACAGGGACAATTGGAATTTTTTGTATATGATGCTAATACTAATCTATTATCTAGCGATTACAACTACCCAGGATACTCTGTTACTGAAGATCCTTCATTAACTAATTTAGGTGGATATTCAACTATTAATTTAGATCCTGAACAAGACTTATTAAAAAAAGGGTATAATGTAGGCCAATACGAAGTAGTTTATAATTTCTTTTCTCCCCAACTAAACAGTAATTCGGATAATAGATTTTATATTAAAGAAATTTCTTCAGATAGAACTGAAATTCGTTTAAGCAGTAATACAGTACTCTTTACTACTGAAGAATTTACTCAATTCAGAGCAGGATTAGAAACTGATGAATATTTTATTGAATTTTATCTTAACTTTGGAGAAAATAAAATAATAATCTCAGTTAATGCCTTTTTAGAAGGAAATGATATTTTAATTAAATTATACGAACCTCTTCCCTCACAATTTACAACAAAATCAACTTGTTGGATTGTAACCAAAAATGCAGACCCAGCAGCTTATAGTGCTAATCTAATTAAAGATTTAGTACCTAAAAAAGCAGATATTCCCTTTTTAAAAGGTCCTAATACTAATATCCAACTTAAAGAAGAAATTAATAATTCAACAGAATTAAAATCTTATTCTGAATTAATAGCTTCTAATTTAACAAGTTCATATCAACAGATTAATAATCTGTTAAATGAAAAAGGAATTGAAATTAGTGTAGACTATACAAACTACTCAAATTTTATTTATTTTAGTTCAGCCGAACAAAGATTATTAAATTTTTATCAAAAAGCATCTTTAATTGAAGAATATACTAATGAATTAGTTTCTACTAATTTTTCAATTACAGGTTCTACTTCATCATCCTTTTACGTTTCTGAAAGTAAAGCTTTATGGCAAGATAAAATTGATAATATTGTTAAAAACTTTGATGGGTATGAATATTATCTTTATTTTGAGTCAAGTTCATATACTTGGCCTAAATCAAATTCAATATATCCCTATACTTTATATTCAACGGGATCATCCCAAGTATTAAACTGGTTAGGAAGTAGTAACGAACTTTCAGCATATTACGGAGGTTTAGCTTTAACTGCTTCTTTATATGATAGAGATAATTTAAACGCATTAACTAATACCATCCCAGAATTTATTAGATCTAATCCTACTAATGAGCCATATCAACTCTTTATTGAGATGATGGGTCAACATTTTGATAGTATTTGGATTTATGTTAAAGATATTACTAATAAGTTTGATGCCGATAACCGTTTAAATTATGGTATTTCAAAAGATCTTGTTGCTCAAGCTATTAGAGATTTTGGTTTAAAATTATACCAAAACCAATTTGGTACAGATAATCTTTACTCAGCATTTTTGGGTGTTACACCTTCAGGCAGTTTATTACCGTCTACAGGTTCAGAACTTATTACTTCATATGTAACGGCATCTTCTGATGTTATCCCGTTAGACGACGTTAATAAATCGATATATAAACGCTTATACCACAACCTACCATACCTCTTAAATAAGAAAGGTACAATTCAAGGTATCAAAGCTTTAATTGCCTCTTATGGTATTCCTAATACAATTTTACGTATTAGTGAATTTGGTGGTAAAGATAGAGATAATTCAAATGACTGGGATTACTGGTACAATAAATTTGGATACTCATTCTATACTTCAGGTTCAACATTCCTTTCAAGCTCATTTGCTTTAAATTCTACTTGGGGAGCTGTAAGTAACAAACCAGGAGCCGTAGAATTTAGATTTAAATCTGATGGTATTCCAACAGCTAATTTCTCACAATCACTTTGGAGTACAGATGGTGGAGTTGAATTACAACTATTATACAATGGTTCAGGTTCATTTTCGGGTTCATATTCGGGCTCAATAATTAACCCAAATAATACTTACGGATATTTAAATTTCTACCCTGACTATTCAACACCGGCTAATAGTGCTAGTGTTTATTTACCATTCTTTGATGAAGGTTGGTGGTCAGTATTAGTTAATAGTAGTAGTGCTGGATACGAACTTTTTGCTAAAAACAAAATTTACATTGGAGACGATGCTTCAATGTTAGGTTTCCAAGCATCTGCTTCAACTTCTCCCACAGAACCTAACTGGGGGGCTTCAACACTTAGCTATTTTGCAAGCGGTAGCCAAACAAAATTCTCAGGTTCTTTACAAGAAATTAGATACTATAAAACAGCATTAAGCGAATCTGTATTTGATGATTATGTAATGAACCAACTCTCAGCTGAGGGTAATACATTAAACTCTGCTCCTTTAGAATTAGCATTTAGAGCACCTTTAGGTTCAGAATTAAATACAGGTTCACTTGAATCCGTACATCCTAAAATTACAGGTTCTTGGACAGTAACTCAATCATTTGCTTCTGATAGCAATTTTACATTTAGTGCTACTCCGACATTTGTACCTGGAACTGAATATATTTTCCTAGATCAACCTGCAGCTGGTATTAAAAACCGTATTACTGATAAAGTAAGAATTGGTGAACAAGTTTTACCAACAGGAAGTAATCAAGTATTATCTCAATATCGTTCAATTGAACAACAATTACCTTTATCTCAATCATTTACTCCTAATGTAAACTTGTTAGAGGTAGCATTTTCTCCTCAAAACGAGATTAATGATGATATTATTGAACAAATCGGTTACTTTAACTTAGGACAATACATTGGTGACCGCCGCTATTTTGACTCTTCAGATACCCGCTACGAAGATTTATACAGATTAGCAAACGAATACTTCCAAAAATACACTCACAACTATGATGTTTGGGATTATATTCGTTTAATTAAATATTTTGATAATTCACTATTTAAGATGATTAAGGATTTTGTTCCTGCTAAAACATCTTTACAATCAGGTGTAGTTATCAAACAACACTTACTTGAAAGAAATAGATACCCACAACCTCAAGTAACCCACTCATTCCACTACTACAGTGGTTCTATTGAAGTAGGTTCAATTGAAGGGGGAGCTGGTGGTTCAGTTAACAACTTAAACTACTTAGCTAATAACCCATACGAACAAAGTATTGGAACTGAATTACCCTCAGGTACTTTAGTAACTCAATTGACCCAATCTTATAGTCAATCTTTAGATACAATTGGGGGTACTTTTAATGTAATCGATTCTACTCAACAAGAATTTTATAATGGTGAGTATAGTGGATCTACCATTACAGCTACTTCACAAGTATTAAATCCTGATTGTCAAGTTTGGCTTCATGGTTTGCCAGATTCTTATAACTACTCGGCATCTGTATTTAATACTACAGCTTCCTATGTTACTGAAGCCCGTTTTATAGATTCAGATAATACTCCTATGGTTACGGGGTATACTTACTTCTTATTTAATGGTACTAGTGTATCTAAAATTAGAATTTCTAAAACAGATGCTAATGGTAACGTTTTGGGGGCAAATGATATTGGAAATTTACTTTCCTTATCAACCATCTCAGAACTTGGAAGTAAAACATACACATTCGCCGGCAATCCTACAGATTTAGGTACCGATTATCTTTATACAGTAGTCAACTCCGTAGGAACTCCAACATACACTTCAAACAACATTATTGATGTATCTTTTGGTTTAACTGGAGCTGCTGGAGGTATTTATACTTTTGTAAATGGTAGTGCTGGGTATGGCAAACATTATCAAATTGATGATGGGGGTGCTTATGATAGTATGTGGTTTTGGTCATTTAATGACGGAATAAACTACGATAGAGATATTGCTGTAACAGATAAAAACTCATTCTTTAGTGATAGTAAAATCTATGACAATACAAACGGTGAGATGATTTATCATTATTCTAATGATAATCTGTTGTATGTTAAAGGTGGAAATGCCTTGGGTTCTTCTGGTAGAAGTTTCAGAGCTAATGGTGTTACCACTAGTGGTTGGTCAGGTCAAGTAATGTTGGCCTTAATGGCTGAAACCCCAACACGAAATATTATTGTTTGGGATAGTTCAGATGGTTGGATAAGTTTAAGTACATCTCCGGTAGCTTGGATAGGTACTTTCCGAACTTCATCTATGTTCTCTTCTTATGAGGATTTATTTACTTCTACTTATGCTACTAATCCTAATATTTCTTACCATTTAGGGTTTGTTACTAGATCTTTTGCTTCTTTCCAAAGCACTATGGAAATTGATTTTACTTCTGCTGGTTTTGATTTTTCAATTTCACAATCTAGTTATGGACTTGAAAATAAGGGAGCAACAACACTTATCCCAGAAGCTTCAACTCCAGGTACCTTCTTAAACTCAGATTGTGATGTTTTGCAAGGTAATGCCGATGATGATAGAGCAAGTGGTTTTTGGATGGATGTAGATTATTCTACAAATGCAGCTATTGCTGTTAATAGTTCAACAATTTTAGCAAATGCTGCTGTAAAAGCAGATGTTCAAGATTCTAACTATACTTTAACTCGCCATATTAATCCTAGATACGAAGGTTCAAGATCAACTTCAGAATATGTTAATACCTGGACTTCAGGTTCAACAAATACATTTGGTAAATTAGCAGTAGCAGATCAAGAAAAAACATACTTTGCTTATTTTGATTTTATTAACGCTTTAAATCCTGAATTAAAAGGTAAGAGTATTGCCCACATTCAGTTCCTTGTAGATGAAAATGGAAACTCAATCCCACCAGATGAAACTAAACTTTATATTACACAAGGTACATTTAAAACAGGTGAAAAAGTATTTGTAAACTTAAATGATCCTTTACGATTCGAAGTTCCAATGAACCAATTAAATGGTGAAAAAACTATTTTTAGAGGTGGTCAAAGAATAGATACTTTACTTTATACTGATAGTGGTAGTTCATACTTCCCAACAGCTAGTTTTGATACTGGTTCATTTAGTGTTACTAACTACGAATTTAGTGCTACTAGAGCAGGGAGTTACAACATAACCTCAGGCACTAATGCCAAATATGATTGGAATAGTACAACCAAAGCAGCAACAGCCCCCAGCACTTGGGCTTTAGGAACAGATACATTTACTTTTGGATCAGACACAGATACACCTGTAAATTTTGAAAATAAAGTATCTCTTTCAGGTGGATTTGGAGGTACTTTTCAAATTTACTTAAAGAAAAATTATGTAACAGGTAGTGATCCTGCTTCATCAGGAACTACATTAGATTTTATTTCTGATACTCAGGGTTCATTTAATAAAACTTATACTTTATCTAGTGGCTACCAAAACTTTTCATCAGGAGACGAAATTTCAGTAGTAATTAAAAATATTAGTTATTATTCAATGAGTGTGAATTCAGGTGGTTCAGATTATTTTAAATCAACAAACCAAATCAACCCTTATGGAGAAACATTAGCTCCATTCTGGACTGGTACAGGTTCAGCTGATGTTTGGATTACAGGTTCAACCGGTTTAAGTAGTTTATATGGTGCCAAACAATTAGATTTAATTCCTTACAATGGAACCACAAATGATCCTGAGTTTGATCCTATCATTCAAGATTTTACAGTTAAAGTAGGTGATGAAATTAGATTTAAAGGAACTGAAGCTTACTCTAGAATGATAGTTGATGTAATAGAACCTGAATCATCAGTTGATGGTAGGTTATACATTAAATTAGACACAACTCTCCCAGTTAGTGGTTCAGTATATTCTGGAGCAGGTTATCAAACATTATTAGATCATTTTATATTAAGAAGATATGTTGATGATGCTTCATATGTAATCCTTGATACTAAAAAACCAATTGGTTCAACCTCACCAGGTACTATGAAACCCCAATATGTAACTGATCTTCTTGATGCAAACTTCTCAGCAGCTACAGAAGCTATTATCAAAAGTATAACTTAACTTGGAAAATAACTTACAATTTCACATATTTATTAAACGACAATATTTATAATAAAATCAACCCATGGGATATTTAAATAATTCGGTAGTAACAGTTGATGCTATCTTAACGAAAAAAGGTAGAGAATTGCTCGCTAAAGGTGACGGCACGTTCCGTATCACACAATTTGCTTTAGGCGATGACGAAATCGACTACACTTTGTACAATCCTTCACACCCTTCAGGTTCTGCTTTCTACGGACAAGCAATTGAAAATATGCCTCTTTTAGAAGCATTTCCTGATGAGCAACAAATTATGAAGTATAAGCTTGTAACTCTTCCTAGAGGTACTGCTAAAATGCCTATCCTAGATTTAGGATACACAGGTATTACTTTGAAACAAGGTGCTACATTGGTAATTACACCTCAAACACTTAACTATACTGGAGGAAACCAATTCGAAGCTTCAGGATACACAGCTACTATCGGTGATGTAAGAACCATGGCTTCATTTACCGCTACAGGAATTGATACCCCTTCAGCAAACGCTGCTAACCAAACAGTAACATTAGGTACTTCAGTATCTAAAACAGTGGTTGGTACTTCAATCAGCTTAAAAGCTACTACAGTTAATACGTTGTTTGGTTCAAATACATCATTGTATACTACAATTACAGTAACTGGTAGAGATTCAGGAGCTAGATTAACTATTCCAGTAACCATTACTAAGACAGTTTAAAAATATAACAAATGGCATCATTTAAACAATTAGAAGTAGACGATTTCGTAATTTCATCAGATTCAATTTCTGCTACATTATGGAGTACAGGTAATCCTACGTTAACCGCTTTTTATACTTCATCTACTCAAGCAGCATCATCTGCTGGAAATTATTATCTTTCAGTTTATCAAACGGGTTCTACTGAAACCTCAGCTGCGGTTCAATTTGATATTACTTATGCCAATGAATATGGTAGTGGTAGTTTACTTTATGATTCAGCAGTTAATGGTAAATCATATACAAGAAGTATCTACGGCCAATACCGCAACTTAGTATTAGGTGATGAAAATTCAAGAATTACTTTTGGTGGTGTTACTCAATCTGATTTTTATGTAATTAACTTCGAAAGAGCAAGATACAAAGAAAAACTATTTTTAGGTTCCTTTAACCTAATCCTTTCAGGTTCAGCTGCAAACCGTCAATTAAACTTAACAGACAATAGTAACGAAACAACTGTAGTAGAATACTGTGATGCCGGTAGAATCTACCAAATCATCTCAGGTTCAAATGGT
>Ga0099846_1000600_pt1 | contig 14927 bp, 11 predicted proteins | sample CB_VirMetaG_FD_78180 | JGI IMG/M metagenome (GOLD analysis project Ga0099846, IMG submission 78180) | Freshwater to marine saline gradient viral communities from Chesapeake Bay - CB_1504_1 Viral MetaG | ecosystem: Environmental > Aquatic > Marine > Coastal | place: USA: Chesapeake Bay... | reverse complement strand
TTCCTGTGGTATTTGCTCCACCAACTTTCAAAGTATAAGTTCTCCCAATTCCAGTAAATTCGTCAGAAATATCATCATAAATTTTATTTCCGTCATAATTGGATTTTAAAAACACTCTTCCACTGAACTCAGAAGTATCAAAATCTATGTTATTATCATTTTTTTCAATTTGAGGATTTCCTCTCGGTGCTTCTGTAAAATATATTTCACCTTCAACAATATTGAAAGATCCTTTATATACCCTTACTGTTGTAGAGTCGATATGTGCACTTGCAGAAGTTCCAACATATCCTCTAATAACTTGCACTAGATTTTCAGTTCCATTATTAGTAATTGGTCCAACATTTGTAGTGCCTAATCCTACATTTATTACACCCATATATTCATTATCTATTTTTAAAATATCTTTTGGATTTATAGTAGAAATTCCACTTAAAGAGAATATAGAATTTCCTACACCAATTTGCCCACCATTTCCACTTAAAGTATGGGTTATTTTTGTTGAAGCAATTGGATGTTGAACAATATTGTCAATAGAAATAATAGACTTACTATTTTGTTCACTCATTGTAAATCTATGAGCATTACCTTCTCCCAAAGAGGTAAATGTAGCTCCAATACCACTATTTGCATCAGATTTAGTTGTTGCTACTTGGAAGCTGTTATCCGTCAATTTGATTGCATATACTGTAGAAGGAAGTTCGCCACTTGGAGTAACCATGGCACTAGTGCCAATACCAACAAAAGTGGAATTTGGAGTATAAATTAATTCTTCACCAGTTCTAAAGAAATGATTTTGAATTGTAAATATACCAGTAGATGGATTCAAAATAGAGGAATTATTTGGATTAAAAGTTTTTGTAAAGATAGGAACTCCATTTGAAGATAATGTAAATTGACTTCTGTTGACTCTATTCCCATTAATTGAATTGTAGAAAAGTTCGTTAACACTTTCAGTAACTTTTCCATAAACTAAATCATTTGGATTATTTACTGAATCAACATCAATATAGAAATTTTTACTGAGAACTGAAAGATTTATTGTTCCTGTCCATTCAGAATCTGGATAAAAATTTATAACAGCATCTGATCCATTGAATTCGCCACCAAATGTTCCTATTCCTGCTGCAGTATCTAAAATATCAATATCAGATATCGACAAGAATGGTGATTGCTGAGTATATACATCAGTTCCGTCATAAATTGCCATTAATTGATGGAGTGCTTTAGTAGATCCAATACTAACTTCAACAAATAATTTGGATGCATTGAATAATGTTGAATCTAATGTTAATATTGTTGTTGATGCAGCAGAAACTGTAGATTCATAATTTGAGGTATAGGTTATACTTCTTTCTGTACCTTGAGTTTGATCATCAGCAAGGAATCTATACGTTCCTATTCCAGTAGAAGTGCTTCCAAATCCAACAATATTTGATCTTATGGTGATTTGATTTGAAGAATCATTTGTATGATATAATGATAAAATTCCTCCAGACAAATCAGAATAAAAAGTTCCTATTTGACTTCCATTTTGACTAGAAAGATTAGAAGTCTCTGCATAATATTCTGATAAAAATGTATTTGATCCATCATGAGAGATATACAGTTTTACAAAATTAATTTCATTGGTCACATTATCTGTGATCTGAGAAGTTACAAATAATGATTCAAAATTATTCGAATCAACTTCAATAATAGAAGTAGATCCTATTCCAGTGCTTTCAATATCTACAGATCCTACCAAATTAATGAAACCAATAGATTCTGTCCCTATTCCAATCGTATTACTATTATAATCTTGCTTAATACTCTTAAGATTATAATCAATATTAAATGGATCATTAGGTGTAAATCTCAAAAATACTTCTTCAAGATCATTTTCTACTAATTCAAAAACTCCATATTGAGAATTTGAATTCGAAAGTGATTCGTTTTCTATAATATAAGAGTTATTTCCATTGTTCAGGAGTGTTATTTCAGAAACTTGAATTTCATTATTATCAACATCAGATATTCTAATCAAATAGTTATCGTAAGTATTTGAATCTACTAATTTTATTATGTTTAAAAATTCTGTAGATTCTGATTCTGAATTTGAAAATATATTAGAAATATCATCCACAGCAAGAACGTCAACAATATCTTTTATTTCAGTAAAATTAGTAAGTCTCTTCGTTTTTAATTTTATAAATTTGGACGGAGAATTTACATCAATATCAACTACATTGTCAAAGTTATAAATTGCATCTACTCTGAGATTATCAGAAATGACATCTATCACTGTTGTTGTTTCATTAATAAAAGAAGATATTCCAACATTTTTAGTAACCGATGTTATTCCAGTATCTGCAAAATTCTTTAGTCCACTTGTATGAACTAAACTTTCAACATACGACTGCTGATCTTTATATGTAATAGGACTTTTTATTGAATAAGATAAATTTTGATAATAATCATTATTTTCTATAACTTGATAGTCTTCATTCAATTTTCCAATATCATCATTCCATCCAATATCCTTTGTATTGGAATAGTTAATTTCAAATACGGCAGAATTTTCCGTTACTTGACTAATTGTTGCTGTGACACCAGATCCTTTTCCCTTAATAATTTCACCAGAACTTAATTGATAAGATCCACGAACCTTTAAATTATTTCCATTAGTGTCAGTAACGAATAAATCTCTTTCTATACCGTTAGTTATAATTTGTTCACCAATAAAAAACTTTGATATAGATGTCAATACTTCAAATATAGGATAATCATTTTTGTTTATAATGTTTGGTACAGAATTTTGAATTGTAACTGCAATTCCCGTATTTGTTGTCAACTCTGTGGCATCAACTACTACTATATCATTAATACCAACATTTTTGATGTAATTACTAACCTTAAAGAACTTATATCCATAATCGGAAGAGTTAAATCCACTTCCATTTGTCCCAAACTTTGTTATACCTTCAATAAAAACTTCATCTCCGATATTAAATGGTTGTGTTGTAAATGATGTGATTCCATTAATCGTTGGTGTTGTTATTACACATGTAAAAATACCCGTGGAAGATGATTCAACACTTATGATGCTTATTCCATTAGTATTGTCCTTAGTAAATAATTCCACACCATTGTCGGGAAGTCCTGTAGGTTGAGTGATTATATTTACAGAGGATACGGAAGCTCCTGTTATTTCTATATCATAAATTCCACTATCTATAATTTCTCTTGTTTCTGAGTTTACTATAACTAAATTTGGATTGGACGTATATCCATCCCCACCAGATTTAACTGAAATGGAATTGATTGTATTTCCATCTTTTAAAACTATTGAAGGTGATATTGAAGATTGTGGAGATAAAGTTTTATCAGAAGAATATGTAAAGGTATCATTTATAACCCTTATCTGATTTAAATCACCAATCGAATTGGATGAAACTGATACAGATAAATTCAAACCATTTTCAGAAGAAGTTGAACTTAATATCGGAAGTTTTTTATATCCAAATCCACCAGATACAATGTTCAGACTTTTAACTGGACCTGTTGCAGAACTAGATGAAGTAAAATATTCTAATGTATCACATTCGGTAGGAATATAAGAAAGTTTTTCTGGTTTTTTATTTACATTTACTTTGAAAGTAGTTGAACCAATACCACTAATACTATAAGAATTATTGTAAATACTATTCGTATATTTTATAGAAGAATAATTTTGAACATCACTATCTGATTTGAGTATAGTTCCTTCCTTTTCAAGAGTATAGAATAATTCTTCTGGTATTTCAGAATTGTAATTTAAAGTTATGCTTGCTGTAGATGTTACTCCCACAATACCTACACCACTAACTAAAAATTCTGTGGTTGATCCTGCAGAAACAAATTCATTATTAAAATGATTGTCATAAAATATTTTAAATTGATATCCAAAAAGTGAAGAATCTGAAACATCAAATACTAGATTGTTATTTTTTGTGGGAAGTAACTGTGGATTTATTAGGGATAAAGTTTGATTAGATGATCCAGATGAAGCAAAACTTACTATAGTTGGGGGATTATTTTGAGAATCTGAATAAGTAGTGCAAAGATTTATTGTATCTTTATCAATTTTATATACAAAATATTCTTCAGAATCACCATCTTCATAAAGAACTTTATCTCCAGTTTTTAACTGATGATTAATGATTGAAATTTCATTTGTTATTGTATTAATTCCTGTAGAATTAAACCCAATTGGATTGATAACAATATTATCAATTTGTGGTTTGTAAACAACACGAACTTTTGTAGAAGTTCCGATACCAACTGAAAGATTGGGTTGAATATCTAAAGTTATAGTATCACCATTTTGAAGTTCGTGTGAAGTAGAGACAGAAACTGTTACCTCATTTTTTTCAACATCTCCAAATATTTGTGTAAAATTAGATTCCAGTAAATACTCATCATTATCAGACCCATTAGTATGGAAGAACAATTCTGGTGAATTGATGGATGTTTTTAGTCCTATTAAACTTGGAGATCTCTTTACAACATAAAGGTCTGTTGAAGATATATTTGTTGTTACTCCACCATCAGTTGAAATTGCTATCGATGATCCGTTTGCGATAAAAGTGACTTTTTGATTGGTTATAAATGGGTGATTTTCTAAGTAAAATGATTTTGTTGGAATGTCTCTTGTTATGGAAACATCTCCATAATCAAATGTCACGGAACTTGATATCCCACTTATAGTACCAACACCAACAGATTCTTTAGGATTGAAGAAAACTTTATCATCAACTATAGAATCAAATTTTTCAATATTATTATTGGTTACAGTAAATGAATCTGGTAAGAATGTTACCGCAGTTCCTACTGTATGAACTCCAACAGAATTAACTCTCAATATATTTTCATTTCTAGTTATTGCAAGAATTTTTAAGATCTCAGATCCAATTTGAACACTACTTCCAATAGATATTGAATCTGGAATTGGTGAAACATAAATTTCTGTTGATACACCAGATGCAGATGTTGTGGACAAACATCTGCCGGTTGAATATGAAGGAACTATAATTTGATGAGTTCCATTTAATGATGATAAATTAGTTGAAAATCCTGAAATTGTTACGTAATCCAAATTTTTTAAATTATGATTTGGTAGTATTGTTACTTTTGTGGTTGTCTCATTATTCCAAGTAAAAATACTATTCAAATATGTTAAAGATTCTACTTCCAAGTTAGTAATGTCTTTTCCTTTTATCGAGGAGACATTTACATCTAGACCACCAGATTCTGAACTTTCTGTCGTAAAGTTTAAGGAATCTCCAACTTTAAAATTATTTCCGGAGTTTACAATTTCAATAGAATCTACGGAACCAGACTTTACGGATAAAATTTCAATTTCTTGCTCTAAAACATCATTTGTTTCATTTACAAAATCATAATCAGCATATTGATCGGAAACTTTATATGGGAAAGTATTTCTTAGTAGATTAGAATTATTGAAATCAAAAGATTATCTAAATCATTATTGGTTGGTAATTTTGAATGATATTCATTTCCAATAAAATATGGAAATTCTGGATTATTTAAACTATCCAGTGTTGCATGATACACATAAGTTCCCTCTGGAAATTCTGCAGTTTTCTCAAATCTTCCATTATATTCATCAAGATCTCCAGAATTTTTGAAAACATAATCTTCAACAAAAAATCCGTTTGCAAATCCTAAAGGTCTATCAATAACATTGGAAACATCAAGGTCATATCCAGATTCTAAAGACTTTATAGGAGATTGTAAATTTTCAGCATCAGAATGCCCATATGGTCCGTAAATAGGATTTCCATCGAAAGACCACCCAATAATTCCAGAAATTGAACCATCTTCACCAAAAGAAGTTCTAAGATTCTCAAAATACTTTGAAATCTTAAATTGTGTTTTATTCTTTCCTTCTAATAAAACTTCTCCAGAAGTAAATCTAGTTTCATTATCATTCAAAGTTAATTTTCTTACCCTAGCATCCAATATTGCATTGTTTCCTGCAGGAATAATTTTAATTGTTGTATTTTGAGAGTATCCAATACCCTTATTAATAACCTTAACTTCTATTATTTGACCATTGGATACAACAGATCTTAGTTCTGCTCCCAATCCAGATCCTGTAGGATCAGTTATAACTAAATCTGGAACCGAATAATATTCGGAACCAACATAGTTTACAATTACACTTTCTATTTGTCCATTAATAATAACTGGATTTACTTCTGCCAACTTTCCAGTTTTTATTGAAATTGTTGGTTTTTTCTCAAAATTTAAAATAGTTGAACCATAACCAGTTCCTGCTTCATACAAATATGCATCTACAATATTTCCTCTTATAGAAGGTGTAGTGACAATTCTCTCATTTACTTGAGAAGTTGTGCCAAAACCAACTACAGGAATGTAATCAATAGAAACAGATATATCAGGATAACTAAAATATTGATATCCAGATCCAGTACTTAAAAATTTTACATAATTTTTCCTTTCAAAATTTGAAGTGTTTGTTCCACCAATTCCAGCATCGCATAATCTAAAGTTGTCATCATCAATCTTTAATACATAATATTGATTTGATGTTGAAAGTCCAGATATTACTGATGAAGACTCGTACTTTACAAGTTCTTCTGTATTAAATCCATGATTTTTGAAATTAATCAAATTATTAATCGTAGATATTCCCGATACACTAACGGGCAATTTTCTATACTGATAACCAGATCCTTGGTCTAAAACTTTAATATAAGAAATTTTATTTTTGGATTTTGCAGTGGAGAATTTATGATTTCCATTAGATCCTGAATAAAATCCTACAGGATTTGACTGTGTAATCTGGTCATCAATAGAATTATATAATTTTATTGTTTTATTATTATCAACTTGGACAAAATATGATGCATTGTTTTCTAAATTATTACTTCCAAATGCACCAATCGAAATGCTATCTTTTCCTAAAGAATTATAAATGACTTCTTCGCCATTAATAAAGTTATGATCAGTTAAAAATGTAATTTGATTTGTAGTTGTACTAACTCCACCACCGTTAGTAAATTCTCTAGAATCAAAAAATACATCTCTAATTCTTTTTGCCAATACAGGTTCAATTACTGCTCCAGAACCATTTCCACCTTCAATATTGATTGAGACGATTTTATTAATATCATAATCTTGTTCATCTACATAAACTTTTTCAATTCCTCCAGAAATAACAGGTTCGATTTTTGCAAGTGTTCCCTGACTAGAAGAAACTTCTAAAACTGGTGGGTTAATAACATCATATCCAGATCCTTGATTTAATACATCAATGGATGATAATGGTCCATAGTAAATGTTATCTAATGATTTGTAATTATTAATTTCTACACCATTTATCAACATTCCAGTTGATCCTGGAATTGTTTTTTCACCAGTCCCTCTTTCAATATTTTTTTGTAGAGGAAATTTTCTTAAAAGTTTTTGGGACGATATTTCTGAACTTCTCTGTGAATATAATACAAATGTATAAGACCCAAATCCAGAAGTTGGAATAAAGAAAGTTAGATAATTTGATGTTCCAAAAAATGATGGAGATGCAAACAATTTAAATGTTTTTGGATCTGATTGAACTTCGACATAATAACTTTCCCCATCGTCTAAACCAATTAGAGAATCTCCGGAAGAATTATAAACAACTCTATCTCCAGTCACAAAAGGCACATTTACATCATTTAAAAATAATGAATATGATCCTTCAGAAAGACCTCCAATGTTTGCGATACTTGAAATTGTTACTTTTTTAGTTGAAGAATCAATATCAAGCCTATGATTACTTATAGAAATACCATCTATCTTTTCAGAAGGTAATGAATTAGTAGCAACATAAGCATATTCAGATTCATCTGTATATAAATTTAAAACATCTGAAAGAATAACACTGTTCCCAAATTCTATACTTTCTGAAGAAGCAGATGACTTATTCAGAATTCTTCTTATATCATAGTTTTTGTTTGAATCTAAGGAAGGAATTCCTTCTAAATCAATAGTATTACTAATGCTATCAACATTAGTAATATATGTAAAAGTAGAAGATTCGACTGTGTTATCAGTAGATCTATCAATAAACTCTACTAAGTCACCAACTTTTAAACTTGATTTATCAATTTTTGAAAATAATATAAATGGGTTAGTAATGCCTGAAACTTGATATCTTGTACTTGTATTGTATATCCAAGAATTTGAAAATATTTCTTTATAATTTTTACCATTATTTCTTACATTATCACCAATATTTTTGACATAAACTATATCTCCTTCATCTACAGAAACAACTTCACTTTTTTGTACTATGTTGTTTATAACTCCAAATATTATTAACTCTACTTTTTTTGTAATATCTCCATTTTCATATGAAAAGTAGGTATCATTAGATCTAACATTATCTCCTTTATTGATAGCACTATCAATCCCACTACATCCAAAAAATTGATTTACACTTTTACTAGTATATGAAATTGAATTTGTACCAGATATAAAAGAACCCGAATCAGAAAAACCAATTGTTGAATCGACAGAAACTACAGATGATCCAATAGAAACTGTTTCTAAAGATTTTGTATTTGGTGTAATAATAAAATTCCCAAATACTGTAGATAGTTCATCATATCCAATGAACAATTCAATTTTGTAAAATTGTTTTCCCTTTACAGTGAATGGTTCAACATAAGAAATAGATGCATTTGTATTTGAATCCGATGTTTTGATTAATGTTTGTCCGATAATTTCTATAGGATTACCAGAGATTGCCTCTGCAATTACAATTTCTCTTCGAATGTAATTTGCTGCTGATGATTTTATCAGGAAATTTTCTAAATTAATTATGTCTGGATTTTCCCCAAAAATAACTTTAAATAATATTTTTATAGATTCATCAGTTCCTTTTGATTCATAAAAATTCTTTGCATTTTTTATGAAATTTCCTACATTAAGTTCTTCTACAAAAGTGACTTCTTCTAGTCCGGGAGTGAACGTATATTTTAATTTCTTATAAAATTCTTTTAAGAAGAGGGAACTTAAATTTTGAATAGATGAATTGGCACTATGAGATTGTGAATCTGTTGATGAAAATACTAATTCATTAGTCAAACTATCATGATAGTTTGTTATTCCACTAAATCCACGAATACAACCAGTAAAACTAGTTGCAGTTATTCCTGTATAAGTTATAATTTCATCATCAATTTTAAGTAATCCATACTGATTTGGAAATCCTTTAGTACTTGAAACTTGAATCGTAGTTTCACTAGAAGTTATATCATTCGATAATATAGTGGAATCGACTATAACTTCTGGGGTTAGATTATCTAACTTTAAATACTGATCTAAGTTATCACTGATATCTACAGGTCCACCTTGATATTCTTGTGAGATGTAATATTGTTTTAAAAATTCAGACGCATTTGGACTCTCTTCCAATATAAAACTTGGAAGTTGATTTTCTACAATTTGCTGAATCTTTACTCTATTATCAAAACCTGTCTGTATCATATTACTTTCTTATTAAATTTCCGTTTGAATAACTTGAAGTATAAAAATCGTTAATAAATCTTGTTCCAGATATTTCATCACCAGAAGCAATCACATCCCTTAACATATTTATGGTACTATTGTTGATATCCAAAGTCAAATAAAGGTCTCTTAATCCGACTATATCATTTGATTCTGGGAATGCTTGAATCTCAATGACCCCGCTACTTAAAGATGTTTCTGTAATGTTTATTGTATTTAAAATAATTTCTCCCTTTTCATAATTAACAGTGCCTACATTTTTGGCAGCAGTCACAACGTTACCATTATCATCAATTTTAAATAATGAAAGAACACCAGTTTTTGCAGATATTGATGCTGGTCTATTCAGAAAAACATTACCAGCTTGAGAGGCACTAGTTATACTTGTTTGTCCTAAATTGACATCTGGAGTATCCCTAAGATATACTGTAGAGGATTCTCCTGATATTTTAAAACCACTGGACTTAATGTTGAGACCTTGTGGTTTTATGTGAAATTGATTACCAAAACACAATTCATATTGTGCGAATTTGTTTAAAACTGGTTTTAAATCTCTACGGATTATAACTTTTGTGATATTTGATGTGATTGCAGTGTTTGTATTGTCAATTACTTGTTGCACTTTACTGTATTTGATTCTCCCACCAAACTTGTTTAAATCCAAAGATTTTGAATAAGAAGTTAAAGAATCTATAACATCTGTTCTTAATGAGTCGGGACTTGATACTTGGGAATTGTTATAATAAACCGCACTATCTAATTCCACATATAGAATCTTCAAATCTACTATTTTCTGATTAATTCCAGAGACTGAATATTTTTTAAGATTGGATAAAATTTGAGATTTATTAAAATCAGAAACAAAAGATCCATTCTTCGGTTTTATGCTTATTTGTACAGTTCCAAATTCTGGTGGATCTAATTCTTCCCCACCAACTACGGATACAGACTCAGTGTCAGGATAGATTGTTTTAATAATTGCCTCATAGTCACTTGATGTAACTGCTCTGTATTGTGAAGAATAAATTCTTGGAGCATAGTATTTGATTGAATTTAGAGATTCAATATCAGATCCATTTTGTGATGTTTGGTTAGTCGTAACTATTATTGTTCCTGGATTTATGATTTGTCCATTATCATCTTCTAAAGTACCAGAGAATGAAAATGATGCGGCACCATTTCCATCTTTTCCATCAGTAACAACGTAATTTGCTGTAATAATATTGCCATCAGAATCAACACCCGTTCCCAATTTCTTTCCAATAAGACCATCTCCAAAAATAAGTTCATATTTTTCATCTTGAACTTCTTGAATAAAATAAACTCTAGAACCTGAATTTATATCAAAAATGTTACTTGATAAATTATATTCAACTCCTCTTCCACTATCAGATTCTTTTTTGATATAAACATTCAAAGTTGATGTGTCAATAAAGGAATTGTTTAATATAAATCTCTGATCCAGAGATCCATCATATTCAAATTGTTTTGTTAAGAATGATCCCTGATAAATTGTAATGTTATTAAATGATGCAATGCCAGAAACTACATTTGCGGTAATATTTTCTGGCACTGCAAATGTATATGATGTGTCATTTACACTTCCAACACACACTATACCTGCCTTTAAGGTCAATGTTTGTGTATTTGAGGGTGCTGTTACATTAAATGATATCTGTGCCTTTGATGCCGTTCTAGAACGGGGTGTATATCCGATATTTCTTGCTAAAGATACAACATTTTCTCTAAGAGTTGCCGAATCCAAAAAGGATTCATTTACAACCATGTTAGAGTTAAATGCTGTGATATAAGTATTATATGCTAAAGTGTCTATTAATACTGAAAAGTTAGATCCTTCAAAGTCAAAATCCGTAAACGTAGAGTTGGCACGGAGATAATCTTTGATAGAAGTTTTTATCTGATCAAAATCTAGATTTGTATACTTTGTAAAAGGCATTTTATCTCGTTGCCTCTAGGAGGAATGAATATTCTTGTGTTGGAAACTCTTGACCTACAATATCAAAGATTACAGTTACATTAAATGTATTAGTATCTGGTTGAGGATCTACTTCAACAACTACATTATCAACTCTTTCTTCAAAATTTTCAATTGCGATTAAGATTTGATCCTGAATAATAGATGCAGTACCAAAATCTACAAATTCAAATAAACTTCTTCTTACATCAGAACCCAACAAAGAGTTAAAAAATCTCTCTGTTGGGATAGTTTCTACAATATTTCTTACCGCACGACGAATCGCATTCTCATTTTTTAGGATAGGTAAGTCTTTTGTCACAGGATGAGGCACAAAAGACAAGCTAATATCCTTAAATGATCTAGATATCCTTTGAACTGCCATTGGTAAAGAGTTTTCTTGATTTATTTATATCTTATTCCTGAAGATTCTTCATCCCAGACTTCAAATCATCGTGCATAATCTCTTGAATCACTCTCTCTTCTGGATCATCATTAGTTTTATGTGGTAATGACCAATAGTCTGAAGTTAAACTTGTTGTTCCCCACACTTCTCTCATAATTTCCTTGTTTCTATCGACTGGTGAATTTCCCATTTTGCTCCTGATTGCTAAAATCAGAACTTTTTGAGGGGTTTCTATCCCTTTTTTTATTTATTTTACCCAAAATCCTTTACGCAAATAATCATTATCAGTAATAAAATGATAATGATCTAAATTTTCTGGTTTTTCATTTTCCCAAACTGGGACTGCTTCTATATTATTATACTTAAAGTCTGGATTTTGTCGGAAATGTACTTCGATTAAGTTATTTCCTATAAATTCACAGTTTATCCACTCATAATCACCTACTAACGCATTTAAAATTGTGGGAAAATTGTGCTTATGGTCAATTTTTTCCCATTTTTTCCATTTATATAATGGTTCATATGAATCACGAGTACCTAGTACACTCAACTCCGGAGTTTTATTGTGAAAATCAACACTAATATGATCCCCTTCAAAAACTTCACACCAAAATTCGGCAGGATGATATGCATCAGTACTCTTATAGATGTACTCAATACGAGAAAAACGTCCCATACCAAGTAGATTCATAGAAGGACGTACAATATAAAAGTCGGACTTAGGAACATCAGTCCCGACAGGACCACATGTATAACCTAACTTCCGACTTAGAATTAATTTATTATAAACCCAAAGGTCATCAGTATGAATTTGTTCCCATTCCTGATTTCCTTCTAGATACATTTATCGTCCTTGACCACGATACATCTTACGCTTCCCATTACGAGAAGTAGCTGCATACTTCGTGTGCTTTCCACTTCCTTGACGAGTCTTTTTGGGTTTCCCAGGCATAAAACCGTCTTTGACTAAACCAATCTTTGCACGTACTGCCATAATAACTTAAACTCCTTTAATAATTTTTGTTTCTAGATCTTGTGGTCTTGGACAACCTTTCTGATAATACTCTATCGAAAGATTCTCCATCATATCAAAGTATTCTTCTTCTGTCAATCCCTTATAAAGAACTTTTCCCTTATGGAGAATTGTATACTCTGTCAGTGTCATCAGATCACCCGAGTCTTTTCGTGTCCAACGCGAATGCGAGGATCACACCAAATCTCAAATCCTGCTTCCTTTGCATCCAGACAGAAACTTACATCTTCTCCACACATGTCCTGAACCTCTCCAGACTCAAAGACTTGCATCTTCGGTGCAAACCATGGATACTTCATGTCCTTGTGCTCAAAAACTCCGTGCTTAATCAAAAGCCATCCAAATCCTGCATAGTCCACAGTAAATGGTTTACGACGTTTTGAAATACTCTCACCAGTCTCATGATTCATGACTCCACCATTATTTCGGAAATCATCTTCTTCTAACCAGTGCGCAACACTTGTGGTTCTACCATCTTCGGTCATGTACCACCCTGCAGCAATGTCCTTGTCAATCAATATTAACTGATAGAACTTTTCAGTGTTAAACACAATGTCACTATCAATCCATAATTGATAATCATACTTTAACTTTCCGTCCCAAGGAATCTGATCCGGTCCTCGCAGTACATTCGCACCTAAACATTTACATCGTGCAAAGTTTACCATTGATGAATAATCTTGCGAAATCTGAATGCTTGCTCCTGATTGTACCAGATCAAAGCAAAGTTGTACAAAACTTTTGAGATACGTATAAGATACCCCTCTACCAGGTAGGCAAAACACAATGGACTTGCCTTTCACCATTTCTCTTGCCTTATCATAGTCCCATTCTTCAGGGCTCTCAGATGGTTTTGGTGTTTTTGCTTTTACAGTGAATCCTTTAGTCATAATTCAGTAACGTTACTTCAGTATCATAACACTCTATCTATACATTGTCAATTTACATCTCTGATGATAATACAGTCATTCTCATCCTCAATATTGACTTCGACTCCCTCGTACCATCCCTTCTCATCACAAATCCACTCAGGTATCACAATATAATGCTCACCAGATACTGGGTCGATCTCTATAGTTGTAAAATTTTTCTGCGGATTTTTTTGCATATCTTTGAACCCTGTTGCCATTTTTTATATATGAAAAAATTTTTTTATAAGAGAGAAATAATGAAGTCGGTCTGGGTCGTTTATAGCTTAGGGAAGTTGGGGGGTTTTATATACGGGCACGGCGGGCAACACATAAGGGGGGCATATACCCCCCAACTGGTGATTCACGAACGAATGATTATGATGCTGTCGATGATAGCAATCTGCGAATGTCTCTCTCTACTTGATTCAATGCATGACGACAGGAAGGTGTCGATGCGGTGTGAATCTTCACCCCTGTGTGATGCTTCCAAACTAAATGATTTTTTGAACGATGTAACTCAAACCCATTGGATTGCATGAGTTTAGTGAGTGCCTTCTGATGTTTCATGATGTCAGATAGGGAAAGAAATACGGGGTGCCTCAGGGTTACAACGATATCGATTTGTGCTGCCCTTATATAATGAAAATTTTCCCGCATGAAGGTAACTAGGAAATGCCTCATTATTCTCAGAAACCCACACTGTGTGACGGGTAGAAAGTGAAGATGCGATACGAAACATGATGAGAGAAAAGTAAAGAGAAATATCAGGAAAGGGCAAAGGTATTGACCCACTGCCCGACCGATTGACGAGGGTCTAGAAGACGGAGCATGTCACGACGACGCACGGTATGAGTGCTGTAGTGACCTGACTGCCACTCCACCGTGATGGTGCGACGACGGGGACGGAGGCGAAGTTCAGAGACGGCAGAGCTGGGGACATGCTGCCAGATGATGACGGTGTTGAGAGGGTTCTGCATAGGGTGCCTTGCTTTGACTCTTCTAAGATACAGGAGGGGGGTGACCCCTTCTGTATCAACGGAC
>Ga0099846_1000598_pt1 | contig 14975 bp, 7 predicted proteins | sample CB_VirMetaG_FD_78180 | JGI IMG/M metagenome (GOLD analysis project Ga0099846, IMG submission 78180) | Freshwater to marine saline gradient viral communities from Chesapeake Bay - CB_1504_1 Viral MetaG | ecosystem: Environmental > Aquatic > Marine > Coastal | place: USA: Chesapeake Bay | collected... | reverse complement strand
CTGGTGCAATACCACCAATAACCACATTACCATCTCTTCTGGCATGAAGTGTCGGTGTCAGGAGTGAACCATATGGTCCTGTTTCATTGACACCATACACAATAAACCCAGAAGTCTTACCTGTGCCTGTGATCTCAATCTCGACTGAGTGATTTGTGTTTTCAAGACGAACTCTTGATTCTTGTTTAAGACCTTTTGATGCTGGATTCCCACCGAACTCGGCAAGACCAGTGTATCCTCCAGAAGTTCTGCCTCCGAGAGATCCAGCAGCGATCTGACGGAAGTTCATTGTATAACCAGAACCATCAATAAACTGAAGATATTTACCTGACGCTGTATCATGAATGTTCAAAACACCAGCACCAGTGACACCACCAAAAGAACTTCTTTGTGTATCAAAGTCAATTGTGAGGTTACTTGTCGAGTATGTAACACCACTTATGTTTCGTCCTGTGAACGTAAGAAGATTCGAACCAGACGCTTTCGAATATCGTATATCTGCACCAGCAGTCTTGATCGTTGAGAGGGATGCCTTGTCAGCATCAACGAGATAAATACCAGCACCTGTTGTTCCTCTACCAACGAGTTGAATATTTCCATATTCTATAAAGTTTGCAGCAGAAGCACCAGTCTGTGTAACACCGACAAACACACCACCAGTCGAACCTATATTGAACGTATCATCTGTTGCAGTTCCACCCGAGAACAGATTGTAGGTATTGAATGTCGAACCTGATGTTTCGTAGTAGAGAATATCACCATCAACCGGAGAACCGGGAATTGTGACGGTCGTAAGAACAATATCACCTGTTGCTCCATTGATTGAACGGACAACACGACCATATAGAGTTGCACCCTGTCCGCCTGATGGTGCGAGATCGAGTGTCAGTCCAGAGACTCTTACCTCATTTTCAAAGGTGACACCAGATGTGAAACGAAAACTACCAGTCAGTGCAGTTGGTAATGATAGACCAATATATGCAATACCATTTGAGTCGATGTCAATAGTAATACCGGCGACCTCACCACTATCGGCAGTTACTCCGTAAATTTCAATCGGATTGATAGTGGTGATGATTTGATTTGTTTTATCAAACCATGCACGAAAAGTATCGGAGAGGTAGATACGTTCTAAGTTTTCGAATGCGTTGTCTGCCATATGGTTTCCGTATTAAATCTTAATTATGTAGTTAAGCGTAATAGATGGTTGGTGTGGATACACATAGTCCAATGGTAGGTCACTACCTGTATATACGCCATTTGAGTTTCTTTGTCGCCGTCCTATGTGAGAGTTGCCATAACCACCACCATGATTTTGTACTGCCGCAGACTCAGTTACCGGATCGGGTCTTATTGGCCATGTTGTTACCATCGCCGCGTACGCGCCATTCCTGCTGTCTGCGGGATATGTACCTGAGTCGATATTTTGTGCAGGACTTGGACCACCTCCATCACCAGCAAGACCATAAATATAGTAGTTGTTAACTCCGTTTGTCAACCACCCTGCGCCGGGTGCGCCAGAGTTTACAACAAAACCAGCATCATTATTACCCGATCCTTGATTTGATCTAATGCCATAACCATGCCAGTGTGGTGCAAGAGGGGTTTGAGAATCCACTAATCTAAATCGGTCAACTCCAAAAGTAACACCAAGAGATGCGGCGGGAGATGTACTAGAACCCGGACCACCTCTTCTTCCTACGACTGCTTTCTGTCTCAAGTCTGGAACTCTGAAGACATCTCCAGCACCACCATAGGTATATCCAATAACTTGGAACAATGGTTCGTATTCTGGATTTTCTGCTTTATTGTATTCAACACCATTACATAGAACAAATCCCGAAGGTATTTCTTCTGAGGCATATGCAAGGACTGATCCGACCGGAATAACTCTTCTGACTTGATCTTGTGTAATTCTTCGAAGAGGAACAACAGACACAGACTCAATAATGGGAACTTGATATGCGTTACCTGTACTATTGATTGTATCTTCACCCATCAGAACAATTTTGATCTGATATGCTGTATAAGAACCGGGTGTACCGGGGTCCACATTATCAGTGCTGAATCGGACAGTTCCACCAATGAGTGTCGTTGGTTTAACTTGAGAGAATATTTCCGAGGTGTTAAGATCATCGGATCTCAAACCTTCAGGATACAACTGAGTCCAAGGATTGTCGTCGAAGATAGCGTTTGGTTGGTCTGGTCCCTGTAGTTTAACATAGACCTTTGCTTGTGCGTTTCCAACAAAACTACCGTCAAGAATGACAACGATATCATCTGCTTCTTCTGAAAGAACAACCTTTCTTCCGATATATCGAGATTGGTTTGATGCAAGTCGTGCAGTTGGATTTACTTCTTCAACTTCCGCAGCAGCATCATCATTGTTTGCCATATATTCAACAGCAACAAGAGAGATTCTTTCTGAGTCTATCATTGTCGAAACTGCACCCTGTGGGTCAAAGTTGAATGTGGTGGTCATCTGAACTGACTTCTCATTATCATTGTCATCAATTGTCATTTGTGAATCAAATTCGATTGTTGAGTTCAATGAACCAGATATGTTCTTGGTCTGGAAAGTATCTCCATTTCGAGTCTTTGTTTTTAGAAGAACAGTTGGTCTGGTGTCCTCAATGAGTTGTTCATTTGAGTGAACATAACCAACCTGATAATTCTTCTTAATTGATGTGTCGGTAGTGAATGTTACATCATTTTCACCTGCACCAAAACTGCATCTTTGTAATGACATCTTGAGAAATTGAGATGATATGGAGTATGCTGCTCCGTTGTTTACTGGAATGTGTAGAGAACCAAAGTTTGCAGGTTTATCAATTGTTGTTGTGGTTGTTGTTGTTTGGCCATATTCACCAGATACAGCATATGCTTTGTTCTCAGCAACCCATAATCTATGTGCTGGTGCATTTGTTGTGACACAGATTGCATATTTGGTTTTTGGTTTCAGATAAACAGGTGTGCTGAACACGAAATCTGTTCCCACTAAACCATCAGCGTCACTTTTTACTAGTTGATCTGCGTTTAGTGTTACTTCCGAGAAAGGTAGAACCTTGTATGGATCTGGGGAACCATTATATATTGGTCTAATGTGGACTTTAACAGGGAGTGGAGTTTGTGTATCAACATCAGCAAAGAAAAGTCTTACACTATTCAACATCACACCACTCGGGTACAAACCAGAGTCAATTGAAATTTCCTGTGCTAGTGGACTTTGTGAGTTGAAGACCGTTGATGTGGTGCTTTGTTCGTTTGCACTGAAGCGATCCACACTAACATCCTCTGTGTTACTTGATTTTCTTCTTGTGATTGGTGGTCGGACTGAGGAGATGTCTCCTTCTTCTGTATCGAGAAGACCAAGAGCAAAGAAGATCGCATCAGCACTTGAGGTTGATGCTTGAATGTTGGATGATTCTGAGTCACTAAGTCTTACGAGTTTTTCTCCAGTAAGATAGTCACCTGCATTTATTGTAATTGCACCAGTGACACCACCATTTAGGTCTGTTGTGAAAACTCCACCAACACGAACACCATCAAATCGAAGATAATGGTTTGTGTTTGGTTTTAGATTTTTAGCAACAAATGAGATTGTTTTACTTCGAGTATATGGAATAACACTCAAGTCTACAAGTTTATTTCCAATCTTTCTGATCACTTTGTCAGAGAGAATTTTTGAAACATAGGAGGATCTTCTTGGGACGGTATAGTTGACTCCATTCGAATCATGCTCGATTACTCTGTCATTTTTCTTTACAGAACCAAACCAGAGTGTTTCCCAATCTCTCCACTGAGAACCAAAACCTCTTGTGCGACCAAGTTGATATGCAGATATATTTTGTTCCCAGTTGTCTGTTTCGCCGATGGTATTTACGACTACTTTTGGTTTAACAGAGGTTGTGTAATAAGGATCACTAGATGGTGTTATTTTTAGTGTTCCAAGATAATCAGGAACCGCAAACTGATTTGCTAATAAGGTTGTCGAAGCGAGTCTGTTTGTGTCGAATGTTACACCTTCGTATTGAAGCATGTAAATTCCATCATTTGTCAGTGTGATTCCACCGGGAAGAGCATCACCTGTTCCAGCAGATAGAGGAAAGAACGCAGAAACGAATGCCGGTCTTAGTTGACCATATTCTGTGTCTATTGAGCAGTTATGATCTCTCTTTGAAGTTACTGAATTGTTATGACCGATGAACGTATCGACAAAGACACCTTCAACCAAAGCGTTACTGGTCGATCGGAAATTCTGAGCGGTGTTTAATGCTTTTTGTTCAAGATCACTTCTAAATGAGAAGAAGGCATCGTTTTGTATAGTCTTTTCCTGTTCGTTCATCTCATACATCGTTGTTCTTTGGTTGTCGATGTACTTGAACTTAATATCATCTGGTGATCTTGTATATGGTTTATAGACGAGTTCACCCAAAACCATGTCATCTTGATTGACGGTTGGTGATCTTGGTGTGACAGCAGGAGTTCCTTGTATTAGTTTGAACTCTCTGTTCTTTGTGAGAATCACCTTGTCAATTCTAGAAAGATAGTGTTCATAAGAAACTGTTGATGTCGTAATGTCATTATCAAAAGCAACAACCTGTGGTCCATCGGAACCATTGTTGTATCCTGTTTCTTCTTGATCAATAGTCACAGGTCTGAAGTCATAAGCATCTGCGAGACTATAACTTTCTCCAGTTTCTGGGTCTGTAAATATTGGAATATCTGAATAACCAAAGGAATTATTCCTTGGGTATGAATCAACAGTGAACGGTCCATTTCCTGTATGTCGGAAGTAGTTGTACGTTATTGCATCAAGAACGTAGTTACCATCATCATCAGTCGAAACAGATGCTCCTGCTTTCAATATGATTCTACTTCTTCTATAAGCATCAATGCCAGAATTGACATCAAGATCAAACTTGTCCGTGACATCCTCTGTGGCATCGGTAATAGAGATAATATTGTAAACGTCAGCATGGTTTAGATAGAAAATTCCATCATTAAAACTGGCAGTTACACCAGATGTTGTTGCTTGAATGAGAGACTTCGAACGAATGTTGTTGAAAGCATCAGTCGTTTCGGAAGACCATTGTTGGGATGCTATAAGTGTTCCTTTACCATCAGGAGGAATGGTATCTGTATTCAAACTTATAGTCAGTAGTTTTGTACCACCGCTGTTGTTCACATTTAATGTGTAGTCTGTTTCAAAGTTAAGAAGCGTGGCACCTGTTGATCCTCCTGATGTATAGAACAGAGAGTAGTTTCTCTTTGTTCCACCTAAGAATTCATGTGGGGATGTGACAATAATACTATGTCCACTAAACTCAACTTTATATGGATATTTCACAAGGAAAGATGATTGCAGACCAGTGTTTGCATTATGTCCTCGTATCAAACCAGAACCAACTGGTGCCTTGAATATCTGTCTTGCTGGTCCAATATTTTGAATAGCAGTTTCGGTTGTGTCGGTTCCGATTCTAAATCGCCGAACATTATCAGATGAGTTTCCGTCATCAACAGCGATGTGTGTTGAATCGACGAAGTTATATGTATCACTGGTTATGTTGATGTTGAACAAGTAGAGTCGAATCTCACCAGCGACTTCCTCGATTGTTCGTATGTTGCATGTACCGATTGTTACAATAACACCATCACTATCTTCTCTCTGCACAAAACATCTTTTGTTGGTGGTAAATGTATCTCTCAGACCATCACTCACATCATCAAATGCTGAAGTTCTTACAAGGTTTACATAGTTTTTAAGTGGTGTTCTGAGTAATTGATTGTACTGATATTGTGTGCTTAGTGAGCGATTGACTTTGAAGTAAGTTGGTGTGATTGTTTCAAATTCATATCCACGAACGTACGCTTTACCAGAACTAATCTTGATTGCGTGTTCTCTATCAGAAGTGTCTGTGTATGCTTCTGAATATTCAATTGGTGTGACTGTGAATGGTCTAACTGTGTAATTACCAGACTCATCGAATGTTCTTCTTGCGAGTGTATCTTCGACAATGGCGTACTCTGTGTATCTTACTTTTTGTGTTGTTTTTCCATCAACAATTCGAATGATTTCGAAAAAGTCCTCTGAGTCTACGGGTTCATCGCCACTTTGGAGATTAATCTGGGTAAGATCGAGTGTGATTTTATAGCGATCCGCACCGGGTGAGTTGAAGTTATAGAAACCAAACGATGGATCTCGAAGAGTATTATCGTCGTCTGATGTGACAATTTGTCTGTTTATTCTAAACCCGATTGATGCAGTTGGACTATCAAAACTACGATATGAGTCGTCGATAACATCATAGGCAACAAACGATTCAGAGTTGGACTCAATTAAAAACCCATCGGCGTAGAAAATACCTTGATTGATTTTAACAACATTTGTCGCAACTGTCACGGCAGGAACACCGTCTGAAGAACCAATGACTGCTGTGATGACTGGTAGTGTTCCTAGAATACTGATCGTATCCCCAGCAGAAAACTCACCAGAAGATGTGTAGTTAACAAAAAGAACTTGATTGTTGTCATCTGATAGTGTGGACGAATCAGCATATGCAATAATCGAAGCACGGACATCATTTTGATTTGTGATTGTCTTGCCGATGAACAGTTTCAACTGATCTACCGTGAAATTTGTATTTACTAATCGAACAGCGATCGCAGTTGCCTCTACGATCTCACCACCATTAACATTTGCACCTTCTTCAAAAAGATGAGAACCCAATCTCTCAATCTGAGACTGAAGAATGGTTTGTAGTTGAGTTACCTCTCTCGCTTGGAGTGGATAACCGGGTCTTGACATGATACGCAAAAACTTTTTATTTGCATCAAAGTCGTCAAAGTATGGTGATTTTCCGTGAATTTCTCTTCTATACGATTTGGCCATTTGTTTCCTCAGAAGTCAAAGTTTATTTTGAACAAATCCAGTTGTTCACTATTTCTTGTGACAGAATCTACACTTGTTATGTATAACAATTGTCCAGAATATAAATTAAGTTCTGGGGGAGAGACTGATTCGATCGAAACATCTAAGTTTTGTGTCTCTAATGTTTCACCTGCAACAAAACCAAAATTTGATGCAGAGTTGTGGATTACATTTGTAAGATAGATTGTTCCAGATGCTCCACCCTCACTACGAAAATCTGCAACAAGACCAACAGATCCACTTGCTCCAGTCACTCCACTGTCATAAGGAATATCAATATATGGAGTTCCGGCGTCAAAATCAGATCCATCATTTCTTGCCACATTCAATTTATGTGTACATCTGAACACATCAGTTGAACTTGCTTTAGTTGAATCAGCATAGAGTGTGTTTATAACAGTTGCGACTTTGTTGGAGAAGGTGTACCCACTCAAACCAGAATCCAAACCAGTAAAGAAGACTAATCCCTCTCCTAATTTGAAATTTGTGTCTAAACCATCTACAGTAATCTGCGCTCTTGATGGACTATATCTTATGAAAGAATTTCCAGTATCTGCAATTTTGCCTGCCGCATAGGAGGAAATTCCAAAAACATAATATTCTGATGAAAGATAATCATCGGTAAAGTTTCCACTTATGTCACACTTTGTTCTTGTGTATGACTCTTTTCCAACAACCGAACCCTCATTGTCATAACCTGCTCCAATTCTTGGAGCAAACCAAAGACCATACTTTTTGTAGTCATTTCCAAGGATCGCTTTACCACCTTCAGTGCCTCTCATCTTCACAAGTATTGAAACTCTTTTTACAAACAAATCAAATATTTGATCGTATCCAAGACCGGAAGAAGGAGAAACAATGGGGGTGAGAACTGGTTGTGTTGAAACAGTTGGGAGAATACTTGCATTTGCATATGTGTAGTTTGATCCGGGAGTATTGATTACCACAGAATCAATAGTTTTTGCTGTATATGTTGACATTTTTACATATGCACTTGCGCCAGATCCATCACCATCAATATCAACTGATGGTATAATTTCATAATAAGAAGTGCTTGTGGGTAAAGTGGACCATGTGGTAGCGAGTGTTGCTGTTTTTGTTGAACCGTTATAATCGGTGATTCGGATGAATTGACCAACACCGGGACCAGACACGATTCTTATTGTGTAATTATTGTATGTGTCATCAATACCAGATGCTCTCGCGTCTAATTTGATTGTATTTGTTGTTGCCTGTTGAACTTTGTGGTTTTCGCTTGCTTTGATTGTAGCAACAAATTCACTACCTGCTGATGATATTTTTATCTGATTGATTTCACCTGCCACCGCATCATATTGAACAGCGTATTGTAACTGCTGATCGTCTGAATAAGCGTATGGTTTGTTTTGGTAGACGGTGAGTTCTCTTATAGGAAGATAATTATCATCCACGAAATCAAGCAAATCTCTTGGAACTTTATACATGAACTTCCAGACATATCCATTTCTCTGGTATATCAGTCCTGTTGATGTTCCAATTGGTTTGTCAATTGATCTTCTACCACCTCCGTTTTGCACACAGATATAGACATTTCCTTCGTCTGTGTAGACATAAAAGTTTTTAGTTGCAAGGTTCTCGGATGAATCATAATCATCGTATATGACACCAGATGTCCAATTCACTCTGGGTATCATTAGAGCAACCTGAGAATCAGTCAATAGTTTTGCTGTGAGAATTTGTCTTCGAACAATGTTTTCTTCGTCCAAAGATTGTGAAACAGCAGTCTCATCATTTGTTTGTGCGATGAACAATACCAGAGAATTTTCAAGAGAGGTAAACTCTCGTTGTAATTCTCTAGAGAGAAATGATTTGAGTTTGTTACTTAGTTCTGCCATATTAACTCTGGAAATAACTGAATTGAATCTTATTTACAACGATGTTTATAGGAACTTCCATCCAACTTGTATCGTATACTTGCTGACCTATCGTATGTATGCTTTCACTGAATGATTTATCAATGAATCTACTGGTTCCACTAGTGTCACCAACGAGAGGTCTTCTTACTTTGGTGATGTCCTCTTCTTTTGTGAAAGAACCATTGAGAACTTCTAGAGTGACATAATCAACACCAATGTTGTAGAAAGGATCACCTTTGTCGTTTGGTGTTCTATTGCTATAAGCACTTGCCTCTATTGCAAGAACTCTACCGATCGCTTGACTTTCTCTGGGTCGTGTTTGTCTTACAATTTCACCAACACTATAAAAACCCTCTGTCAGAGTGAACCCCTTTGCTGTCTGTAATGAGTAACCATCAATAGAAGAAACGACAGGGGAATAAATTGTGTTTTTGTTTTGTGTGGGGGATATTGGTATTCTTAAAATGGGATTTGAACCAGTAGTTCCAAGATTTTCGATACCCATTGAATTTACATGTCGATGAACAATCCAATAATCCGCTGTTGAGGAATCGGTTCCCCCGACAAAAGTGACCTGTCCACCAGAAAATCCGGTATCTGTAAATGTTTCTTGTGGAGAAACATATCCACCATAATGTGTAAGACCAAAACCGGGGTAAGTAAGAGTGTTTGTTCGTGAAGAACCAACAGGGAAAAATCCGTATAGACCAACATATTCGCCCTGATCGTCTTGTGTTAATCCAAAATATCCGGTAGAACCCAAAGCACCATTTAATAGGGTTCTAGATGATTCAAACCCGTCAAATGGTATCTGTGATCCTGTTGATGTGTATAACTTATATGGGTCGTGTGTTATTCCGTTTGACGGATTGAGGTGTGGAGTTCCGTATGTGATACTTGACCACACAGAATTTATAAAATCACCAGCAGTTCTTCCATCTTGTCCATTATAACCTCTAGGATAAAAATCATAATGAGTTCCATCGTAAGTAAATCCTCTTGGGTCGATGGTTGTTCCAAATGTGTGTGGTAGGAAGTGACCAATAATAGGAGTATAATGACCAATTAAGTCTGTTTCAATACTTCCTGTTGCAGTCATGCCTATTTCCGAAATAAATTCAGAGAACATGATTGTTCCTGCTGGATGGACTAAAGATTTGACTGCATCAGAAAACTCTTCGAGTCGTTTGTTTACTCGAATGATATAAGAAAAGTCCTGAAACAAGAAACCATCTTGAATGAAAGACCTACCACTCAATTTACCTGCGTCGTCATCGTATGTGTCGGGTCCGGGAGAAAGAACGGCCTGTGATTCGCCTTCAAGACTTGCTCCTGACCCTGATGATGTTTCTATTGCGTAAGTGAGTCCTTGTGGTCCTGTGTATATTCCAAAGTTTTCAATGTAATTAAAACCACGAATTCCTCCGATTGGACTGATGTTATCCACAAGACCTCTGAGAACAACAGTTCCATTTGTGTCAGTGACGGTCAGTACATCATTTAGTTGATAACCAGAACCACCAGCATTTATTTTCATCGAAGAGAGAGTGGGGAAAACATTTGCAAAGTATCTACCACCAGTCAACCCATTTGGTTCTAGTTCAACAGGTCTGATTTCATTGAATGTACCTGAGACGTTTTCGAGTTCCAAAGAAAAGAAGTCAACGCCATTTCCGTAGGAAAATGTGATGGTGTTAATCAGAGCGGTCGCGTTAATCGGACCTCCTGTTTTCGATCTCTGTACAACTAATGTTCCTTCTAGATTTTTTGCTACGTCTAAATCAATGACTGGAGCAATACGCAGATATTTTTTATCGTTGAACGTGCTGGTCGAAAGTTTTAGTACGCGATCCTTGGGAAAGTCGAAGTCAATTGTTGTGTTGAACAATATCCTGAACAATAGTTCAAAGGATTTTCTGGAACCTTTTGTTTTTTGTAGGTCTGTGATTCTCTTTATTAAATTCTTTTCGTTTATGCCACTAGTGAGGTCTAGTGGTAGATTGTATACAAGTTCAGATCGAAAATACTGAATAAACTGATCTAATGTATCATCTATATCGGCATATGTTTTTAATCTTACTGCCTCTGCTCTTGGATTTTGATATTGCTCCATCCATTCATAATAAGCGTCTAAAAAACTTACGAAGGTTGGGTAGTCACTAAGAATAAAATCCGGGAGTTGATCTTTTAGTTGCGTAGAAATACGATGATCAACAGAACCAACATAGTTTACTGGATCAAAGGTATAACCATCAATCTGTAGTGGTAGAAGGAGAGATCCACCTGTAAATTGTTTGGGCATAGTTATCTCCTATCAGAGTGACGTTGATTTGATCGGATTCGTAGATACTGCTGTGATTTTTATGGCGGATGGATCTGTTGCATAATCATTAAATAAGATCAAGTCTCTTATAGAAACATATCTTTGATTATTTGCGGTTGCGTATACTCGAATATAAGGAGTATCTTCTGGTGATTGAACTTGAACTAAATTCAAGAATATTACGCCATTTGAATAATCAACAGTTCCAACATTTTGCTTTATAGTTGTTTCAATCGAATTTTGAGTTTGAACTAAGTTGATGTTTCCAAATCCATCATCTTTCATTTTGACATTATATGATAGGTTGGTGTCTGGATCTAGATACACAAATTCATTTGAGGATATGACAGACATATGACCATCGTGTGGATGATATATTGAATTTCCATATTTTATGACATAGGAAACAGGAAGGTCAGAAACTGGTAAAAGTCTTTTCTCCATAGTAACATTGACTTTGGACGACTCAATCGAATCTGATGTGTTATCAATGTCGGATAGAAGTTTTGACAAAGAGAATGTTTTGTTAAATTTACCAACATTGTTGTTGATATTAAGAATCATTGAGTTTCTGACTGCTGAAATAATACCACTGGTTGAAAGCGTTGTCGCGTTTTCGTCATAATAGAAATTCACATCGAAACGAAGATATGTGTAGTCTGGATCGACTACCTTTGGTGTTATAGACAAAACTGCTTTTTGTGATAAGAAGTTTTGAACTTCGTTTTTTATCTCTTCACTAACATTAGTTCCGATGTTTGGTTTGATTGCGACAAACACTGATCCAAACTCTGGTGGATCTGCCTCTTCACCACCGAATACGAAGACGGACTCGAATCCTGTGAAGTTTGTATCAATCAATGACGAATAATCTTCTTTGGTGACTGCTCTGTTTTGTGTTGCATACGCCCTCGGTGCTTTGAAGCGGATTGACTCGATTGATTCTTTGTTCGATCCACCTGATGCTGGTGATTTCACCTCCACGACATTCGCAGAGGAACCATAAATAAATGTTCTATCACTCTCAGAATCATTTGAACCAACTCCATTAGCGGAGGGTCCATCTGTGATGAGATAAGTTATGGTTATGAGGTTGCCATTGTCTACCTTCTGACCAAGAACGTCATCACCGAAGAAAATCTGAAATAAACCTTCTGTGTTTTCTTCAACAAAATATGCTTTCGATGTTGAGTCAATTGTGGTCAAGTCAGTTGCTCTTGTCCAAATATCACTCGCACCTGTTGAGTCAGTCTGTGACGCTTGAACTCTCACACGAATTGTGCTAATGTCAACATTTTCTTCTGGGATTGCATACTTTCTATTCACTTGTTGGTCGGGGACTAAATAGGAAATGCTTTTCAATGAACCTTGCTTGATCGCTAAGTTTGTGATGTGCGGTTCAGATGAAGTGTCTATCTGTGCAGAATCTACATTAACAAATGTGTAATTTGATCCGTTAATGTTTGTGACAAACTGCTCTCCCGGTAGTATGACCGTCTCGGCAGGAACAGAACCAAAGGTAACATCAACGTATGCGGTTGGTGCTGTTCTGGATGAAGGAGTGTAACCAAGATTCTTTGCGTGTGAAATCACAGAGGATCTCTTCACAGCACTATCAAGAAACATTTCGTTTGCAACAACATTGTTATAAAACGCTTGGTAATAAGTATTGTAAGCAAGAATGTCTAGAAGAACAGAAAGACCAGACCCATCAAAGTCATAGTCTCGAAAAGTTTCTTGACCCCGAAGAAACTCTTTTATGTTGTTCTTTATTGCATCGAACTCTAGTGTGTTTACCGAAAGTCTTTTTCTTTGTGCCATTATCGAATCCTCTTGAGTGTGAGCGGTAGTAAGATAGGTCTACGATCGCCGATCATTCTGAATCCAACAACAACAGCAAATGAACCTTCATCTGGATTTACTTTCACACGAATATCTAGTATTTCAATTCTTGATTCATAGTTGTTTAGAACAGTTCTGATTCTTGATTCGATTTCACTCGCGATGATTGGTGATGCAGGTTCGAACAACAAAGACTGGACCGAAGAACCTAGATTTGGTTGAAATGGTCTTTCTTCGAAGTCTGTAAGAATCAAGTTTTTCACAGATGCTTTGATAGCAGCATCGTCAACGAGTATGGAGACATCGTTGCTGACTGGGTTTCGTGTGAATCTTAAATCTAAATCAGAAAAGTTTGTCATGACTCTTTATGTATAAGATGTTATGTCGAATCTGTCGTTGCTTGCGGTGTAAATGCCAAACCGGCGAGTGCCGGACCCGCTATCTTTTCTAAAAGTCTAGTTCCAAAACAAGGTTCATCCAACATAGAAAGAACACTAAAACCAAGTGTGTGCCTGAGAACAAAGTCCAGAGCAAATTCATACTGCAAGTTGTCATCCTGAATTAGATTATATACACCTTGTTCTAAGTCTTGTATCGCTCTTCCGAGACGTGTTAGTTCCGGGATTGAATTAACTCCACCCTGTGGAAAGTTTGTTAGAAAGTTTCCAACATCGCCTTCTACCAGAGAAGTCATGGATCTCATGAGATCGTCACCGGGACCAAAAAGACTATTGAAAATTGGTGAATAGTAATCCTTTGCCGCTTGTTCTGGATCTCTCAATGACTCTCGAAGTGTGTTATATTGCGAAGCGATGGAATGAAGTCCAGCAATTCCCGGATATTCACCCTGAATACCACCGGGACCATATGGACTATTTGGTCCAAATGCTTTCTTTACACTTAATCCACTGAGTCTATCACTGTGAATTCTATATGCAGCAACACCTGCGTTTAGATTTTCAAGTTGTACAGCAAGATAACCATAAGTTGTAAGAGGATCTGCACCGGGCATAGTGACGCCGGTATTCACATTTATACTATTCAATGTTGTTTCAATTGCACCTCGGACTTGATTCATTCCTTGTTCGATTGGATTTGTAAACGTCTCTGCTGTCGAACCAACAAGTTTGAGAATTGATTTTTCAAGTCCACTGAACCCAAGATCGGGTACATCACATCCCGTAATGTCTAATAGTTCTCTTGTATAAACAGGCATCAACCACCTCCAAAAACATTTTCAGATCCGGTCAAGACCGAATGATAACAACTCGCTTTTGATGAAACATATGCAGCACTTTTACCCTCGATAAAGACAGATTGTGATCCAGTAATTATTTTTGCAACGTGAGTCGGATCACTTGAATGTGGTGATATCTCACTTGTAATGAATGCTGCTTGTCTTGAGTTTATCAGAACAGAGTTTGCTCCTGTCATTATAATTCCACCGCAGTCATCACCTACTCTTGCAAGTTGTGGCATTTACATACTCCTTTATGAACTACATTTCTTCTACTGTTACTCTATATCCACCAGCAGGTACATTGAAAACAGCACTTCCGATAGTACCGACATCCAAATTTCCTTGAACTAAGTAACTATTTCCACTCACATGTCCATTGGTAATCATACTGATATTAGATGTGCTAGCAAATTGAAGTTGATTTGCCGGATTTGCTCTCGGCATTCCATGATACACCGAGGTTCCATTTATTATGGTTGGACTTAAGATACCAGACTTTTTATATGCGTCAAACTTAGACTGGAGTGTGGTGCTGGGAAGTCCTCCAGATAAACCACATGTGATATCAAAAGTTATTTTGAATACTCCTGATTTGTTTATTTCTAGTCTGTCGGATGAAAGTGTCAATCCGCTCGGATCTGAATTGTACATCACCGTGTCTAATCCAATAGTTGTAAGTGTAGTTGTGAATTCTGTTGCGGAACTATTATAAAAGCATCCATGAAGTTTTTCGATATCACCAGT
>Ga0099846_1000595_pt1 | contig 15005 bp, 8 predicted proteins | sample CB_VirMetaG_FD_78180 | JGI IMG/M metagenome (GOLD analysis project Ga0099846, IMG submission 78180) | Freshwater to marine saline gradient viral communities from Chesapeake Bay - CB_1504_1 Viral MetaG | ecosystem: Environmental > Aquatic > Marine > Coastal | place: USA: Chesapeake Bay | collected... | reverse complement strand
TTTTAGTTCTAGCTCCAACATCCCAAGATGAGTAGAAATTATAAGTTCCTCCTCCAATTGTTATACCATTATAACCTTCAATAGTATTAATAATATCAGTCCAAGTTGCTATTGTTCCTGCAACAGTTTGGTTGTTACCATCATTGTTGGCAGTTAAAGCAAGTACGTTGTTACCACGGTTAGTTCCACCCCCAATAAAGAACTCAGTAAAGTTAGTACCTAATACTCTTTGAGTACCAAGTAATCTTCTACCATCAATATCGGATCCAGCATCTCTTACTTTAACTACAAATCTGTGAGTAGTAGAAGACAGTGCATCTGATACAGCAGTTTTCATTTTAGGTTCATTCCAAAAATCATTGGTAAGTCTTGCTCCATTTTGTATTACTTGAATACTAGAGGAGTTACCAAATACCTGAATACCATCATAGATAGTAGCACCGGCTGCTTGAGTAATAGATCCATCATAAGTGTGTTCTGAAGAGGCGTCATCAATATTACAACCATTCAGTAAACTGATGTTTGTATCTGCACCACCACGGTCAGAAGGAGTTTGGTCAATGATAGATAATTCATCATCTCCAGTGTCAACTTCATCATCTGCCAAAGCTTGTAAGCCCCTGTGAAGTTCAATTTGTTTTGCGTAAGAAGGAGCTGTGCCGGCATGAGCATCTCCTATATATCTTACGTCTAATGCACCACCATTTCTTGTGATGCTCCAATCTGCTAATACGAAAGCCATAATTATACGAGTTTAAAATCCCTTTCAGATGGTTTCAAAACATAAAGAACTTTAAGTTTTCTTTTGTCATCTTCCAAAATAGAGAATTGTCTGATTAATAAATTTTCCTTATCAATATTAATTAATATTTTTTCTTTTACTGCCGTAGAAATAAATGTAATAATTGGTGCTCCTTCTGTTGTTAGGTCACTAAATATAAAGGATTTTTTCTTCAATTCATCTACTACTAAGGAAAATCCTGCGTATAAATCAAAAGGAATCTTTAATTCTTTAATTGCTTTTTCTAGTTCTGTCTTTTTTGCCATAATACAAATTTAATAAATTAATTTAACTATATGTTATGCTTGTTAGGTTGTCACCTGTGTAATTAAGTGTCTTTGTAAGTTGTATGCCTGCAGGAGTATCTCCTGAAAAAACTATACTTGTTAACTTATCTCCTGTATAATTTAATGTTTTAACTATAGTTCCTGCAAGAACTGTATAAACTATAGTTGTAAGAGTAGCTCCTGTGTATACTAGAGCATAAGGTTCTGATTGTAAGTTCTTAGATAAAGTTTCAAATGTTTCACGTACACCAGTATAAAGTAAGTTTCTTTCCGTATCAGTAATAATATAACCACTACCTGCATCAACAATATCAGAATGAACAGTTACTGTTCCTTCATCTGCTGCTATTCTAGCATTAATTTCATTGGTTAAATCAATATTGTCTGCTTTATTGTTTAAAGCTAGTTCATTTAAGTATAACTGATTTGCTATTGCATTTCTATCAGATATCCAATCAGAACCATTCCATACATACCATCCTGCAGGATAATATGTTCCACCCAGTCCAGCAGGTAACCATTGTGTTCCTTGAGATGCTTGAGCATATGCTAACTCTCCTACAGTTGTACCAGCAACTAAAGCTGAATAATTCAGTGCAACTTGAGTAGGTGCCCCACTACCTCCTGAGGCTGCACTAAAACCCAGGTTAATCCTGGCAAATGTTTTAAATGTTTCTACTGTATATGCTACTAATCCGGAACTATCTAAACTATTAGTTATATGAATTTTTGGTTGTGTTCTTATTTGGTCTAATATAGCAATACCACTATCTACAGCAAATATTCTTATAATTTGTTCTGCTTCTAATAGTCCTTTATCGTAATAACAACGAGACTTAGGAATATCTATAACAGTAGCTCCTGTGCCTATATCTGTTATGACTAACGCCTGATCTATAACTTGAATTTTAAATGGCCCCATTACTTTTATTTTATGTACATTACAAATGTACGATTTAATTTATTACACATATACTCTAATTTCTAAAGAAGCTTCTACCAAAACACTATCTGCTCTAGTGCCGTTTTCTCTAGTTTGTATTACAAAAGTATTTACTGTGTTACTTTCCCAGTAAATATCATATTGATTTCCTAAGTTAGCTTTACCTATATTTGCAAAACCTATAGTTTTTGTAGTAAATGCTCCCGTTAATGTGCCTATGTAAGTTCCTGTAGCAGATCTAGTCCATACTACTGTTCCTCCTAATGTATTTTCATATACAGTTGCAGTAGGTGCACTTGTTCCAAGCTGAGAAATTTCACAAGTATATACTTTATAAGGAAGTGCAGTAGCAAAACCTTGGGCTATTATCCATTCTTTAGTAATTGCTTGTTTACCTGTTGCTTCAGCATCTATAATTGCAATAGTAGTATAAGGTAATGTTACTTCTCCATTAGCTCTTACCATAAAACCATCTCTTCTGGTTATTGGAGCTCCAACAGAACCTCCTCCAGTTGATAAGGTTCCAATGCCGACTGTAAACATAGGTCTATTAGCAGCTGTTGCTCCTGCGGCATCAATTAAGTTAGAAGACCCAACCATAGTAGCTCCTACCCAATTGTTTGTAAGCCCTGAACCTACAGATTGATTAAAATAAGCACTTGAAGTATTATTAGTACCAAATTGATACCCCATTCCAACTGAGTTATTCCAATTGCCTATATTTTTATAACCCACTTGCATACAGGTATAACCAGTATTAAGAGTATTAGCATTTCCCATAGCTATATTCCCATAGTATCCAGCTATATAATTAGCTCCTCCAAATGCAACGTGTCCTCCAAATTCACCTCCTATAAGTGGTAATCTATTTTCAGAACCATGAGAGAATCCGGAATCACATCCTACTCCATAATCAGTTCTTACTCCTCCATCATAAAAAGTAAGGTCAAAAGCTCTTGCACCTAAAATAGAAAATTTAGTTTCATCTCTATCTGCAAGTGCATAACCTATTCCATTTCCCTGGTCTTCAGCTTTAATTGGAACTGGTGCAAATTCTGCTGCAGTTTCTCCAGCATTTACTCTTAAGAATTGAAAAGCCAATCCTGTGTAAGTTGATGGTGTATCTGTTAATGCTAAAAAAGTTGTTGCTCCACCTCCACCACCTGAAGCACCTAAATCTACCCAAGCAGTTCCATTCCATCCAAAGAACTTTGAAGAAGCTGTGTTAAAGTATAAATATCCTTTATCAGCTGTTACAACAGTAGGAGCACTAATTAAATTCTCAATTCTGAATTTACTAGTGTCATTCTTATTGAAGTCTATGGATTGTCCAATTATCATTTAGTTTAAATATGCAACTCCTGAGAATGCTGTATTAAAAGTTATTGTTAAATTATTTACGTCTGAGTCTGTTACTTGACCATAAACAGTATTTCCTGATCCATCTTTAACTCTTACAGAAGGAAACTTATTTAAATTGTGTGCTATAACCCAACTGGTGGCGGCACTGGCTTGTGTATGTACATAATATTTATCTGAATTAATTTCTTGTAGTGGTTTAGCAGCCCAACCCCATTTGTCTACTTTAACAAACACTGCTTTTGTAGTATCAGTTAAATCAAGAGCACCCTGTTGAACTATTAAATAAGAACGGAGAATACCATTAAATTTAATATGAGGTTCTACTATAAAGTCTTCAGTCTCTATTGCAGATAAAGCAGCTATAAAAGTATCATATACTGTTTGTCCATATTGCACTCTAGTCTTTCCATTTGAAAGTAGGTAGAATCTTGGTATGGTCCATTTACCTGCAGGTACTGCAGTCTTGACTCCTGATAAATCATAGAACTCAGGGTCTACTGTGGTAGTATTGGTATATTCTGTAGAGTTTTGTAGTCTATATCTAAAAGGTACTACTATTTCAAGTAATGTAGTTTTCTTGCTAGGGTCTGTTTCTAATGAAGCATAAGATATTCCAAACTTATAAAAAACTCCTGCAGACTTATTTACTGTTAGATTTGCTCCATTAGCCGAGTATTTGTTACCCTCTAAATTCATCATTCCAATAGCTGAAGTCAAATCAGTTACATGGTTAGCTGTACGTACACTTGGAACAGGTTCATTATGTACACTCTCTATTATAGTATTATTAGAATGTTCTACTACCCCTATAGTAATAACAGTACGCTTTGCTGTATTTGTAAAAGGTTGATTACTTTGTACTATACTTGAAGTAAGTAAGTTTTCATCATAAAGAATTCCGATATAAGAAGCAGGATCTGTTGCCAGATATGTTGGAGTTACGGCTGAAAAGGGCCCAAAGGCTACCGGATAAGTTACAGGAGGTGCATATGGGTCAGTGGGCGTCCATATAGTTTTAACACCAAGACCTGCTGCTATATCGAAAGTTGTATCATCTCCTAAAGTAATTGAAATACCACCGGCATACACAAGACCTGTTGGAAATGTTGTTTTGTTCTCAGTTAAAGCATCTACTTCAGCTTGAGTGTATTTATCTAGGTCTGTTATGTCTATCTCTAGATGTGTATGAGCTTCTGGTGCTACTGGTGGATGTGTATGACCCTCCAGTGCATACAAATCAAAGTATGCCATTAAATCAGCTTGAGCTGTAATATCTCCTATAATATTGCCCCAAGTAGGTACATTGCTTTGAGTAACATCTACCCAAGAATTAGTAGCAGAAAAATATTTCCAGTCTGTATCTGTATCAATCACATGTGTTACCATATGATTATACTTAATAGGAATAGCATCTAAATCAATATAAGTTGCAACCTGCATCCTAGAATCAATAGGTTTAGGTGCGTCTATTCTAAAGTTAGTATTTAATGGTTTAGACATAATTTATGGTGTTATTCTATAATCTGTTCCTGGTACTAATGTTAAGGCTATTACAGCCGCGTCATAATCTACTTGACTAATGAATACTGTATTAAGTACAATAGAACTTCCAGCTGGTTCACCTACTATAGTGCTTTGCATATATGGAAATTGTGTTGTAGGAGTTGAACCCCATACAATAAAATTAGCTGCATATAAATCTGCAAGTACAGTTGTTTGACCTGTAATAGTTCCACCTGTTTTATCAAATTTTAAATCAAGTGCTGCAACTAAATCAGTTTGGTCATTTAATACACCTGTAATAGCTCCCCAAACTCCAGCTCCTCCTGTTCCTGGTGTAGACCATTCTACCCAACCTGTATCTGTATATCTATATTCTTTATTCTCGTCTACTACATATGTCTTTAAACCCACATATTTAACAGGAATGTTTACAAGTCCTGCATAAGTAGAAACTTGCATTCTTGTATCAATTGGTCCTGGTGCTTCTACTGTAAAGCGTGTATTTATATGCTTAGACATTTATCTATGTAATTTTATGTCTCCGGTTAAAGGAGAACGATATCCCCATCTATATACTTCATATGTGATTCCTGATACTAAAACATCTACAGGAGGTGATATAAACTCTCCTGAAAGTATATCAGAAAAATTAGTGTTATTTACAAACCAAGCAGTATAACTGGTAACAGTTTGTGCTTTTGGTACTGCAATGAATCCTTGTTCTGTTGTGGATGTATTTGCACTAATAGTAACCTCTACGGCAGTTTCCTGAAGAGAAGGAGTACCCGCTAAAATTTTAGCTTCTGTAACTGTAACTAGTGCATCTGTTGCAGTAGCTTCTTTTCCATAATAAGCTACATAACGTCTAAGTACTGTAATAGTAACTGGATCCATATTATCAGCAGAAATAGTCCAGGTAAGGTCTTCATTAATTACTCCAGAGTAATTCCAAACACCACTATGAGAAATACCTGAAACTGATACTACTACAAGTTGGCCCTCTGAATCTGATATGGTCATATTAATGGGAGTACCTGTTATATCCCAAGTGAACTGAGTAATAGCTAATGTATCTCCTACTTCAATAATAGGTGTATAAGAATTAAAAGTAAAGTTAGATACTACTACAGGTGTTCCAAGTAATGCTTTCCAGATATCTTCCAGTAAAGTTCCTATTGGAAATACATCTCCAACACGTATAGCACCTACATTTACATCTGAAATAATCTCAGCAGTTAAAGCAGCTCCTGAAGATACTGTAATTAAACTAAGTAAGTATGCATCATAATCAGCTCTATCAATAATCTCTTGATTGATTAAACCTAAAAGATATGCATCATAGTTGATGCTGTTAGTTTCTACTTCTCTAAGTTGAGGTACTGTAGCCCAGATTTCTCCTCCGTAAGGATTAACGGCATTAAAAATTACAGAACGGAAAGCGAAAACTACCAAATTTCCTGTTAGGGTATAGTAATCAGTTACCATTCTTATTTCATCTGCTGTCCATGCTAAATCATTACTTCTAAGTGCACCTATTACATATTCTAACTCTACACACAGTTCAGCATTATAGGCATTGACATCGTTTCTGCTAGACTCTTCAGCCATAATAGCTGATAATTCTGCAATTTTTTGTTGTGCTCTACTTACGAATAGAGCTTCTTCTGTTGATAAAGTTCTGTTGTAATACATATGTCTTAAGAGATTATACCAGAAGAAATAATACTGTTGATATTATTTACTAACTCGTAATAGTTACTGTATAAGCCTATAGCCCAATTATACTCTGCACCAAGAATGATAGAACTAAAATAATCTAGGTCAGTCCTATTATAGTACATTTTGTTTTGTTGTGTTCCTTTAGAGATATCATTTTTAACTTGTTTGATATACTTTAGGTTTAATACATTTTTATAAGCATACGCATATGCTAAGAACGGTACATCTAATACCGGTGATGTGTAATATGCTTTACCTGCAGTTATTGCTGCATCTAAAGTTATAAGTACCCATGCTGCAGATACCCATTGGTATAACAGACCATCAGTGATGTCAATGTGTACATCTCCTTCGGCAGGAACTTCCGTATTTTTTTCTACAAAAGCATATGCTGTAAAAGAATATCTTCCGTTTTGAGGAGTTGCTGCTGTCCATTGAACAGCGTCTAATGGATCATATGTAGCGATTACTACTTCAGTTGGAGCTTCAAGAATTCTGAACTCACCTTTAACATGCACACCAAAGGCAGTTCTTGGAAAGTCTGCTTGAGCCCAATCAGAACCATCTGTTATAATTAAGTTGGCACCATCTCCAGTGGTGTTACTTGCTACTAAGGTTAATTCAAAAGCCATAATTTTTGTTTTAGTTATTATTGATAAAATACATGCCTCTGGCTTTTATTCCATCAGCATTCAATGTAGTCAATTGTTTGTATAAAGGTATTAATTTCTCTGTTTTAACTAAGAGTTTATTTTCACCTTTTCTCCAACCTGCCTGATATTCTTCAAACGGATCTGAAAATTGTTGTAGAACTCTAATGGTACTTTCCACTAAACTTACTGAAGCTGCAGGGGTTGCCATTAGTTTCACGAATTCCTGTAAGTTGATATAAGCAAATACTTCTGTATATAATCTGTTTACCTGGTAGTTAAGCATTTGATATGCTCCCAAGATTGCTCTGTCTCCCATATCATCTGTATCATACTTATCTTCCATCATTTTACCTGCATTTGCAAGTATAGCTCCGGCAACACCTGTTGCAATAATCATAGAGGTTTCAGTGACAAATCTACGTATGTTAGCTTTTTCATGAGGCGTCAGCTTTCTCCAGTTCTCTTTAGAGAGTTGTAAAGATAAAGATTTTAAATCCTTCGCAAGCACTGCGAGTGCTCGTCCACCTGTTCGATAGAAGCCTTCCATCTCTACTTCCAGCATATGGTAATCACGCTTCTTGGCATACCGTCTTTTAATACCTTCTGCTAACCAGCCTCTAAACTTCATCATCATTGCAGTACGAGCATCCTGTTGCATTTTAGTAGCTGTATGAGCTGAATAGTTACCGTGCATTTTTCTAAGTAGAGCACCTATTTTATTAGATATTCTATTCTGTTGATTTGTATCGAAAGGAACTAATGAACCATCTTTCTCTTTTATGAAAAGTTTATTTGGAACTACAAGTTTGCCTTCCTCTACAGTATGGTTATCTAACAAAGAACCTTGCTCTTGGCCCATGGCATTATACATCTTGGTGGCATTCATTACAGCCATACCTGCTCTTAACTGCATAGAGTGTTCTCCAGAAGCCTGCATGAAATACAAACTATCTGTACTCATAAGTCTTTTAATTCTTGAACGCTCTGAGGTCTTAAGTTTTTCCTTGCCGTGAGACTGTAAAATATTATAATGAGTTTCTATTAAGTTCACAATACTTGAAGGAGTTCGTGATCCTATGTCAGATACTATGTTAAAAATATCATTCTTGTAGAACCCTGAAGCTTTAGCATAATCAGTAGTGGAATAGTATTCTTTACTGATTCCTTCCATTATGTTATTATATTCTCCAACAGTCATATTACTAATACCACCCATGATATTTGCGGCTTGCATTGTAAGTCCTGTGTAGTTGTTGATAGCTCTAAGAGTTTTGTTGATATCTACTTTATATCCCCATAAATCTGTAAACCCTAAATCTTTTTCTTTTTGTCCATATAATTGCATCTCTAAGAATGTAGCAAGAACCTTAGGTGCTGTAGCTTCTTCTCCAGTGATTGTTTTTTCTCTTTTAGTATTTCTGTTTATTAAGGTACGTCCACCTGAATCTACTAAAGTATAAGTTCTTTGTTTAGATCCTACAACAGCTTCTGCTGACTCAAAAATATGAATGAGTTCATTTTTTGCCGCGTAGTTAGTTGCCATAGCATGAAATGCCTGCAATGAATTCACTAAGTCAGTACTGATAAGTGAAGCCATTTTTGTAGTGGCAAATTCCTGAGCTATTGCATCAGCATTAATTGAGGCGTCTTCTTCAGACATTCCTTCTTTAATAAGTTTATCTTTAACCTTACGAAACTCCAGGTCATAATCTGCAGAATCATATCGTTGGGTATAGAAGGTAGGAATACGTTTAACAGGTTTTCCTGCTGAATCAAGTAATACTCCTTTTTCCATATCTAAAGTAGAACGCTGTAATTTTTTGGATACATTATCTCCAACCAGACTTGCTTTATCCTTTATACTTTTCCCTTGCAACAATTCAAACTCTGATTTAAGAACGGTAGGTAATCGAGTACCAAGTCTTGCATTGAAAGGAAGGGATGCTTCTAACCCTTGCATAGTTGTATGGTAGAACTGCAAGAACTCCATAAGCTCAGGTTTTCCTTGAATTTCTTTAAGTCTTGCTGCCATAGTATCAGATAGTTTACTTTTACCATCTGTGAACTTAGCATTCAAGTCTACTACATGTAGATCTCCAGTAGCTGCTTTAACAATAACATCATTAAATATTTCTTCTCTGTTATACTTACTTTCAAGTTTTACAAGCTGTGCTTCTAATTCCTTTGCAAAATCTAAGCCCTGTCTTCTAATCTTATGCTCAGCTTCCATCATAACTCTTGCAACCATTGATATTACACGGTCACTTGAATCTCCGGTATACTCCATCATTTGGTCAAGGAAATCAATGTCACGCTTAGAATGCCGTAACTCTTCTTTAATTTTTCTTTTACCCAAGTTTGGTCTCTCTTGTGGAATTCCTCCGTAAGAAAGTCAATACTCTTATTAATATATAGGTTCTCTATGGTATTGATATTATCAATTACAGTAGACATACTATTTAACTGCTCATCAAATATTTCTCCTACTTCAGAGTCTAAAGTCAAAGCTTGCTTTAAATCAGATAGAATTGAGTAGCTCTGTGATATTTTATAATAACTAGCCATGGTTCTTATATCAGAAGCAGGGTCAGCAAATGCTTTCTCTGCAGCTCTTTTAAGATTGAACACATGTCCTTTAGACATCTCAATGAATCTTGGAATACTTGTGTTGATTGGTTGTGTTTCCAGTAAAGTATAGATATCCGTTAACTGTTTGATATGGTCTTTAGAACCTGAGTTTCTTAGATAATCTATACGAGCTGAAAGAACATCCATAAGCTTTGGTACATCATCAAGTAACTTCTTATATACTTCAGCTGAATTTTCAAGTTCTATGTTATTGAAATCAGCTTCATGCACATATGCTTCCTGAGAGAACTGAGAATATATAGGTTCTCCATTTTCATCTAAGGTGCCTTGGTAGAACTTCTTGAACTCTTTGGTCTTAGTATAAAAATAGGTATCAACAGCTTGTTTTGGATTTTTGCTGTCTGCTAGTATATCTAAATATAATTTAGAGTTAGCTCCATTGTCTGCCTTGATGTTTAACTTACAGTTCATATTAACAGGTTCTTCTAATTATTTCACTATATAATCCTTCCAGATGCTCATCTATTCCTTGCTGTATAAATTCTTTAAATATAGAATCGTAAGTCTGGTTGCTCTTACGAGTTTGGCTGAGTCTGTGTAATCTTGTAGCAATGCTTTTGGCTGTAATGAATACTCCCATAGTGCCTTCTACTTCAAGTGGGTCAATACGTTTATCTTCAGTTAATCGTTTTTCAAGTTTAACTAAGTATGGTTCTACAGCTGCTGCATCCTTAAATGTGAACTTATCCAAAAGTAGATCCTTTCCAATAGCGTCATTAAAAGCTTCTATTTCCCAATCAATGTTATCCATAACTTTTTGGTTAACACCACTGGCATTTCCTTTTTCTGCAGTAGAGTCCAGAGTACCTAAGTCTTCTGTATCGTTGAAGAATGATGGACCATTATGATATTCCATTACCAAGTTTTTTACGCCACGTAAAGGAATTTCAGTAAGCTGTGCATTAAAGTCAGAAGCATACAATGTATAGTCTTTGATGTTTGCATCATATATTCTTACATAAGGAAGTAAAGGTTTTCTTGTTACTTCTTTCTGATATACATCCTCATAGAAATCTTCCACACTTTGGAAAGATTTAAACCCTAACTTAGTAGAATTATTGGCAATATATAAATCCAAGAACTTGTCAGCATCATTATCAAAGGTTTCAGTGTTATTGTATTCCTGTTGTAAATTTTCAAATACTCCGGGAATAGACATACCTTCATTGGCATTCATATAAGTTCTATGGGCACTAGGAGGAATGAATTCCATAAAAGAGTTAATGGAAGTAGAGAACCCATAATGCACAATTGCATAATCTGCCAAACTTTTAGCTAAACGTTGCTCTAAATCAGTTCCATGCATCAGGTCTTCATAGTAATGCATCATATCTGCTTTAACATCACCAGGTACAGCTCTTGCTGTAGAGTTTAAGAACGTTACATAAGAACGACCTTTATCTTCAATAACATTAAGCTGTTCTATGAAGTCATTAGATTCTAATTCTCCTGCTTTCACTGCTTGCTTGAACATATCAAGTATACGGGCTGTAGATTCAGGATGACTGGTTTGAGTCAGGTAATTGAATTCACCTCGTTCCATTGCTTCAGAGATTCCTGAAATAGCTTTATTGTTAGAGGTAGAGTTAGTAGCTAAATATGTATTGTATGTACTCAAGATACTTATCTGAGCATTCTCACTTAAGTATCCTATTTTCTCTATTGCCTTACTAAGAACATTCTGAAACTGAAGAGATGCTGCAGGACTTATAGCAATGTTAGCTTTAAGTGCGGCTCCTATTGCTCCTTCTTCCATGGCTGATAAGTAAGAAGTATTATAAGCTTCTTTGTCTACTGAAATTGGAGAAGCATTTATTTCTCTATTGTAGTTAGTAAGTAAACTTTCTCCTCCTGCAATTTCATTTGCATATGCTTTTGTACCCGGGATACCGGCTAAATCCGTATACAAAGTAAACAGTTTAGCAGTGGATGCTGGAGTACCTTTAGAGTCAGAGTTCATGATTCTTTGGAACTTCTGAAGTTGGTCGCCTATAAGTTTAAAACCATGAAAAGCCTGAAGTGACATAGCATGGTCATTTAAAGTAAGTTCTCTGGTATTCCCTAAAAGAGATACTGCAGTAGTTTCTGTAAAACTATTCATGTTATACAACTTACTTCCAAGGTTTCTTGGTATTTTATATTTTTTGATAATCTCATCATAAGCAGCATCATAAGCATCTTGCTGATTCATGACTCTCTCATACTTTTGATATGCTTTGCTTAAGTCTTTAACCACTGGAGCATTAAGTACTGCACTTGCAAACTTAAGTCCGTGACCTGCACTTACTAAAAGTAATGCCGAGCTAGCCGTAAAACTATTAATGTTAAGAAGCCCTAATAAAGGTTCTCTTGCATTATCAACGGCAGCATTCTGAATCTCTGCAATCTCAGTACTGATTAGTTCAGTGCCTGCAATATTATGAGTTCGTCCAAGTTCTAATGTTTGTCCTGCAATATCATACTGAGCTATAAACTTAGGTTTGATATGTTGAGCTACAGCATGCATAACAGATGAAATAGAACTTATAGATATCAGGTTTTTACCTTGCTGATTATTACTTCTAAAAGTTTCCTGTAATTTAATAGATGCTAAGTTACCTGTTTGATTGGCCTCAGAGATTCCCAGAGCATCAATGACTTCAGCTAATCTTTCTGTACCGTTAGGCATTAGTAATTCTCCTGTATGTTTAGGAGAACTTAAAATACTTTTATGAAAATCAAATATAGCTGACTGAGCTTCATCCTTACTAAACTGGTCTTTGGCTGTATCATAAGTATGACGTTCCAAAGTTGCACTGTCTTTAGAGGATTTAAAGTTTGGCATTTCAATGAAAACTTTATCAATATCAAAATCCGATCCAGACTGGTCCACAATTTCCCCAGGTACCTGTATGGTGTTTCCGGAAGACTCAGGTAGAAATTCTTTAATCTTAGCTAAAAGCATAGAGTTCTTTCCCTGTGTTGGAATTCTGTATAATACTATTTCATCGAGTCCTAGCTCTGAAAGTTTATCCATGTTATAAGTACCATCACTATGTTGAATAATACTCAATAATTTACTGTACTCTGCCGCTTCATATTTTGGGATAAGAATATCTCTCTTACTGTTATATAGGGCTTTCTTAGAAGCTTCACTCTTACCATATTTTGTGGAGAACTCTCTGGCTTCTTTGAATAATGTTTTATTGTTTAATGTATTTTGTATTGCTAAATTCTTAATGGTCTTTAAGAAAAATGCAGGTGTTACGCGTACCTCTGCAGGCATCGTAGTATACTCAGAAAGTTCTTCAGCTAATTTTGGATCACTTGTTTTAGTAAACTTCCTTACCTTTTTAGCTAAGTCTAAAGCATCCTGACCTTTTAATTCTTTTCCGTTTTTTGCAAACCTTACAAACTTTAAGTTTGAACCTACCTGAAGTGTTTCATTCTTCTTAGAGTACATAGTACCAAAACTAGAAATCTGTACTGCAGAATGCCCAGGCATTTTGATACGATTAACTGATTTACGATAAGAAGAATTGATAAAGTTATCTAATCTAAACCCTAAGGTAGGGTAATTAATAGGTAACATGCTACCATCTCCTTCAACAAATTCAGATAAAGCATTTGTATAGTAAGCTGTATTTTGGTGACTGGAGTTGTTAGCTGAGTTTATAAGTTCTCTTGCTAAATTTGAATAGTTTACTTTACCACCTGGCATAAGCATTCTATCAACTTCCTTAGAACTTAAAGAAACTGTGGATGCTAGTGCTCTGTTGTATAACATTAAAGCATCTGATGCAGATAATGTTTGCCCATTAAGATTAAGTGTACCTCCATCTACAAAGTTACCTATAACAAGTTTACGCATTTGAGATCCAAGTATGTCTTCAACCTTTTCTTTGTTAGGAACTATTTGTACTTCACGTACAAAGTCATTTTCTAAAGAGATAGGTTCACTGGTTATCAAATCATCTACAGTACTTACATTATGAATACCTGTTTTAAATGCAGACTCCATTACTATTTCATCAGCTCTTCCTGAGCGAAGTTCTCTTGATATCTCTGCCAGTGTTGGGTATTTAAACTCTCCGTTTACCTTTTGTTCAAACAAAGATGGAATGGCAGGAAACAGTGAATACTTTTGACTAAGTGGTGCCATAAGTCCTGAAGGAAGTTGTTGCACTTTAAAATAGAACATCTTCTTAGAACCTATTGGATTTTCATCCTCTATAATATCTCCATCTTTCCAGCTTTCTAATTGAGATAGTGTTTCAAGTCCTGCATCAGTATGCGTTCCTCTGGCTAAGTTAATACGTCTGAATCTGTCAATACTACCTATACCCCAACCATCAGCAATCTCTGTATTGTTAAACGCTTTTTTGTTTCCTGTTATTGCCGCGTATAATTCGGCAAATTCTGAAGTAGCTTTAGCTTCTTTAAGGATTTTAACTTGGTACGACTGTTTCATTCCCGTAGCATCCCCTATTGCTAATTTACCACCGGGAGTGAACGGAAGTGCTAAACGTTTATTTAATTTAATGTTGTTACCATAGAACGCAGGATCTCCTGATAAGAATAACATGCTTTCATAAGTATAGATTAAATTATTTGCAAGAAACATTTCCATATCTGCTTTAGATATAGTCTTAAGCTTTCCTACTTTACTACCAAATCTGTTTTTAAAATCAGGATTCAGTTTATATAAATTCTCGCTCTTTTTAATAAGCACATCATTATCTAAGTAGTATTGTATATCTTCTTGAACAGCATCAAAGAATGCTTTTTCAGCTCTGGGCATAATCTCTGCAGTCATTCTATCTACATCCTTAAGCTGCATTTGTTCCATATTCATAATACCATTAAGCTCTGGAAATAAAGTAAATTCTTTTGCCCGATCAGAATAGGTATCAATCTTTGCATGATTTACATATGTAGCAGCTCTTGTAAGTTCTGCTTGAGTCTGATTTACTAACCATTCTCTTATACCCTCATCAGCAATAGTTTCTTTAGTAAATACTTTAGTGTTCTTTCCTGAAGCATATGTAGGCACTGTCATGGTCATAACATTACCTCTATCTGCTTGAGTAGGTGTGAATGCCTGAAAGTATCCTTCTTTAGCTGTTGAA
>Ga0099846_1000593_pt1 | contig 15022 bp, 9 predicted proteins | sample CB_VirMetaG_FD_78180 | JGI IMG/M metagenome (GOLD analysis project Ga0099846, IMG submission 78180) | Freshwater to marine saline gradient viral communities from Chesapeake Bay - CB_1504_1 Viral MetaG | ecosystem: Environmental > Aquatic > Marine > Coastal | place: USA: Chesapeake Bay | collected... | reverse complement strand
ACTGCTAGAACAAATGGGTCAAGCTAGAATATTACATTATTTAGATGTACAATTTTTAATGCAATATGATACACTGTATAATCCATATGAAATGCTAATAGGAGTAACAGATGAAATGCGAACAATGTGGGAGCAAGAATATAGAGACTCTCAATTACCTAAGCGAGTACGGAAGAAACAAACTGAACAAGCACAAGAAGATAGATCACAAGGGGTTCTGTGATGACTGCTTCAACAAAAGATATCCCCGACTGCATGAAAGGATCGACAGTGAAGAAAGCAACGACTAAGCGTGAAAGGAAGTATGGAAAGAAGAATGAGGACGGTATTAGGACTAGTAAGAATACAGATGAACGTGTTGTAAAACTGATGGTCGACTATTCTTATATTATGAAATTCAAAAATAAAAAGGAAGCTGAGGCTTTTATAAATAAAACTAAAAAGGAAGCTGAAGAGAAGGGTCAACACCCGACTTCCTTTATATACATATAGGAGGAACTATGGGTGGATTTTTAGGTATTGGTGAAAGTGCAGAAGCCAAAGCACTAAAGGCACAGAATGCACTAAAACTGCAAGAAGCCGAAAGAGCTAGACAGGAAGCCGAATTAAGATTAGCTGAAAAGAAAGCTAGAAAAGGACAAGAGACAGCCAATATTAAACTAGGTACTCAAGGCTTAACAGAACAAGAAAAAGAATTAGAAAAAACAGGTAAACAATCAGGAGACTCCGTGTCTGGCGGTATGGCTCTGGGTCAACCTCCTAAAAAGAAAACTGGTTTACAAATCTAATGAAAGATATTACAGAGCTTAACGGCGCTAAAGAGTATAAAAGAATGGAAGATTCCAGACAACCATTCCTTGATAGAGCCAAAGAAGCAAGCAAGTTAACAATACCCCAGTTATACCCAGAGATCACAGAGGACTCACACTATACAAATTACCCGAGTCCCTATCAATCACTAGGTGCTAGAGGTACGAATAACTTAGCAAACAAAATGATATTGTCTCTCTTTCCTCCCGCTACTGCATTCTTTAAACTAGGAATGAATCAGTTAGCACAGGAGCAATCAGGTGTATCAGAAGGTGACTTACAGACTGCCATGTATAAAATAGAAAAAGCTATTGTAGATGAGATGGAAGTATCTCAACTTAGATCAGCACTTGTTGAAATATTAAAACAAGGCACAGTAGGCGGTAGTGCTATTCTACATATAGCAGAAGAGGGAGAACCTAAGTTTTATAATCTAAATGAATTTGTTATTAAAAGAAGTAAATCAGGTAAAGTGCTAAAATTAATTATTCAAGAGAATATTAATATACTAGAACTTGATGATGACATTGTGGCACAATTAGAAGATTTAGATGATAAAGAAAGGAAAGGGGAAAAGGATTTAAAAGTTTACACTATCATAGCTCTTGGTGATGATAAGAAGTATCACGTAGTTCAAGAGATAAAAGGTATTAAAATAAAAGGAAGTAAGGGTAGCTATAGAGAAGAAGAGTTGCCGTATATCTTTGTACCTTTTGTTGATAGAAAAGAAAATTATGGTAGATCATACGTTGAAGATTTCATTGGTGATTTACAATCATATGAAGGTTTAAGACAAGCAATACTAGAGGCATCATCTGAGGCTGCTAGATTGATTTATCTGGTTAGACCTAATGCTATTATCACTCCTAAGAATCTAGAGAATGCTAGAAGCGGTGATGTATTGCTGGGCAATCCAGATGACGTAGCTGTACTACAGGCTGACAAGAGATTAGATGTGTCTATGGCACAACAAGAAGCTGAAGTACTGAGAACAGACTTGGCTACTGCATTCCTATTGGATAGCGCAGTTAGAAGGAATGCTGAGAGAGTTACAGCAGAAGAGATTAGGAGAGTATCACAGGAGCTAGAGGTAGCACTTGGTGGTATCTATTCGACACTTGCTAATGTACTTCAAGAGCCTCTAGTTAGATTATATCTTAAGAGACTAGTGAAGAAAGGTTTCATTAAAAACATTCTAAAAGAGAATATCAAGTTAGAGATCACAACAGGTTCGGCAGCTTTAGGTAGAGGTACTGAATTTAGAGCTATTCAAGAATTTGCAAGCTTCGCAGCTACTATGCTAGGGGAAGCCGCTAGTCAGTACTTGAATGTGCCTGAGTTCTTAAGTAGAGCAGCGTACTCACTAGACGTTAATACGGGTGATCTTGTTAAAACTAAAGAGCAACTAGAAGCTGAAGCGGCACAAGCCCAACAGCGACAACTTGAACAACAAGCCGTTGGCCCTGCGATCAATGCGGCTAATCAACAAGAACTAGCTAAACAACAAGGAAATTAAAATGAGTGAAGAATCAAGTAACAGTAATGTAACATCAGAATCAAATGCATCTATAGCCACAGAAGCTAGTGTAGAAACTCAGCAGGTAGACTCTCAATCTATCGAGCAAGTAGACACTACACCGAAGGTCACTGAGGTTAATCAAGAGTTAGGTATCAAAGAGAAAACAGAAAGTGAGACTTCTGCATCCTCTCAGAAATCTATCCATGATCTAGTAGAAGCACATATGAATGGTGAACTCTCAGAAGAGGACATGAAACTTATCGAAGAGAACGGTCTTGGGGAATACTTAGCTGATCTAGCGGAAGTTAGGCAGATGCGAATTGAAAGAAATGACCAAGAAATAATCTCAGTAGTAGGAAGTAAAGAATCTTACAGGGAGTTACAAGAGTGGGGAACTAATAATTTATCAGTAGAAGAACAACAGGCTTTTAACGAAGCTTTATTCTCTGGTAATATGAACCTTGCTAAACTTGCTGTTCAAGGTCTTAAGGCGCAATACGAAGCTGCTAATGGCAAAACTCCTGAGAGAGTTATCGAAGGTGGTGGTAGTGTTAACACTGATAACAGACCATACTCTAGTGTCACTGAGTATATAAATGAGACACAATCAATTGAATATAAACGTAACCCTGAATATAGAGCTAAGATAGAAGCTCGTAGGAATCTTTCAGGGTTCTAAAACAAGGAGGCTTAAATGGCTTATAATCCTATTGGTGGTAATAACGCATCTACAACTGGTGCTAGTTCTAACGCAGATCAACGTGATCTATTTGTAAAGAAATTTTCTACTGACGTAATGCGATACTTCATGGACACTAACGTAATGAAAGCTCTTATTACTAACAAAACTATTGATGCAGGTAAATCAGAAGCATTCCCTATTGTTGGTAATGCAACTGCTGCTTCTGTAGCTAACGATGCTGCTGAACTTGCAGTTCAAAACTTAAAGACAACTGAAAGAGAAATCGTAATTGGTGATCTTACAGTTGCTCACGCTTGGTTGACTGACCTTGATAAAGCTATGGCTCACTATGATTCACAAAGTGCTCAAGCTGAATCTATCGGTCGTGCTCTTGCTAAGAAAGTTGACAAAGATATTCTTCTTAAAGTAATCGAAGCAGGTGCAGTTGTTGATGGTCCTTCTGCAACTTCAGCGGGTCTTAGAACTTTTGGTGACGACATCTTTACTGATGAAATCTCAGGAACCATGACTACTGGACAAGGTGTCTATACTGCTTGTCTTGACGCTGTAACAGAAGAAAAAGAGAAAGATACTGTTGGTGACTCAGTATTTGTATTCCGTCCCTCTCAATACTTTTTACTTCTTAATAACCCTGCTCAAACTGGACTTACTTGGGTAAATGATCCTTCAGTTCAGTCTGGTAAGGTGCCTCAATTACTTGGTAAAAGAGTATATATGTCCCCACACTTTCCTGATCTTGTAGGTGCTACTATTGCAACAGGAGAAGTAGCAGGTGTACTTTTCTCTAAAGAATCTGTTGGCTGTTTAGAGCTTATGAGTATCTCTACTCGTATTGACTATATTCCTCAAAGACTTTCTAACCTTATCGTAGGTAAGATGGCTGTAGGATATGGTATCCTTAATCATGGTTGTGCAATCAACATTAAACAAGTTTAATAATTTGGGGGTGGCTTCGGCTGCCCTCTTTTTTCAAAAGGGGGAACGAAATGTCCACAATCGCACTTATAACAGAACTGGAAGTAATAAACAGTGTACTTTCGGCAGCAGGGGATAGCCCAGTATCTTCATTAGATACAACGTATCAACCTGTATTTATTATCCAAGAGATCATTAGAAATATCTCAAGAGATTTACAAACAAAAAAATATTGGTTTAATACAGAGTATGATATTACTCTTACACCAAACACAGAAACAGATAAAATAATTCTACCTTTCAACATCCTTACATTTGAACCAGAAGACACTAAGTATGTTGCTAGGGGTTTAACAGTATATAATAGGGAAGATAGAACTTCAACTATAACAGAAGAAATCACAGCTACATACACAGTTATGCTAGACTTTGATGAGTTGCCTCAGCAAGCTAGAAAGTTTATACAAGCTGCTGCAAGAGTACAGTATAACAACGAGTACTTCGGGGAACTTAATTTAAAACAAGATTTATTAAAAGAATTACAACAAGCTGAGAATGAGCTTAATAGAACTCACATGGAGAATGAAGATATAAATGTTTTCAACTCCGCTCGTTCTTACAATATTGCCTATAGAAACAGAAGGAGGTAATAATGTCGAGTTTAGTCAACCATTCGGTTACTAATTTAATCAATGGTGTCTCTCAACAAGCGACTTCTGTTAGATTAGATAACCAGTTAGAGGCACAGGTAAACTGTTTCTCTGACGTTACAAAAGGATTAACTATTCGTAACGGCTTTGAGTTACAGAATGTTGTTAGTACTGACTTAGCAGGTAGACATCCAATAGAGTTTACAGTAGACGGTACTAAATATCTTGTAGCAATTGATGCATATGCAGCGACAAAGGCAGTTCATATACCTATGACGGCAGATGTAGAGGCATTGACAGCTTCGCTAACTGCTGAAGAATATTTCAAAGATATTATTTCAGCGGACTTACGAGTAGTAGAAAACAAGGATTATGTTTACATATTAAATAAAAAGAAAGTAGTCGGGACTAATAATTTGGTACAAGCGTTTTATGATATTAAAATTACCAATGACGTAACAGGTACAACGGATGCTAATTGGAGTACTGGTAGCTATACAATAACAATAACTAGTGAGCCTGACCCAGCTATGGGTACTGTAGATACTACAACTTCAAACTTTTTAGTGAGTAGTACTTTAGCACCACATCAAGTAGCTGCTGTAATTAATGCAGATACAGCACTTACAGCAGAGACAGGCGTATGTTATGCTACAGGCACTAAGAGTGACTATAGGTTAACATTTGAAGCGGTGCCTGAGAAGTATATAGCACCTACTGTTTCTGTAACGGAGACAGTTACTATTACTGGTGCTTTAGGTGCTATATATAAAGAACCGAGTTCGGGCTTTTATTTCGATAATAGTAATTATGTAAAATACAATTGGCAAAAAAAGCGTTATGAATATGTATGGGGGGGTATTATTGTTGGCACCTGGCCACAGTCAGCCATGACCGATGTTCTAAAGTTAGGGAATATTACCTACTATAGAGGGGTATATTCCGACTATGCTGACAGGTATCATATTAGGAGAGAAATTCCTACTACAATTACAGCAAATTATACACCGAGTGTCACAGTACCCAACACAGTTTCAGGTATTGAATACACAGATGATAAGTTCTCTGATAAGGGGATGGTGTGGGTAACAGGTGTTGCAGCAAACCAAGAGTATAATCTTAGAATAAATTATCATGATCCTACTGTCATACCTACTGAACCATTAACACAGGCTATACTTACTATCAACCCCTCCACAACTACAGCTAACATTAGGTTAAATTGGGTTGCAGGGCAGATTCAATCAAAGGTTAATAGTTTTACACATTTCTCAGCTACGCAACATGGTAATGCTGTTTATATTTATGCATCTACACCATATAAATATGTCATTGATTCTATAGAAGTAGACAATAGTTTTGATACTACATCTTTAAGATCAGCAGTTAGGGCTAGTGTAAACAATGCTTCTGGCATTCAGGCTATAGATGATTTACCCCCAGTATTTGTAGAAGGTTTTAAAATACGTGTTGGGAATGAAGATATAAAAGGTGCTAACTATTATCTAAGATATGATGTTGATTTTCAAGGATGGAAAGAATGTGGTCTTGACGAGTCTAGAGTGTTAGATGGCTCAACAATGCCATATATTATAGATAAAAATGAAGTTAGAAGAGACAATGTTATTAACATTAAGCCTACAACTTGGGAAAGAGTGAGGTCAGGTGATGAGGAATCTAACCCTTATCCTACCTTTGTAGAGAGGACTATAAATGATATATTCTTTTACGGTTCTAGGTTAGGGGTAGCAACAGATGATTCAATCATCCTGAGTGCTATTGATAAACCAACAGTATTCTTTAGAACAACTTGTAGTAAAACAATTACATCAGATAGGGTAGATATTAAATTAGATAGTTCTAAAACTGGATTTAACTCTATTAAAGATGTTGTTACATATGATGGTAAATTATTACTAAATACTGGTACAGTGCAGTCTCAGTTATTAGTTAATACTTCTTTTGATCTATCATCAGCTAGATTATCTGAAGTAAGCTCATATACACTTGGAGACAAAAGACCATTACCAGTAGAAAATGGACTGTACTTTGCTTTGTATAATAATGGCTTTACTAATATCTATAATTATCAAGCAAGTGGTGGTAATACATACCAATCAGTGAATGTCACAAGACATGTACCTACTTATATAGAAGGTCACATTAAACAAATGTCCTATGCTGCAAACTTTACAGTATGTAGTGTGGAAGAGGATAGCAAGGTATTATATGTACAGAATAGATATACAGAGAATGGTGAAGTTCTACAGAATGCTTGGCATAAGTGGACATTACCATATGATCTAGAACATTTCTATTTTGAGGATAACAACCTGTACCTATTATTCTCAGCAGAGGATAGTGTGGCAACTACATACACCTTGGTCACTAAGTATGACCTAACTCCACAAGTAGTTACAGAAAGTGATAAGGATGCTTACATCGGGTGGATACCTTATTTAGATTGCTGGACAAAAGATAAAACATTGATTGAGAATTTCCCTGAGTTTATTGGTATTAATGATAAATATGGTGAACCTTATGATACAGTCACAGAGGCTTATGATTCTACGGAAGTTACTCAGATTAACACAGGTACTGTGGATGGACCATACTTTGATGAATCTTCTCCTGAATATTATTGGGAGGTAGATGGGGATACAATCAATCTAGTTTGGAATGGTGTACCAGTAGTTACAGTGGGTAACTCAACACAGATAGAGTTTGATTATAGTGGATATAGATATTATAGAGGTGATCTACTAGGTACTAATAGGTATGGGGTATCGAGAGCAACAACAACTTCTGAGACGTATTATTTAGATAATATGGTCTATGGTATATCTTTCCCCGTAACCGTAACATTCAGTGAAATTATCCCAAGACAACAAACACCTAGTGGTTTCGTGGTGATGAACTATGCAAACCTACTATTAAGAAGAATGCGATTACTCTTGAGTAAATCTGGTTTCTTTACAGTCACCATTGACTTTGCTGATAGAAATGACTACTCAGCTAAATACTCAGGGCAACCACTCGGTAGGGCACTACTTGGTAGGAACTCAGTATCAGATATTAACTTTAATTTCCCTATTAATGGAAAATCAGACAAGGTTAATATAACAATTACTTCTGATACTAGTACACCATTTAACCTGCTCTCTGCTGAGTGGCAAGGACAATTAACAGTTAAGGGGCGTAACATTTAGTTACGTCCTTTTTATTAAGGAGGTACTATGTTTTTCGCTGCTGCAATGGCTGTGGGTTCTCTCTTATCTGCTAATTCTCAACGTAATGCACAAATGAAAGCTAAGACAGCAGATGCTAAGTTACAACGTGCTAAACTAGAGAGAGCTAGACTGAGAAGTACAGAGGACTACGTTGCCAACACTCAGAGAGCTAGAGAGGCTGCTCAGAGAAGAGAAATACAAATAGAAGAAAATAAGATAGATGCAGAGTCAAAAATGGCAGAATCATTTGCAGGTTCAGGTATCGGGGGACAATCCATAGACCAACTAGCTGACGAACTAAGTGCATCTGTATCTAAAAATAAATTTGAAAACAGAGAAGCTTTGGATCAACAATTAGGAGACATGGCTAGAAACTATTCTCAAACCATGAATGACTCAGCAGAACAAGCTAAGTCTATTGATACAACTGCTGTTAAAGGTAGTTTCCTTGAGGATGCAATGGGTGCTGCTCAGGCTGCATCTACAGGAGCTAATTTAGATGCTACTAAGTTTGGACAAGCAACTAATGGGTTCTTGAGTAAGAAACTTGGATTTTAAAAATAGGAGGAAAATATGTCAAAATATTTTAAAAAGGTTGCCACACCTAAGACACAGATGCGACAATCTAAGGCTCCTAGTGGTCCAGATGTGGATGTGAACGCAAGGGCTGAAATAGAAAATGAATATAAGGGCGGTCTAGCTAATGCCGTACAAAGTTTACTCGGAATAGCACAAGGTGTCGCCAAGGTGGGAGAGATACAGGACAAGGCTGAGACTGAACACCTGCGCAAGAACTACGATGTAGAGTCTAAGGAAGGTGCTAGGGGTGTTGTCGGTTATTTAGAGACTTATAAGCACAATGATGCACCGCTTTCTGAATTAGAAGGTGAGGAGTTAGTCACTGCTATTAAGGCAGGCTCCGCTCAGTACATGAAAGATAATAAACTAAATGAAAAGAAATACTCTAAGATTCTTAAAATGGATGTTGATGAGATGGCTGCTGCTTATGCAGCTAAAAAGTCTCAGAGAAACATTACTGAAAAGAATGAGAAGTACTACAATCATTTTGGCAAAGAAGTAGAAACATTGTTAGCCAACAATCCAAACACTACTCCACAGGATGCTGTTGAGTTCATTAAAGAGTTCAAGAGTAACTATGTTGGTTCAGCTATTAAGGATAATGATAAAGTAGCTGAAGGTAGGTTCCTACAGAAAGTTGTAGAGCTTGGGGTCACAAAAGGGGACATGAACTTTCTAAGAACATTACAATCTAAGGAAGTGCGTGAGCAATTCAGTAACATTGAGGATTACGATGTGGCTGTTGGAATGGTATCTAAAGAAGCAAACGCTAGAGCTAATGGAATTAGACAATCTAATTTTGATCTACTAAAGCAGGAAGCTTTTAGTATGGTTGAAGCTAATGCTTTTTCACCTAGAAATGGTAGAACTTCTGAGAGTTTAGTAAATGAATTTATAAAAGAAAAGAATAAAAGTTTTGGAGAAGATTATCAACCTAGTAAAGAAGATATTATAAAACTAAAAGAAGATTTACTTGGAGAATCTGAATCTGTATTAGAGTACAATAAATACAAACAAGCTAAATTATCTGGCGACTATTCTTATGGAAAGAGAATGAATATCAAAAAGAAAGATCAAGATAAGTGGAATAATCAATTATTCACTGAATCTGTACCTGCTCTTGAAGATATGTCAGTAGATTCTATTGAGACTTTTGTTACAGGTGCTAGTGAGAAAGACATAGCTGCTTTTAAAGATGCTCTTAGGACACAAGGTGTTCCTCCCGCATTAGCCGCTTATGGTTCTGAATCTAACTACACTACTCCGAAACAAATGGAAAAGAAGAACTTAGTTTTTCAACAATTAAATACTATACTAGAAGGTACTAAGGTAAGTATATATGATATATACGACCCTAAAGAAGTTGCTAAGATACAGTACATTGATAGATTAACACAAGAAGCAGAACAAGGTGCTATAAGTCAGGAAGAGGCTTATGCAGCATCACAGAGCTTTTTCAATGATCTAAAGAAGAATATAGATGCTTATGGTAACTATACATCAAGATTAGCAGAGGAAAATAATAAAACAGATGAACACTTAGAGTGGCTTAAAGATAACTCAACAGATGCAGATTGGACTTGGGATGAATTTACCGATTCTTCCTATAGAAGAAGAGAACTTAATAGATACTTTAGTATTGCTATTGAGAGTACACAAGATGCAAACAAAGCCAGAGAAGAAGCAGTTAAGATGTTTAACTCAAGAAACAAAGCTATTGAAGCACCTAATGGTGAAGAAGTAACATTACCTTTTGAATACATGGGTTATGAAAGTAAAGACTTTGTGAAGGTTGCATTAGCTGACTATAATTTTAGAGATAAACTTAAGAAATCAATTAGCTTATTCGGCATGAATACAGATTTCAAAAGTAGACTTTCTATAAGAAAAAGTGTTGATTATGCTAGAAATAAGAATATGATTATAACTTATGATGGTAATCCTGTTTCTGTTTTTACTCCTAAATCTTTTGAACAAGCATTGAATAGTGTTAATACTGAATTAGTTGAAAAAGCTAAGCAAAGAAAAAAGAAAAGAATTGAAGAATATAAAAATCAAAAATAGGAGGTCTTATGGTCTATGACGATAAAGCCCGATTTAATAAATTAGTTGAAAGAATTAAGAATGAAGAGGGGCTTAGGCTTAAAAAGTATAAACCAGAATCTAGTGAAGATCATTATACTATAGGTTATGGACACTATGGACCTGATGTTGACTCAATGGGAGAAATCACAGAAGAACAAGCTAAAGAGTTATTCAGTAAAGATTTAAGTACACGTTTATCTGCTATCAATAGTAATATTAAAAACTTTAATGATTTACATCCTGAGTTACAGGACTCAATAGTAAGCTCTTGGTTTAGAGGTAGTATCTCAGGTAGTCCCAACACTATTCGATTAATTAATGAAGGTAAATTCGAGGAAGCTTCAAGTGAATTTCTAAATAATAAAGAGTATAGAACTAGAAAAGGTAGAATGGAAGGTGTTGACAAGGGTGTAGTTGCCCGTATGGAAAGACTGTCCAATGCCCTTAAGAATGAAAAAGGTCAGGAAGGCTATAAACCTTTCCCTGTTGAATACTTAGATGATAAATCTATTAATGATGTTATTGCTACTTTTTCTAAGGAAACAGATGGGGATTTATTAGAGGAAGAATTTGGGGATGAAATAAATGAGTTATCAGAATCAGATAGTCCTAAGTTATCTTTTAATGAGAAGATAGAAGCTATGGCAAGTTTAGACCCAGAGGGAACTGCGGTTGAGAAAAATGTCAATGCTATCTTAGCTGATGATATATACGGAATGGTTCCACAAATAACAAAGAATACACCGATACTGGCTAGTAAGGATGATGGTACTGAGTTTATACCAGAAGAACCTAAACAAGAACAAGTTGATTTCTTTGAAGGTGGAGGCATGATGGAAGAAGAGATGCCAATAGAATCCTTAATAGAAGAAGAGGATGGTAAATCATTCAGTGCTGATATGTCAGCTTTTGGTGGACAACCTAAAGAAACTCCTAAGCCTCTAGTTCAAGAACTGAGAGATACAGATTTTGCAGGCATGGGAGATGATTTAGTAAACAAGTTTACAGATCAAAATGCCGTGGGCTTTCTAGTCCAAGGGGGTATAAAACTTGGTATCATGGATAGAGATATTGATGTTAATTTTGATATTGAAAAACAGGATAAAGAATTATATGATGAAATGACTAAAGGTCTAGAAGCAGAAGATATAGTAGAAATACTAGATAATGCAGATAGCCGTGGTGATTTTATCAGGTACGCTTCGTTAGCGCAGGGTAAAAAACAGAGGCAACAGCAGATGGCTGAGTACTCTAGTAATCACCCAGTGTTATCCGGAGTAAACACAGTTGGTAACATATTAGCTGAGGGTGCTGCATTTATGCCGGTATCGACAGCTATCAGTGCCGCCAGCAAGGCAACAAAGCTGAGGACATTGGCGCAGCTTACACAGGGTAAGACAAGGGCTATGGTATTCGGAGAATTAGTCGAGCAAGGTTTGCAGGAAGCTATCTGGGCAGCTAATGATCGTGAATACGAGTTTGATCCTATACTATTTGCTGTTGGTGTTGGGGCAGGTGTTGGTCTTAAGACTCTTGCTGCTAACGATGAAGCTGAGAAAATGTTACGTGACTTAGTGAAAAATGAAGGTGGTTTTATTAATATAGCTACTGCTGAAGGTAAGCAAATGGTGGATGAAGTGGCGAAGAATGTAACCAATAAAAAAGCTATTGCACTTGCTGAGAGAGTAGCTAAAAAGAAAGTTGCCGCTGCTGATTCTATTAGAAAGAATCTAGATTCGCACAGGGCTTCACTTACTAAGAGTATTGATAAAATCAATAAAGAAATTAAATTAAATAAGAAATCAGATAAACTGAAGGTTCTTAAGGGTAAAAAGCAGAAACTTGTTAGACAACTAGAGAAGTTCGATAAGAAGTTACCAGTAGAAATGGAGATGTTAGTTAAGGGGACTCACCCTAAACTTAGTGCTGCTGTCAACCCAGAGTTCAGTATGAAAAACATTGCTAAAGAAGTTGGAGTAGACCCAGAACTTATTAACTCACCTGAAAAGATGAGGAAGTTCCTAGGACTAGATCAACCTAATGTTGACCCTGATTTTATTATTGAAGGTGAAAAAGGCTATGGTAACGTAGTTAGGAATCAATTAAGAGAAATGGCTGATAATAAAAGATTGAATATGAATGAAACTCTGCGGTACATGGCAGGTAGTGATACAGTTAAAAGTATTGATAAGATGCCTGTAATAGGTAAGATGCAGTTAGGAGATAAGCTCAATGCTTTAGCCTCTGCTGATGGACCTATGAGTAGATATCTTTTTAACAAAGGTAACTTGGTATCCTCAGAGAATGAACTAGTATCTTCTTTTTATAACTGGTTAGCTCCAGATGGAATGGGTAGACAAGGAGCGTCTAAGATTAGAGCTATTGAATCACAACAGAAGTATGCGAATATTTACGGGGGTGATTTAATGAATATCTATCACTCACACGGTAGTACAATTTATGATTCTATAAATGGAAAACTAGGCAGAGCTAAAGGTTTCTTTTCACCAGATGATTATGAAAATACAGTAGAACCAATACTCAAGGAAAGATTATTAACCAAAAGTGCAGAAGGTTTCAGAGCTAAGTATGGCAATGAAATAGCTAATGCTGCTGATGATTTCTACGATGATTTTAATAAACTCAATAAGAAAATTGTTGAGAGAGCTAAAGAACTTGGTGTTGAAGGTGTAGACTTTGATGCTACCGAAGGCTGGTTTCATAGATCATGGGATTTCAGAAAGGCTAGAGCCGTTGCTGATGATGATCTAAACGATACTATCTTTAGAGCCATGAAGAGTCACATGGAGAAACTAGGTGTTAAAAACATTGATGATGCTAAGGTAATGAAAAATGCTAAGAGATTTGCCTATGGTCTTAAGAATGCTGATACTTCTACTATTGAGGCCATGCAAGCAGACCATATAAAACTATTGGAAAAGTTATTATCTAAAGCTGAGGGTACAGAAGCTAAACTACTGAAGGATGAAGTTTCTAGACTCAAGATGCTAAAAGCCAAGCATGATGCTGGGGATTTAGCCAATAGAGTACAGATGGATGTTGGAGTTAAATTAAGAGATGGTAGGGAACTATCAGACTTATTCGAGGACAATGTTATTAATACTCAGAAAAGGTATACAGCTAGAATGTCAGCAAGGATAGCGGCAGCAGAGCATGGTATCAAAAACTTAGATATAATGGATGAGTGGGTTGCAGATGCAGTTCAGCAAGAGGTTAAAAGACTTGCAGCTAAAGGTGTCAAGAACCCTAAGGCTAAAGTTGATTTTATTGAAAAAGCTATGAAGGAAGATTTAATGTCTTTTAAACATGGCGGTATGGTAGGGTTACATGATTTACCTGATGATACTGCTAATGACTTTCTTCGGCTTGTAAAGAAATATAACTATGCTAGACTCATGCAATATACAGGTATATCATCTATTGCAGAACTTGGTGGAACTTTTGTTGAAGCGGGTGTGTCTACAACTCTTAAGGAGATGTCTAGATACATGAGAAACCATTTTGATGACCTATACGTTGATAATCCTGATAAATATGTTGGCAGACTATACGATGAGTTAAGAACTGTCGTAGGTGTTGGTATGGAAGATTTTTCTTTCTCCACTAAAGGGATGTCTAAAGCCAACAGAGTATTTGAAGGTGGCTTTTTAAATAAAGCTGAACAAGGTATAGATGTGCTGGGAAGAGTGGCACAGGCACCTTTTGGTGGCATAGAGAAGGTTGGCAGGAGAATTACTGTTAACTCTCTAGCTATTAAATGGGCTAATCATTTTAATGGTACTGAGTCTGGGGGAATACTAGGTGCTTTCTTTGGCAGCAACGGTGTTACTAATAGAGTACTTGAGAACTCAGGATTCGGTAAAATCAATTCAGCAGGTAAGTTCATACCTAATGATAATTATAAAAATATACAAAAACATATGAAGAAATTCGCAGACTTTGATGAGAGCGGTAGATTAGTAAAGCTTAACCTAGAGAAATGGGATACAAATGTAGCTCAAGCTTTTGGTGATGCTATACAGATGCAAGCTAATCATATCATGGTTTCACCAGATTCTACTACGATGGCATTGTGGCAGTCGAGTACAATAGGTCAAATCCTTAACCAGTTCCGTACATTTACTATTAATGCTACGACAAAGGTTATGGGGCAGGCTGTTGCTAATGCTGCTATCTCGGCTAATCGTGGTGACATGAGTGAGGCAATCAAGGCAGGACAAAAGATTTTCTGGGGGACTTCACTGGGGATGCTAAGTGTCGCATTGAGACAGGGCATTCAACGTGCAGGCGGAGACAAAGAAGTAGACTTATTTGATGACGGGCTTATGAAAGCGGCTGCTATTGGGTTTAGTAGATCATCAGTGGCGGGTAACCTACCTACTATTGGAGACACTATATCTGGTAGTTTTGGCTTTGATCCTATCTTTGAAAAGACATCCTCTGTAGGACGTTCTAAGAACTTCTTTAACCTAGGCACTACACCAACTGGTCAAGCTATTGGCGGGGTGGT
>Ga0099846_1000590_pt1 | contig 15071 bp, 15 predicted proteins | sample CB_VirMetaG_FD_78180 | JGI IMG/M metagenome (GOLD analysis project Ga0099846, IMG submission 78180) | Freshwater to marine saline gradient viral communities from Chesapeake Bay - CB_1504_1 Viral MetaG | ecosystem: Environmental > Aquatic > Marine > Coastal | place: USA: Chesapeake Bay... | reverse complement strand
CGCTTCTGGAAGCCCCAGATGGACAAGTCCGAGAACGGTTATGCCGTGATTCGCTTCCTTCCTGCTCCTGGAGATGAGGAACTTCCTTGGGTGAAGACTTTCTCCCACGGATTCCAAGGTAAGGGTGGATGGTTCATTGAGAACTGCCCAACCACTATCGGTGGTACTTGTCCTGTCTGTCAGGGTAACACCGAACTCTGGAACAGCGGTATCGAGAGCGACAAGAACATCGCACGCGATCGTAAGCGTAAGATGCAGTACATCTCAAACATTCTTGTTGTGAGCGATCCTAGCAATCCTCAGAATGAGGGTAAGGTATTCCTTTACCGATTTGGTAAGAAGATCTTTGACAAGATTCAGGAGGCTATGAGTCCTGAGTTCGAGGACGAGGATCCAATCAACCCATTCGATTTCTGGAAGGGTGCAGACTTCAAGTTGAAGATTCGCAAGGTTGCGGGTTATGTCAACTATGACAAGTCGGAGTTTGCAGGTCCGAGTCAACTCTTTGGTGGCGATGATGAGCAGCTTGAGGCTCTCTGGAAGAAGGAGTATTCTCTCCAGGCATTCGTCTCACCAGATCAGTTCAAGTCATATGATGAACTGAAGAAGAAGTTTGATAGCGTCATCGGTACGAATCTTCGTTCAACTGAAGTCAACAACGAAACTGTTGAGGATGTCGAAGATACTCCCTCAGTCCGTGAGGAAGTCTCAGAGGAGACTGATGCTCTTGATTACTTCGAGAGACTCGCTAGCGAGTGATCAATAATAACCGCTTCTCCATTCTGGGGGAGCGTTATTTCTGCTCTTCAGTTTACTATCCATCGTCCGGGCACCAGCCATGGGCGATGGTTTTTTTGTACCAGAGTCAAGTCTGTTATTTCTTCCAATTCCATCAGTCATTCTATCAGTCGGAGTATTAAATTTACTACCAGATATACTATGGCGATTTGAATTTTCATTTGCCATACTTATCTGACCATCATCTATACTTGGTTTGTTTATGCTATTTTCGTTTATTGTTTACTGTGGACTCGGTGCTACTCTAAGATCTTCATTTTTATAAAAATTATCAAATGGAATTAAATCAAAATCATTAGGGCTTATGGTTTCGATGGGAGTAGTATTAATTTCAATATTAAAGTCTTTTTGCCCCGTTATATCTAAAATTAAATCGTTTTCTAGTGTGTTCATTTGTAATATCCTGACATATACATGTTAGTTTTCTTTTCTTCTACAGCCATCTTTTCCTTCTCTATTTTTCCATTTAGCATCGTTATGTAAATATCCCTTTCCCATATAATCATATTTTCTATATCAGACAGAGACATATTATAAGAATCTACTAAAGTAAAAGAAAGTTCACTGAGTGTTATGAGGTTAATATGACCAAAAAGAATTTTAAAAAATTTACAAAATCATTTACCTCGATTTCCTTTGGGGTTGAATCGGATAATTTATAATTTATTTTAAAACTTACAGTGTTTGATCGGATAAACTTTTTGATTTCTAGAAAATCACTCTTTTGCAGTAACTCGATATATGATGTTTTTTCTTCTAAGGATTTGTCTTTAATTGATATTTTTTCTTTTTCGTTTTCTATTTCAACCAAGGAACCACATAATATCAAAAACCAATCTTCTTCCGTTTTTGGATAATCATCTAGCAAAAGTAAAGTCTTAACCTTTGGATTTTCAAATTTAAAAATAGTATTCCCTTGGGTCTTTAAGGTAAAATTTTTTGATTTGGTATTTAATTTGAAACTTTCTAGATTTAACTGTACCTTTACTTGCTCTCCTGACTCTGGACAAACCATTTGAAAATCAGCTAGTTCTGATATTGATTTCTGCCGTATTTCATTTAAGGCAATTTGAAAATCTGTTATTGATAAATGTTCTGATTTTATTTTATTGTCAAAGCAAGAGTCTACTAAATTACAGAGATTTAATATTTTTTCTTCAAAAGTTGATTTGATATTGTTTATTATGGCAATATACTTTTCTTCTTTTACTAACATAGGTCTATAGGAAAAAGTTTTGTTTTCATTCGGTAAGGTAATTTTATATTCTGGTATAGACTTTTTTAGCACATCAATAATCATTATACTTCTCCGATATTCTTAGTAGTAGTTCTTGCATAATTAAATAACACTGTAAATGTTCCAGGTCTAGCTGGATCAGTAGAATTCAAATCTATTGGTAAAATTTCTACTGGGTATACTTCACTATAACCAATATAATTTACTATTTTTCCTTCTTCTTCTGATAATAATCTAACCCATAAAACATTATCACGAATTGCAGTATTGTACATATTGCTTTCGTTATAAACTGTCGGTTGATTTCCATTTGCACTAGAATTGTAAGCAGATTCTCCACCATATAATTTAATCAAAGAAACCAATGTAGAATATACTTCCAGGTCTTCTGTAGTATAAAATGATACAGATAAACGGTTTCTATTTTGTCTTTTAATTGGTATCTGTAGAGGTATATTCTGATATTCAAATAAAGCACTTTGAATACCAGTCGTTGGACTAGAGACTGCGAGGGCAGGATAATCTGTTAATTCGGCATAACTGGATGATAATGGATTCCATAAAAACATATCAACAGAGAATTTGTTTGTGTGCAGGGCTTTTTTATTTTCTGAGGACAGTAGGTTTTTGATTTGTGACAGGTCTAGATTCATTTGAATAGTTCTTTCTCTGTTAGAATTTTAAAGGTCCAGCCGTTTTCATCACAAAATTTTTCTGCAGCTTCCCATTTACTTTTATTTATTGAATATCTCGCCATTTCGGATAGGTATTTCTTTCCATTTTTTTTCTCTGGCTGTTTTGTTTGCTTGAGAGGTTTTACTTCTATAACATATGTTTTTGTTTTGCCAGTTTTATCTTTTATCTCACACATAAAATCTGGATAATATCGGTGCCATTTATTGTCCACATGGGAATAATAAGGAATGGAAAATTCCTCAGAAGCCCATTTTATTACATTTTCATTGAAATCCAGGTATTTGCACATTTTCCTTTCCCAAGTTGATCTGCAGATAATGTTGTTTGGGTTGCCAATGTACTTTTGGGGGTTTTCTGGACTGTATTTTGATTTGTATGCCATGACTATATATAGTGGGAGAATACACATGGCAGACGAATCATATGCTTTGTCGGTAACAACTAGAGCAGATACGTTTTCAGACTATCTAAGACTTGATGCCTATAAAGCAAATAAACTAGATTCAAGAGCAAAGGTGGCTCTTGGGCAAGCAACACCATTAAAATCATGGTTTCTTCCCATGCCACAAACGATAGAAAGAATGACTGCTCATAATTATGAAGTTGTAGAGCAGTCGGTTGCATATGCTTTACAAAAGGGTCACATGCAAGGCAGACAGGCTCAGGTGGATTCGTCTATTATTTCTCTGGCATCTGCTGGTGTTGGATTGGGTGGCGTTGCGGGAAATGCAGCACCTGGTCTTGGTGGTAGTGCTTATGATCCTGCTTCAGTTCTATCTGGATTGATATACTTAAGTGGTGTTGGATCTCAAATTTCTGGGCTGATCGGAGCGTTTCCGATGCTTCAAGATTTTCAAAATAACTTAAAGAGTGAAATGACGGATGAGCCATCAGTTGGTATGTCCACTCAAGAATTAAAATACGGTGGATCAATCGAAAGAAGCTTTACTTTGAATTATCAGTTTATTGCAAAATCACCGGCTGATGTTTATGGACCAACTGGTATTTTACAGATATTAGCGGAATTAGAAAGTTGGTCGTTCCCGTTATCATTTCAAGATGATATTTCAAAAAGAGATTTAATAAAAACACCACCAATATTTACTTTGAAGCATGTACGTCTAGATTCAAACGGTGGGTTTTCAATTAATACAGATTCTGCTCCTTTAGCAGCATTTGGTCAACCTCAATTATTAGTACTGAGAAAAGTTTACGGATCTCATGAAACAAAAAGTGTAATCATAGACGGAGATTATTCATATCCAATCATAACATCTATAACATTAGAATTGGCTGATATGGAGCCAATTGCAAGATTGGATGATGCATATGCCACCTACGGAGGTATTTCAGTTCCTAAGTTGGCATGTAGATCTGAGATTTATGCAAGAGCTGGTAAATCACGCGCAAGGAAATCATAATGTCTATAATTAGTAAATTACCTTCAACAACATTTGCATTACCTTCTGGTGATATAGTTGAAACTAAAAATATTTTAAAAACCATTATTATAGATGATGAAACAAAAACTAATGCAGAACTAATAAAAACAAAAAATGGCTCTAGTGTTAGTAAACTAGAGCATGTTAGTTACAGATTTTATGAAGATAAAACTTCCTTATATTGGCTAACTACACATTTAAATGATATTGATTCTTTTTTGAAGATACCAACACCAAAAGCAAATTTTGAAGCAAATCTTCCAAATCGTTATCCAGGTAAAGTTTATTACATAAAAGATGGTAAAAATATAAGTGGTATTTTACCTGGAGACTTGTTTGTTCTTTACGCGGGTGCTGCTAACACAACTAACTGGAAAGTTGCCGGTACAGTTAAAGAATACGATCCTGTTTTCAGAAGAATTATAATAGAAAAGGAAATTGAAAACACAAATGAAGAAGGAAGTCTGGATGATTATCCTCTTCTTTATATTGTTCGGTATGATTCAAATGGATCACAATCGTTTATCATAAATGGTGAGTATCAAGTGGGAAGAACAGAAGCAGAATATCAAAAAGCACTTTCGATTTACGATACAAATCTAGCGGGAATAGAAATATCTCCGTATAGAATATTAGATGGTTCAGATTTAACAGAAAATTACGATTTTACCAACACCCCAGCTTCTACCACTATAATATATCAATACAATAATAGTATAAGTGGTTTAGATGCTGATCTTTCTTCGTTTTATTTTCATACATTAGAAAAAGAAGAGCATAAAATAAATAATAGATATAACGAAATCAAATATATGTCTCAAGAAACTGCATTCAGTGCAACTACGTTTGTTAATACACTTTTAGCAGAAGAACCTATAAGAGGTCAGAAAATTATTATTGAAGAATAAGTATGGCATATTCAGAATCATCACGAGATACAGAAATTGTTTCTGTTATAATTGTAGACGAGCTTGGTGAAACCTTAATTGATTTTTCCGAACAGATAACAAGCGGAAAGGTTTCTATAGGTGTTTTAGAATTTGTAGAATCATTGGCTGAAACCTCAATTCGAGGTAGTATATCTGTAGATACTACAAAAGGCGAATTTGATAAGTTGCAATTAGTTGGTAATGAATTTATACAATTTGTATTAAAAACACCAGCAGCGAATGAGGATGAAGAAGATTTTATTATAGTTTCTCCTGAATTTAAAATATACGATTTTGATGAAAGTACTGATTTTACGGATGTTACATTATTACCCGAAGGTGTTAGACCAAGAGCATTAAGTATTCGATTTGCAAGTAAACAGGAATCATCTGTTTTTGATACGAAGAATCCTTTACCTTACGGGTTTGTAGGAAAAATAGCAAATACAATGAGTATAACAGGAGGGGCATTTGCAGAAGATATAGATTTTCTAGCACTAGAAGAAGAATCTGATACTACATGTCCAGGTTTAATTAATGAATTAGCCCGTATTCATTTTGCGGGAGAAGATTTTGAAATAGAAAAAACAGATAATAGTGTTATGTTATCTCCTACAAGGTTTTCGTTTCCAACTAGAAAAATAACAAGGAATATGAATCTTCTTCAATTGATTAACTATGCAACGAAATATGCATGGAAAAGTGATAACGTAGTTGATTCAGATAAAAAATCCGAAACAAACAATGATACTATTCCATTTAGTAAATATGGGTGGTGCAACTATTTTTTCTGGCAAGATCTAAATGGCTGGCACTTTAAAAGTGCAACTAAGATGGTCGAAGATTCCTACAAAAAAGGAATAAAAACATTTGCATTTAGTCAAGATTTATTGAGTCCAAATCGAATTTATAAATTGGATACTGTATCTGATTTTTCGATAGCAAAGGCATTTAGTGATGGTCTTTTGTTTTCATACTATAAGAGAATACATCCAAATTATTCTGATATATACGCAAGATTTTTAGATGATGATAAAAAATATGTTGAAGAGGAATATACTTATAATTATGCCACAGACTATTTGCCTCTACTTAATGGATTGAGATTTTTACCAGATACCATTTACGATCCATTAGATGGAGAAGAAAAACAACTCGAAGATTGGATTGTAAATAGAAAAAATAATGAACTGAAATATGAAGATAGGCTCTTTGGCTACTATGACAACAGACAGCATCGTGATAAAAAGAAATTAAACCGAATTATCGGACGAGGCTATGATGTTGATTCTACAGACTATAGCTCAAATATAATTGATGAAAATTCTGGACTTGAACTTGCAGACTATAATTTGTACCAAGACAACATGTGGCAAGAAATGTTTGACTGTGTTGATATAATGTCTGAATACTCGGATGGTAATACTGGTGAACTATTAGATGACTGTGAGGTTCTAAGAAAAATTAAAGAAATTAAAAAAGAAACATATTTGGCTAAAAACAAATACAAGAGGGCACTCCAGTACAAAGAAAAATGGAATGTTTATAAGTATTCAATATGTTGTGATGGAACAGATGATGTCAATAATGATTTCTTCGCCGTAATTAAAAATCATCAAAAGATAGGTGATAATATCTTTAGATATGAATGGGCAGAGGTTTCTATAATACCTAAGGCAGAACTTGGGTTTGTTGTTGGGTTTGGATATACGGCTGACGAAGAGAAAACAAATGAAGAAATATATTCAGCTGAAATTTTTGGAGATACCGGAATAAATGCATTTGAGCTTTATGATCCAGATGAAAAAATTTCATATGTTCCTCATATAGATCCAGGAAATCAATATTCTGTTGTATCAAGATTCGGATTTTTGTCTGGAACATTTTATTTTAAACGAAAAAATGTTGAAGGTCAAGAACAGGCAAGTGATGATATTATGGATGGTGTAACTGGGTCTATATCCTGGGATTATGTAAAACACCTATTTAAGGGAGATACCCCAGAAGGAATCACATTAACTTTTCACAATAGCCATTATTCTCCTTTCTTGATTGTAGAAAAAGAAAATGCTGCTAGAGGTACAACTGGAAATTACAGTGGGGCATATAATTTAAATGAAATAATGAATCGAAAAATATATGAGGAAGAAACCTACCCAGAAAATTCACAAAATGGAGCAAGTGCAGATATAATATATTATCAAACTTCAGAATTAAATAATTCTCCTGTTGGTAATATATACGCAAATACATCTTTTGATGAGCCTGTATCAACTCTTGAGGAAGATCATTTAGTTGGTCCAGGTATTAACGCAAATTCAAATACAACTGAATATCCAGATGCATTTGATATGATGCCGATAGGTGCATACAAGAAATCTACCACAGAATCAAATGTTGAGTGCAGTGCAACTGCATTTGGGCACGTTGTCCGTATGTCTTCAGTTTCATATGATGATTTACTTAATGTTGGTATAGAGCCAAGAAACTTCCCAGTCGAAGCAAAGAATAAAAGATTTTTCTACTTCTCTGCAGAAAACGCTCACGACGGCAATTGTACAGGACAATGTGAACTATGAGTAACACAGACTTTCAAATAATCAAAATTTTGAGTGAATATATTCCAAGAAAGAAACAAGTCTTTACGGAAACTCAGCATACTTTAAATGATTCTTATATCTGTGCAAATCCTGACGGACCTGTTTATAACTTTGACTGCCCAGAAGATGACCCACTATGTAATTGTCCCTGTAGAGATTTACGACCAAACTCAAGCGAAGTAGTGACTCTTGCATTTTGCAAAGCAAACTTTTTACTTTTTCCTGCTAGTGATATTCAAAGAATTTTTGAAGAAGATGGAAACAACCCAGATCAATTTGCAATAATAAAAAGTGTTTATGATAATAGAACAGAATCTTCAGTTGCCACAATATACGAATTGGTTGACTTTTTTGAAACAGAAGCGGAAGCAAAACAAATTATAAAAGCAGCTATAGCGAATGATGCTGTTAGTGGTGCCAGTGCAGGCATAACGTACGATGAACCTAAAGATGAATATCTTTCGGAATTATTGAATAAGACATCTGAATGTACTCTCATAAATGAAAAATTAGGAGAGGAATGGCTTGGTTGTGATTTGGAAGACCCGAATTCACCCTACAGTTGTAATTGCCCTTGTATAGGAGAATTCTACAGTGCGTATTTAAGATTTAATAGAACAGTTGCTACATTCTGGGACACACCTGGGTATGTTCCTCTAATCTCAACTGCACATAAAGCAGCCTTAATGTCTCAACAGTTAGCAATTACAATTAAAGGAGATCTCTCCATACGTCCAGGAGACGTAATAGAATTGGATCTGATTGAACCCCCATATGGAACAGAGGAAGTAGAAAATATTATTAGAAAATACGGAATACTTACTGATACAGTCAAAAATGCAAAATATACTGGAAAGTGGATGGTTTCAACTATTAAACACATCCTAACAGGTGATCTTATTCATAAAATGGATTTAATATTAATTAGAGATGGAATGATGCAAATTTCAGAATAATCAAAAAAATATTCATAAATACTTTTATGGCAAAGTACACAGACATAGATTTTAGTTTTAGTAAAAACAGTTTTACAGGGGATTTGAACAAGGTTCAAGACTCCACTGCTATACGTCAATCTTTAAAGAATATTATATTATCTTACAAAGGCGAAAAATCGTTTGATTATACATTTGGAGGAGCAGCTCAAAACATCTTATTTGAATATTCCGGTGATATAACAATGAATGTTTTAAATAGTATTGATGCTGCGATTCGAAAAAGTGAACCTAGAATTACCTTGAAAAGAGTAGCCCTAGATACTAGTGGGTCTACTACATCAATTTTAATAGAATACGAATATGCTCTGAGTTCTGGTGAAACTGCAACAGAAACAACAACTATAACTACCAGTTAAGGATAAATAATGGCATTACCACCAATTAACCTTTCTAATTTAGAATTTCAAAGTATATACGATAATTTAAAATCGTATCTGAGTAATCAAAGCGAGTTTACTGATTATGATTTCGAGGGATCTGCTTTATCTACTATAGTAGATCTTTTAGCATATAACACATATTATCAGTTAATATTTCAAAATATTTTAGTAAATGAAATGTTTTTAGATTCTGCTCAGAAATTAGAATCGCTTAGATCCCATGCAAAGTCTCACGGATTTGCTATTCAAAACAGATATTCTTCTATAATGAGTGTTAAGTTTTCTAGTTCTGGTGTATTCACTTATACCCCATACACAAAGCACACTGCAAGAACTCCAGATGGATTGACTAGAATTTTTTACAATCTAACTGGATTCACGGGTGAAGCCACAAACGAAACTACATATGAATCAACTCAAACTCTGTATGAAGCTCAGACTGCAGTAATAAATCAACAATTTACTTTTAATTACGAAAAACAACTCGTTTTTATACCAAACCAAGATTTTGATTTTAGAACTTTAGTTGTTAAAGTTAATGGCGTGGAATATCGAAGAGGAAACTCTGTAGAAGCCAACATATATTCAAATAATAAAATTTATTATCTAGAATCAAATGCGAATGGATATGATATCAAATTTGTTTCTGGAATGGTAGATCCAAATACAGGGACAACAATTGGGGATGTTCTTTCATCTGATTCTATTATTACAATTTCATATCTAATCCCATCAGGAAGTTCTGCAAATGGCGTAACATCTTTATCTGCTGATGGATCTGTTACTAGAACTGTGTTGACAACTTCTGGTGGCGGTAGGACAAATTTGAGTTCTGATAATATAAAGTTCTTTATTCCTAGAACATTTGCAGCACAAAATCGTTTAGTGACTGAAAGTGATATTAAAGGTGCTCTTATAGAAGCTGGATATGCTTCAGATTCAAATTCAATTACGCTTACAAATCCTGAGTATGGAGTTGTATATGTTAATACAGATTATACTGGATCCCCGGATGATCTAATAAATTTCTTAGTTGAACATGGTGTTGCTGGAATCTCTTATGGCTGGACCGGAGGATAATAGTTGCTAATTTACTACGCTACAGTACTTGGAACAGGTGATACCTACGCAGATTCCTTTCCATTGGTACAGGAAACTCTGGAAACCTTAGGCAGTAATTCTTACGAATTATCTGGGTTGCCGAGTGGATGTAGTCGTGTATTTGATGTTACAAACTTTTTACCCAGATGGTTAACCGATGAAGATCTAAACGGCGACACACTGATGGTCAAATTCCTTCAGTATTATTATGATTGGTATTATTGTTCTTCTTCCTCTGGAATTTATGCAAACGAAATTTTTGATTATATTGATCCATTAAATTATAATGAAAATGTATATTTGGATGGATTGAATACATATTTTCCAGGCATAAAAACTATTTTAAATGAAAGTCCAGATTATCCTGAATTAAATTTAAATAATGTAAAACAGCTAATTCTTGGTGTAAAACCAGAGGTGTTGCAGAGAAAGGGAACCGAAGCAGCTCTTAATATATTTTTTGGTACATTATTTGATGAAATCGTCTCTGTTGTTGCGCAATTTAAAGACGATACCCCGATAGATTCAATTACAAATAAAAGACTTGAAGTAACCGTATATTATAGTGAGCAATTGAATAGTTCTGCTCAAACTCTTGTGAGACGTTTAATTAGTGAATATTTTATTCCTTACGGCTTAGGGAAAACAGAATTAGGGCAACCATTGCCTATTCTATTCGAGGAATATTCAAATTCATTTCGTGATTTTGAAAATGATGATTCTGCAATAGAAAGTTATAATTCTGGATCTGATGGGGTAACATTAAATGCTTATGAAGCAGTAAAGATAGGAAATTATATTGTTTATAATATGGGTGACACAGGAAGTTTAGACTATAATACTGGTTGTAGTTCTGCTTCTCCTCCTCCCAGAGGAATCACTGCAAATATTGCTGATATGCCTACATATACACACCCAAATTGGTATATTGGAGTTTCGGGTGCGACATCATTTGGTGATATAAATATTTCAGAGTTTCTTTTCCTTCCATATGAAAACAATCCAAACATAGGTATAACAGGTTGCTAACGGAATAAATAAATGCCAACAATATCATCAAATTCAATAAATTTATCCGTAAAAAATGCTTCGACATATGTTTCATCCATAAAAAATGAAGAACGTATTCTTTCATTTTTTCTTGGTGGTATTAGTGCTGATACAAATAATACAAACAGTGAACTTGAAAGAAATAATTCATATAAAAAAGCATCATTTTTTAAGAAAATTGAACCTTCTGAGATTGATGTCGTAACCAAAAAAATAAAATTTGGTTCAACTGTATTTGCTACATGGAATCCATATAGTGATGCAACTGACAATTATTATGTTGTAGCAAATAACAGAGTTTATTTGGTAATTGGTAATGATGAATTCAATAGATCATCAAAAAATGAAACTTATATAGCGTCTGTAACACCAACACATACTAGCGGAATAGCAAAATATGGTGATGGCTATGAATACTTGTACTTATTTACTCTATCTGCTGATAATAAAGTTGTAAGTACAAATAATTTATGGATACCAGTTCCAGATATTACATACACACAATATGCAGGTAGACTATTATATAAGAAAATAGATGATGTTTCTATTCAGGGAATAACTACAAATTTTAAAAATCCCATTATTCCTTTATTAAGCGATAGTGGAACGGGAGCATCAATTAAATTAAGAACAGTAGTCAGATCTAGTCCATCTACAACGGTATCGAAAAGAAAATATACAATTGTTGGAATTGAAGTTGAAAATATCGGAACATCAGAATATTTGGATTATGATCTGAATTCAAGTCTTTCTGCAGTTCTTACGGATCTTTCTGCTGCAGAGATTATTACACTTGAGAACGCTATAACTCTTGGGTTTTGTTCCAATGAAGGTATATCACTTAGAAACATATTACAATCTCGTTATGCCATGATAACTCTTACTGCAGAGACTTCAGATATTGAGTCTGTAATAGAACAGACAGAGTTTACAAATTTTGGAGTGGTGGAAGACATCACAAATGATGCTGGAACAAAAATCTTTAGTTCTGGGTCGGCTACTAAAATTGTATCAAACAATGTAAAGATAACATGTGGACAATATTTATCTGGTGCAACACCAACTGAAGATGATTTTGAAATAAAAACTCCAATTATATTACAAAATAAAACTAAATACGATAGAGGGAAAACAGCTTCAAGAAGAGTTTCTGGTGGAGGAACGGTTGTTTCCGAGATTGAAATAGCAGATAAAACCACTTATCAGGTTAACGATAGAATTAAAACCGGAAAGAGTGGAAGTGAAGTATTCCTTATAACCGCAGTCAGTGTTCCTGATATAAAATTATTTAGCGGAAAGGTATTACAAACAGGTTCTACCACTTTTAGCACAGGAACTGCAAAGACATTTGTAGCACAAGTAATAGAAAGTTTCTAAAGGACAAATAAATGGGCGTAGAAGATAACTATTTTCAAATAACAGACCTAGATGCAAATACAACTTTCTATGATTGGGTCAACAAAGAGAATGATGAGATCATAGAAAAATTAAATTTAATGAATATTTACGGTGCCTCTGCGGGTGACGGTAATATAATTGTAGTTATAGGTTCTACTGCTAACACATATGATGCAGGTGATGTTGTAATAAGTCTTAATAATACTATTTCCGGTATTACTGTTGATGGGAACTTTGTTGTAACTGGAACAATTGCATTGTCTGACGGTACAGTTGCTTCTTCTTTAGTTACATCAGTCAATGGATCTACAGGAGCAGTTACCATTGCAGGTATCACTGGACCTGCTGGTGGGACCGGAGCAACTGGATCTGCCCCAGATCCAGTATTCATATCAAAAAATAAATTAATAAATGGAAATTTTGATATTTGGCAAAGAGGAAATTCATTCACAGGAAATTCAAATCGTTATTTTGCAGATAGATGGGTTCGTTTTTCTGATTCTTCTGCATTAGCTAAAATAACAAACGGAACTTTATCTAGAGGCACATTTACACCAGGTCAAACTAATGTTGCTGGAAATCCAACTTATTACGCAGTGTGCAGTCTAATTTATTCAGGGATCACAACAAGCGATTTTGTTGGTATAGAAAATAAAATAGAAAATGGTGATAACTTCATAGGCGAAAAGGTCTATGTAGACGGTTATGTTAGAATGCAAGGCACTACTGGAGCCACCCTTGATGTTTATATCCGAAGAAGTATAGACGGATCAACATATACAACAGAGGAATTTACGGATAGAGTTTATGCACCAGGAACAACTTGGACTAGTTTCTTAGTGGGACATACTGTTGCTTTTACTGGATCTACTTTTACTAATGATGGCTTTACATCAATTGGATTTAAAGTAAATGAAGTTCCAAGTGGACAAACATTAGAAATTTCAAATGTCAGAGCATTCGCAACACAGGGGGTGACATTAGAAGATTCCCCTTTCAGAGAACAAACCGATACCCAAGAAGAGCTGCGGAAATGCTCAAAGTTTTATCAACGTACATACGGCTTAGATAATACTGACGCATCTGTTACAATGCTAAATTCAACTGATCCTGATTTCACTGCGGTTCGATTCTCTGCTACAAGTACAAATGAATTTTATTATGATTTTCCAGTCGAAATGCGAGATACCCCAACATTAACAATTTACTCCCCTGCTACAGGTGTTACTACTGATGGATATAATAAAACTGCAGCGTTGGATATGAGATTAACAAGCGGGACCTCTGGGTGGAATGGTAATATAAGGTTACATACTACAGGTCAAACCACACTAAGTACAACTGCAAATACAAAGGGAATTATATTTGACATAGTGTCTGGTGCGGTTATATTTGATGATATATTTGTACACTACGTTGCTGATTCTGATCACAATATTTAAAATTGGAGTTTATCATGGATATCAAAAAAAGTATTGAAATGGCAGGTAATTTTGCCAGAGCAATGGCTTCTCGTGGAGTGAAAAATAAAAAAATAGAACCTTACACAAAACAGCTAAGAGTTTTGAGCTGTTTTGGTAATCAGCATGACGGCGGTGAACTACCTCCTTGCGAGCATCTTAAAAATAGTAAAACACAGGGAAAATATTTTTGTGGAGGTTGTGGCTGCGGGGATAGAAAATCAACGTGGTTATTATCTAATAATAACGAATACAGTAAATTGGATTATCCAAGTTTATCTTGTCCGTTGAAAATGCCAGGTTTTAGTGATTATTCACCGAGTTCCCCAGAAGATGCAATTCCACCAGTCACAAGAAAATATTATATTGAAAATGTACCCGAGGAAATAGTAAATAAAGTAGAAATTACAAATCCAGGGATTCCAGAAAATATGGAGCCAATTTTAGTACGGAAAAAATAAAATAGTAAGTTGGAATAGAACATGTCATAAATAACGTAGGAGGTTATCTATGGCAGCTCCAAACTCAAGAGAAACAATAATAGAATACGCATTTAAGAGATTAGGTGCCCCTGTAATAGAAATAAATGTTGATTGGACTCAAGCCGAAGACAGGCTTGATGATGCGTTAGATTTCTTCAAAGAACGTCATTTTGATGGCGTTGAGAGGGTATTTTTTGCACACCAAGTAACAGAACAAGATAAAACACAAGAATATATTAGTACCTCTGATATTGGTCCAGTGAATGGTCCAACCGGAGATGGACCATCTGGTTCTGATATACTTACAGTTGTAAAGGTATTCCAATTTGGACAGTTTTCAAACATAAACATGTTTGATATTAGATATCAACTGGCATTATCAGATTATTTCGGAATCAATCGTGGATTAAATGCTGCAGTTTCTCAGGGACTTGCATCATATGATTCGACTAAAAGATATATCAATATGATTGAAGACTTCTTTCAGCCAGAAAAGGCTG
>Ga0099846_1000589_pt1 | contig 15081 bp, 16 predicted proteins | sample CB_VirMetaG_FD_78180 | JGI IMG/M metagenome (GOLD analysis project Ga0099846, IMG submission 78180) | Freshwater to marine saline gradient viral communities from Chesapeake Bay - CB_1504_1 Viral MetaG | ecosystem: Environmental > Aquatic > Marine > Coastal | place: USA: Chesapeake Bay... | reverse complement strand
TGGGAAGAGTTTTGGGGTGAATGTAACGAGCTAAAGAATGGATGCTGAGTTACAGGCTAATGAGCAAATTGTGTGGGCCCCGCAATCTGGCCCTCAAGAAGCCCTAGTTCATTGTCCAATAACTCTTGTTGGGTATGGTGGTGCGCGAGGCGGAGGAAAAACTGACGGCGTATTAGGTAAGTTTGCCATTAAACAGGAGCAGCTAGGCAGCGACTTTAATGCGATATTTTTTCGAAAAGAGCTGCCTCAAGCGGATGACCTTATCGAAAGAGCCAAGCAAATCTACCTTCCCTTGCGAGCGCATTGGCAAGACCAAAAAAAGCAATTTACGTTTCCATCTGGCGGTCGTCTCCGCTTTCGTCCTCTCGCTAATGATGCGGATGCTGAGAAGTATCAGGGGCAAAATCTTTCAGATTGCGCCATAGAGGAGGCGGGAAACTATTCAGATCCAGGTTGTATCTGGAAGCTGTTTGGTGCACTTCGAGGTAGGGGCGGTGGGCAAATCATCCTTACCTTTAATCCCGGCGGTGTAGGGCATAGTTGGCTAAAAGAACTGTTTATCAAGCCAGCACCAAAAGGGATGAAAATCCTAACAAAGCAATTAGGAAACGGTTCTAGCTTTGAATACATTTATATACCTAGCAGAATCCATGATAACCAGATATTACTTAGTAGAGACCCTCAGTATATAAACAGATTGCACATGGTAGGCTCTCCAGAGCTTGTCAGAGCGTGGCTAGAAGGAGATTTTGAAATACATGAGGGTTCATACTTTCCTGAGTTTTCTTCTAAACATATCATTAGTCCTTTCAATGTTCCTAAACACTGGCCCAAGTACATGGGCTATGATTGGGGCTACCGCTCTCCTTTTGCTGCTGTGTGGGGCGCTGTCAGCAGCGGTCGTGACGATGCTGGAAACGAAGTCCCCTACCCAAAAGGAGCCCTTGTCATATACAGAGAGATGTGGGGTAAGGGAGTTGATAACATTGACCAGGCTAATCGAATTGGATCCGTCTCTGTCGGAGAAGCTCCACTAGCTTTTGCCGATCCAAGCATCTTTAATCATGAAGGCGGTCCAAGCATCGCTGACCAATTTACTTCGGTCTTTGCAAAATATAAGTTTCCTTCGTTTAGAGCCGCAGACAACGATAGAATCTCAGGTTGGTCGCAAATCAGACAAAGGCTAGTGGCAAGTCCTCCGTTGCTCTATATATTTGCTACTTGCCCATACTTGCTAGAAACCCTACCATCCCTTTCTATAGATAAACGTAATCCAGAAGACGCAGATTCTACTGGAAATGACCATGGTTGCGATGCTTTGCGCTATTTGTGCAAGGGTCGCTTAATTGACGCTAAATGGGAGCAGCCGGCAACGGTATTTAGCAAAGGAAGAATTAAGCTGGAAGCCTACATCGCAAGAATGAAAGCAGAAAATCGCAGAGCCAAAATATGAGTGTGAAAATTCAGCCTTTGATCCAAAAGTATAGTCCTCGGTGGTGGAAGGCTCAAATCACTCAAGCGGAAGAACGACGCAAAAGATTTATTGAACAAGCTGAAGAATCTATTCGAGTATACAACGCTCAAAAGCAAGTAGGTGTGCTTAATGATGCCGAACGACGACTTAATGTTTGGTGGTATTGTATCAATACTTTGCTTCCTGCTTATTATTCTTCTACCCCCAAAGCAGAAGTAAATTTACGAAAACGCACAGGCGGATTACCTTACGAATTGGGTAGTGTAATTCTAGAGCGAAACACTCAGTTCGCTATGGATACTTACTTTGATTTTGACAAAGTAGGCTACCAAGCTGCACTTCAATTTTTACTTACTGGCCAGAGCGTTTTATGGGCGCGTTACTCTGCTAAGTTTGAAAAGGTAGCGCAAGAAATTGCTGTTATTAAAGACCCCATGGGACAGCTAATTGATGGCACCGGGAAACCATACACTGGCGATACCAGCATTTTACAACAAGGCGAAGGCAATATCCTTGTTGCTTCAATTGAAGTAGAGCAAAAGACCAGGGAGAAAGCACTTTTAGAGGTTGTCCAATATAGCGATTACAATTGCTCTGATGCTCGTAGTGAAGATGAAATTGAATGGCAATCACGTCGTGCCTTTCTTGATAGGGCACAAGCAAAAGAACTATTCGGAAAAGATGTCGCTGACGAACTAAATTACGATTCTTATCCAGAAGTAATTAAACGCGATATAAACCGAAAAGATGACAAATATGAAGGCAAGGCAGAACTTCATGAAATTTGGTGCGAGGCTACTGGCAAAGTTTATTGGCTACAAAAAAACGGTGAAAATCCAATTATTGAATCTTCAGAGCCTCCTACACGGTTTGAAAAATTTTATCCGTGTTCAGTTATTCGGCAATCAATAGATCCTGATTCTGTTATTCCTATTTCTGATTACACACATGTTAGAGACCAAATCTTAGAAGTGGAGCGTCTTACCACTCGTATTCATGCTGTTACTCAGGCAATCCGCACTAACTTCCTATACGATGCCGCAATGGGGCCAAACGTAGAAAGCTTGTTTAAAGGCGATCTAAAAGGCGAGCCAATTATCAACTGGCCGTCTTATAAAGCCCGTGGTGGATTACAGGCAGGTATAGAGTTTTACCCAGTAGAGCCATTTGTTAATGCTCTAAACACGCTTCAACAGTCGCGAGGCGCAGCATTAGAGCAATTGTATGAAACGCTCAAAGTATCTGATTTGCTTCGTGGGACTAGCGAACAATACAAGTCAGCCACGGCTAATCGACTTGAAAATCAGTGGTCATCACTTGGTTTAATTGTGCGTCAAAACATGTTTAGCAAATTCATGTCAGATGGCATTGCCAATCTTGGCACGATTATTGCGGAACAGTTTGATGCTCAAACCATCCTAGATATTGGCGACGCCGATGCTCTTATTGAGCCTACAATTTATATTCCACCGCCTCCGCCAATGCCACCTATGCCACCTATGGGAGAAATGGGACCAGAGGGTATGCCACTAGGTGAAGCAGGCATGATGCCACCAATGGCACCACAAATGATGCCGCCGCCACAACCTGATCCGTTGCAGCTTATTGATGACATGAAGCAACAGATCATTGATCTTCTGCGTGATAATAAAAAACGTGCATACCGCATACAAATTGCATCCGATAGCATGATTGCAATAGATCAAGCTCAACAACAGCAAGAAGGTGCAATGCTGATCGAACGTGCAGGAGCTTTCTTTGACCAAATGCGAGGACTGGTCGAACAATATCCTCCACTGTTGCAATTTAGTCTTTCCCTGTTTCAAAACATGATGAAACGCATGAAGGGAGGTAAAGAACTCGATGGCCTGTTTACGAAAGCTATGCAACAAATTGGTGAAATCGCTAAGGCGAGAGAGGAAGCAGCTAAACAACCGCCGCCGCCAGATCCAACGATGCTTGAAGTACAAGGCCGATTGCAAATAGCGCAAGTTGAATCTCAAGCTAGATTGCAAACCGCGCAATTAGAATCGCAAGATAGAGCAGTACGCAATCAACTTGCTTATCAGGATCAGCAATTGAAACTACAGCGTGACCAATTAGATGCGCAATTGCAAATTCAGAAACAGCAATTCGAAGAGTATGTAAGGCAACAAGAACTTGCGTTGAGTCAGCAAGAGCTTCAAATCAAATCCAACAGCGTTCAAGTGGATATGATGAAAGTTGAAGCTATGACGCAATCAGAAGCCGGCAAGCAAGCCATTACTCAAGAAACAAATCGCATGGCTCAAATTCTAGAAATTCAAAAACTAGAATTAGAACAGATGCGAATTAAATTGGGTGAGTCCGAAAAGCTGATGGAAGAGCGTCGTTTAAACTCAGAACAACAGCTAGAAAGAATTAGATTGCAGATGGATCAGGTTACTCAAACCCCTCGCATAATGGGCATGGGAACTTTGGGTGGCCGTAAAAAATCAGGCAAAATTTTGACTGATGACAACGGGAATCCAACCGCAATAGAAATTACGGAGGAGCCGGAAGTTAAGGTTCAACGTATAACTTTAGACGAGGATGGGAATCCATCAGGAATAGAATTAGGGTAATTTATGACAAACGTATTGTATCCAAAAGGCAAAGAGAAGTTTCTTAGTGGTTCAATCAATCTTACTAGCGACACTATTAAGATTGGACTTATTGACACTGGAACGTACACCTACAACTCCACAGATGAATTTTGGTCATCGGCGTCGTCGGCATTAGTCGGGACGGCTGCAACGTTGGCTTCCAAAACAGTCACGAGTGGAACTTTTGATGCGGCAGATGTCACATTTACTGCCGTAACTGGCAGCAGTGTTGAAGCTCTTATCGTTTATAAGGATACCGGTTCTGCGGCTACATCTCCCTTAATTGCATTTATTGACGTTGCAGCAAGTGGATTGCCGGTAACTCCTAACGGGGGCGATATTACCGTTACCTTTAACGCTTCTGGAATTTTCTCGATATAACACTATGAATTACACAGCGTTGTGCGATGAGTTAAAAAAGCCTGAGTACCAAGGTAAGTCAGATCAGCAAGCTGCTGACATGATAAATCTAAAAACTGAGGTTGTTCGCTTGCCTGTCGATTGTGGAGCATTAAAAGCCTATGCCATAAAAGAAGGATTTTATGCGGATATTGAAGACAATTGTGCAAGTAGTGATACAACAAAACGGCGTCTATGTCGGAATATCAAAGCATGGATTGATGACATTGGTGGGCGCTTGCAAACGGTTAATATGGACGATGCGGTCACGGCTGACATGATGACTGGTTTGGTTGCCTTTAACATCGTAAGCGCGGCTGAAGCGCAGGTAATGGATAATATGGCTAATGTCACCGTCAAATGGACAGAGTTAAATAACTATCCAGAGATGGGGATCGGACTCGTCATAAATGCGAGGAAAATAAATGGCTGATATAAAATTTAGTTATCCATCGTCAACTACGGCGACAATTACCTTAGCAAGTCTAGCATCAGATACTAATCTGCTCGCTGGTCGTCAATCTGATGAGATCGACAATACGTCTAACAAATATCTCGATTATCTGCTTTCAGGGAAAGTTCGCGTAAACACTGGAACTGCTCCGACAACGACCAGGGCAATACAAGTATTTGTAGTTGCTATCGCTGACGGCAGCACATGGCCAGATCAATTTACTGGCAGCGATGCGGATCGAAGTTTAACATCTGCAAACCACAAATCCTCGATTTGTAAATTTGCGGCGGAAATGGTGAACGACGCAACCACTGGAGCTACTTACTGGTTTTCTGGCGTTTCAGTTGCCGCAATTTTCGGTGGTGTTCTGCCTACCAAATTTGCTGTATGGGTGGTTCACAACACAGGGCAAACGCTATCAAGCACAGCGGGAGATCACGCAATATACCTACAGCCTGTATATCAAACGGTGACGTAAAATGTACCGCCGTGGACCGGCACCTCTTCAAGGGTTGATCCTCTGGTGGCTTCCTTGGGCTGGTCCTACAGGCTCGTGTTTAATTGACCGCTCTAACGCTAATAACAATGGCGATCTCATCAATTTCAACGCTACTCAAGGATGGGTAGTTGATGGCACTGGATGGGCGCTTGAATTTGACGATGTTAATGATCGTGTTTTAACAACCAACGCAAGCCTGTTAAACCAAACGACAAGTCGTCGTCAACTTACGTTTTCTATTTGGGCCAAAACAACCGCAGCCAGTATCGGCACTTTGGTCGGATGCGGAACCACAACTGCAAACAATCCAATTATCTGGCTCCGTAATGATACGACAGACGCAACTAAGGTTCGATGGCAAGCCACAACAGGTGGTAGCAGTCCATCTTTTGACATAACTAGCACGACGTCTATCAACACGGGTGCTTGGTTCCATGTGTGCGGCGTTGCTTCGCCTGATGCTGCTCGCCTCTACATAAACGGTATTGAGGAAGGAAGTGTCGGCTACTCGCAAAATATGCCCTCCACACTAACGGGGATTCAGCTAGGAGCTACAAGACGACCTTCTGTGGGCAACTTCTTTGGAGGCTACCTAGACGACTTCCGAATATACAATCGAGGTCTAACGAGCCCAGAAGTTCAGCAGCTTTATTTACTTGGTCGAGGAGCAGGGTTTCGTGAAAGCACCGTAGCAAAATACAATTTCGCATCGACTCAAAACATTTCGCTTAACGCAATCGCTGCGACTACTACCGTTTACGATCCAACGGTTACTGCTACTGCTGCAATTAGTTTAGATACAATCGCAGCGACGACAAGCGTTTATAATCCAACTGTCATTCCTGGCGCGGTTACAATATCGCTTAATGAAATTGCTGCCACTACGACCGTTTACAATCCAACCGTTAACAGTTCGGCAAATATATTCTTAAACACAATTGCTGCTACAGGTACGGTTTATGATCCGACACTTACTGCTGGCGCAGTAACTATTTCTTTAAATACGATTGCAGCGACCACAACTGTTTATTCTCCAACAGTTTTAGCCACATCAAGTATTGTATTAGATGCGATTGCAGCTACGACAACGGTTTACAACCCGACTGTTACAGCAACTGCGGCCATTATTTTGGATGCAATTGCAGCGACTACGCAAGTTTATCAGCCAACGATATTTGCGAGCGGTACTACACAAAACATAAATCTTAATCTAATTCCCGCTACTACGGTTGTTTACAATCCAAGCTTATCGTCAGTGTCCAATGATACCTCCGATATTCTTGAGCGGGGGTTAAAGCGATTAAGACAGGAAGAAGAAAACCTTGCTGCTCAAATTCTTAAAAAGCGGCAAAAGAAAGAGCCACGTAAGGTTAAGAAACCTACAGACTGGAAGAAGGAAATCCTTGCTCAAATCAATGGAGCGCAGGATCTAGCCACATTAGAAGCAATAGACTTAAATGCGGAAAACGTAAAGATTACCGCAAAAATACTTGCTTCAATAGAAAAAGCTAAAGAAGCAAAACGACAAGAATTGCTAGAAAAACAATTAGCATTACAAAAAGCTATTGAAGAGCAGGAAAAAATACTAATAGAGGTTGTCAAAGCAGAGCAAGAAGCGGCAGAATTTGAGCGCAAACAAAACATTAGGAAAAAGCGTTTAAAAGCACTAATGTGGTTGGCTAAATTGGATTTATGACAAAATACAAATTGTTCCAGTGGTGTCCAATAATTGAACAAGTTGTTCCAATAGAAGAAGTAAGAAAGCGAGCCGCATCCAATGCTCGTGATTTATTCATTCAAGATGAGATGGAGCCGACACGAAATCCATTGAATCCTAAAGAAATATATACAAGTAAAAGCAAGCTACGAGCCGCTTATAAAGCAGCTGGAGCCGTAGAAATTGGGGATGCTTACGACAGAGGTCATCAAACAGATCGAGAGTCGGGGCGAACGGAAAAAGAGCTAGTTAATAAATTGAAACAAACCATGATTGATAGGTACAGAAATGGAAGATAATCAAGAAACCGTAGAATCTACCGAAGTCGTCCCACAGCGAGCCCAAGCTGATGTTTCAATACGGGAAGCGTTGAGTAAGCAATTTGAGGCACAAGATAGCGAAGAAAGTGTAAGCGAAACTAGTCAGGAAAATGAGGGCCAAAACAACGCGATGGCACCAGCTGCCGCTACGGAAAGCCAGCCAATTCCGCTTGCTCCACCTGCGGATATGAATCAAGCGGAAAAAGCTGCGTTTCTTAATCCTTCGCCTAATAACGCGCATATTCTGCAATCCTATTTAAACAGAAGGGCATATGAGACCAGGACACAGTACGACCGCAAAATGCAGGAGGTCAATCAGCTTCGTGATCAAACTTCCCGTGTCTATGATGTATTAAAAGAATACGAAAATGACTATGCCAAAAACGGCATAAGTGTTGCTGATGTGACCAGACGATCCGTTGCTTGGGACCAAGCCATGCGTAACAATCCGCGACAAACGGCAGTAGAATGGCTTGAAGCTTATGGTTTGTCAGTAAATGACTTGATAAATCAACAAACAGAATCTTCCTCTCAATCTCAAAATTATTTAACCAGGGAACAAGCAGAGCAAATTGCCGAAGAGCGTTATAGAGCTATCCAATCGGAACAAGAGAAAAAAGCCGTTGAGTACATGAATCAACGTACTGTAGAATCATTTATGAACCGGAAGCCTTTATTCCGCGACCCTGAAACAGCTTCACAATTAGAAGCTGAGATGGCCCCCGTGGTACAGGCTTTGACAAGTACAGGCCGTTATAGCTCAACTGATGAGATCCTAGAGACTGCCTATAACTATGTCGTAAACGGGAATCCGACGTTTTCAGGCATTGCACAACGATTGCAAACAACGCCGGTAATACAGCAGCAACAAGTCGCCACAGAAAAGGCGAAGAAAGCTGCAAAATCTATATCTGGCTCTGCTGGTAGCGGAACTCCCAGGATCGTAACGAAAGATATTCGGGACAACCTGCGGCGTCGCCTATCTGGAGATTAGCCAACAAAGTTGTCCCGCTAACTAAAAGGGATAACTAAAATGGCTAATTTGGAAGAGGCAATTGTAGCGACCCTCTTTGACCAGTCAGATGCTATCGCGGACGAGGTGCTTCACCACAATCCGCTTCTTGCTTCGCTGGACGATCAGGGTCTTGTTCGTAAATTCTCCGGTGGATATGAACTCCGTAAGCCAATCATGTACAATGATGCGGCTGTAGGTGGATTCTATTCCGGTTTTGATTCATTCGACCTTTCAGCTATCGATGATGCTACTGCGTTTCGATTTGCAATCAAGCAGGTGTATGAGCCTGTAGCAATTGCAGGTCGTGATCGTCGTGCTAACCGAGACGAGGCTATGCTTCTCGACTTGGCTGAAATGAAGATGAAGGCAGCGATCAGCCGTCTTAAAAATACTGTTTCAACCTCTCTTCGTGGAGATGGAACTGGTTCTGGCGGACTTGAGTTTGATGGTATCAAGAAGGCAGTTTCGACTTCGCCTTCGTCTGGTACTTATGGAACCATTGATCGTTCTGCTAACACTTGGGCTCGTAACCTTGCTGTAAATACGACCCTTTCGGCATCCAATGTTCAGGAGACTATCACCGATACTATCTCGCAGATCGTACGAGGTGATGAGCAGCCTGACCTTGGACTTATGGATCGAACAGCTTGGAAGTACCTCCACAGCTCTCTTACTGCAATTCAGCGTATTCAGCTCCCAACCAAAAAGGCGGTTGCTGGATTCCGAGTGCTTCAGTATGACGGCTGCGACTTCGTGTTTGACGGTGGATATGGCTCGTCTGTTCTTGAGTCAAATTCGTGCCGACTTCTCAACACTAAGTATTGGACGTTCGACATGGTTCGTGGCGCAGATTTCAAACCGCTTGCTCCAGAGATGGCGCGACCGGTTGATCAGGATGCTTTCTTCACGGTTATTATCGTGGAAGGAAACCTCTGTTGCGCTGCACCTGCACTTCAAGCTGTTATTTACGCTTAATTGAGGAGGTAACAGAATATGTCAGGTTCAGGATCATTCGGAGTAAATTATAAGAAGTCATTCGACTCTTCTACTGTGCCTAGCCTACCAGCGTCTCTTGGCGCTACAGGTTCGTCACCAGAAGGCGAATTTATGTTTGTTCAAGCCGATGGCGCAATCGCACAGTATGCGTTTGTAAAAATCAGCGATGACAGCCAAGCAGTAGAGCTTACAACTACACTTGCAGGTTCTAATAACCTTCAGGTTGGAGTTGCTCAGGTTGCTGCTGCCGACAACGAATACCTTTGGGTATGGGTTGGCGGAGTAGGTGGCGGTGGAGCTGGAAGTGGAATCAAAGGTAAGTGCGCAGCGTCGTATGCTGCCGATGCTAACCTTAACACCACAGCAACTGCCGGAGTAGCTGATGATGCTTCAACAACCAAGATTGCCAATGTAGTTGGTCTTACGACCCTCACTGGCGCTGGAACTGTTGAGCTTAAATCGACTGGTTATTTGACCGTGAACTAATTGAAGGGGGGGAGTGTTAAACACTCTCCCCTTTTTTGAGGGATTTTATGGCAAGCGCAACAACTCTAATTGGACTTGGTATGCCAGCAGAACTAGCTTCGGCTGTTTCTGATGGAGTGTTTTCAAGCACCGTAACACCAACCGGACAGGTTGTTGCTACGGCTGCTGGAGTGCGTACCAAGCAAAGTGCTGATAACGTAACTGATGCTTTGCCAACACAAGCTGAAATGGTAACCGCTTTTGGTGCCGCAGCTACGGTTGGCTCAGGATTTATCGGCGTTATCAAAGACAACGATGCAGACACAAACTTTTTCATTTGCGCGAGTAATGGCACCAGCTTTTATGCGCTTAAAATGACGAAGGGAGCGTAATACAAGGGGGGAGCAATCCCCCCAACTTTTTAGGTGATATATGACCGCATACGCTGGTAAAGCAACAACAACAACTCCAACCATTGCAACGGCAACCAGTACGAAAGTTCTCGATGCAAATCCATTCAGAAAATTGCTGATTATTCAAAACGCTTCTGGCGCTCATGTTGGCGTTGGACTAAATGGGCAGACATTAACTGGGATTGCACCGACTTCCACTAACATTTGTTTGAATTTAACAAATAACGATAACGGCAATCGCCTTGTATTCGTAGATGGATTTGTTCCAAACGGAGAAATTACAATTTATCAGACCAGTGGAAGCCCAATAAACACGGTCGTTATTGTTGAAGGCTAGTGCTATAAGGTATTTACGCAATTATGCGTGAATATCATGGAGAAACAATGGCACAGATAGATTGGCAAGCGATCATGTCGGGTCAGACTCAACAGAAGAAACGTTATGCTGGTGCTAACGTAAAGTTCTTTTTTGCTTATAACGAGAACAAAGAAAAAACACTTAAAGAAGGCCGGCCCATATTTGATGAAATACCTTCCATTTCAATTCAATGGCCAGGGCAGGATGAAACCGTTCGTCGCATTGAGCCAAGAGATGCCGAAGAATACCCCGAAGCTTATGCCCGTTTTAAGGCTGGTAACGAGCCTATAACAGAAGGAACGCCATTAGCTGAATGGGCCATGATGACTGGTTCAGCGATGCGTGAGCTTCAGTATTTGGGCTTTAAAACGGTTGAGCAATTGGCAAATGCTACTGATGAGGCCAAACGCAAACTTGGTCCCTTGTCTAAGTTTTGCAAATTAGCCAAAGATTGGATGGATGCCGCCAAATCAGACCAAAATGAAGTTGTTAAGTTGCGTCAGTTGTTAGAGCGCGAACAAGCCAAAACGGATGATTTGCGACACAAACTAGAGTTGTTAATGCAACGGGTTGAAGCAAACGAGGGTATCAGCTTGCGAGCTGAAAGAAAGGAGGTGATCCGTTCTATTCCTGACGAGGCTCTTGAGGAAGGTATTATTGAAGCTCAAGACGAAAATGATGCGGCACCTAGACGAGGAAGACCAAGGAAGATATGACCCTTTCAACGATTATCAATAACGTAGCTGACGAGGCCGGATATACCGTTGAGTCAAATATACTGACTTCAACTGAACCAACCACCAAACAGCTACTGGCAATTGCTAATCGAATGAACAGGGAAATCTTCGAGGCGTATCCCTGGCCTAAATGTTTTGCATCCGGTTCTATAACGCTGGCAGCTGGTACGGCAACGTATGCGCTGCCAGCTGCGTTTTCTTGGTACCATTACGAAACCTTCTGGAATCAGTCTACTCGCTGGCGAGTGCTTGGGCCAATGAGTGCTCAAGAATACGCCGAGATAAGAGGTTTTGGACTTAATACAACCGTTTATCAACGATTCCAAATTCGAGGTATTTCAAACAATCAGCTGATGATTAGTCCAACTCCAGGCGCTAATTACAACGGCGATATTATTATTTTTGAATACATAGCTGACCGTAGTGTCAGACCTAAAGTGTGGACAACTGCAACAACTTTTGCCGCTGATTCATATTGTTTTTATAATGGCAACTATTATCAAACTACTGCTGGCGGCACTACTGGAGCAACAGCTCCAACACATACCAGCGGCTCAGTGTCAGATGGTGGCGTAACGTGGACCTATTACGATGGCATTTACGACAGGTTTCTTGCTGAAACTGATGTAAGTTTATTTAACGAAAAGTTAGTTGAGCAAGGTGTATTAGAGCGATTTGCAGAAATACATGGCTTGCAAAGTATTCGGCCACGATTTGATCAGCAATTGCATGAAGAATTCAGCCGAGATCAAGTTGGCAAAACCGTCTACGCTGGCGGTACTGTTAGATACAATATGTTTGCGCGTGATGGTGTAGCGGTGTTTGGTACATGGATTTAATATGAACGGACAAGAACCAGCATTAACTCAAACAGATCCCAAAGCGTATTATTTGTGGTTGCAAGGTCAAGGAGTGCCACCAAATGTAGCAGTCCAATACGTTCAAAACAGATTCGGCAGTCCTCAAGAATATCAACAGCGGCAAAACAAAAAACAAGCTGGAAATAGCACTAATAATGCTCTTGCTACTACAGGTGGCATGATCGCAGGAACTATTGTTTATGATCAAGCCAGTGGATTGTATAAAGATATTACTACTAATAAACCTGTTTCAAAGCCAACGGTTGATCAAGCAGGTCAACAAGCAGGAGCACAGCCTACGCAACCTGATGCTTCAAGCGTGTCACAAACGCCAGATGGGAGTGCAGCTTCCGCTCCAGTTACCGAAGTTGGTCCGACAACTATGCCGGATGGATCTCCTGGAACGCAAATGTCAGATGGCGCTAAAGTCGGACAAAATGGAGAGATAATAAAGCCAGATGGCACTTCAGGTGGTTCTTTTCAAGGACAAGCTCTTGCAGGCTTGCAAATAGCAGGTGGCGCTGCTCAGGCGTATAACGGTTATAAACAATACCAAAGCGGAGAAAAGCTAGGTGGCGCTGCCAATATGGCTGGAGGGGCTTATTCTGCTGCCGCAGGTGCGCAAGCTTTATATGCTGGAGGAACTGCTGGTTCTCTAAGTCAATATGCTCCTGCCGTTGGTACTGCTGTTGCTGCTGCTCAAGTTGGTCAGCAGATGTTGAATGAGAAAGGAGCTAGTGAGGATAGAGCAGCAAAATCAGATGTAGAAGCAAAGAAATCGGCATTACTTTATATTCCTGGGTATGGTTGGATAGCCTATGCAGCTTTAATGGCAGCAGACGCTTTGAGTGGTGGCAAAGCTACTGAAGGTTTGATCAAATTACAAAAAGCTGAATATAAATTAACCGATAAAATTGACCTTGGTCTTGGGAAAAACATTCGAAGTAAGGTTTTTCACCAATCAACAAAAGGGCGTCAACAAGAAAGAACCGGCCAGTTAATGCAACAATCGGATGATCCTCAATGGCAAAACTATGTTGCTGGTATGAGGTTGCCACAAAATCAAGAAGGGCCAAAAGAAGAAACAAAGCCGTTCTACAAAGGTCAATACGCAACTTTCGAGGAGTATAAAAAGGCCGGTTTACAAGCCGACGATCTGACTGGCGTTTACGGAAACTTAGACGCCTTTAAACCTGCCTATGCGGAAAAACAAAATCTTCCAAATTGGGCACAACTTACATTTGATCAGCGAAAAGCAGTTACGCAACGGCTTATTGACGAAGATATGTATGCGTCTAAAAAAGGTGACATAGTTATTCCTGATAAGGAAAAAGCTCGTAGAATTTATGAGGAGATGGCCGCAAACAATTTTGGAGCACCGCCACAAAAAAATAACCTAGATATACGAGGCAGTTTACAAAATAACTTAAATAAATAATTGCATAAGAACAAGCCAATCGACAAAACAACAATATACGAAACTGGATCGGATAACGGTATGAAAGAAAATACGCAAGGCGAGTCTATAAAAATATAGGATAATTTTATGCCAAAACTTAATTATAAAAAAAATGAATTAAATTCAGCGATGGCAAAGGATCCGTCAACTACTAAATCGTCATCTAAAAGTCCTGGTGCTAGTCCTCGCGAAAAGGAGCCTAGTATGGCAGCCAATCAAGTCCGGGAACAAGCGTATCAACAGGCACCGACAATTTCCGGCATTGCCAATAATCCACAACAGGCACAAAGCATAGCAGATTATTTAAATGCTAATCCAAATTTAACAGCGGACAGATCAGTCGCGAATATAGATCCTGGCTACAATTTGGGTTCAAGTTATTTCAATCCCAACAATCCTCAAGTTGCTAATCCAATTTATTATCAGCCGTACAATCCACCAGCTCCGCAGCAAGGCGATCCTAATCAAAAGATTTATATGTGGCCTAATGCCCAAGGGAATCAACAAACAAACGTAATGAATCAATTGGAGCCGTTTTTTAAACCTGGATATGTTAATCGGCCATTGACCCCTCAACAGCGTCAAATAATGGGCATAGATCCTAACGATCCCAATCAATATGTAATGGGACCAAACGGACAAGTTTTTGGTACGCTTATGGGATTTAATAGAAGCAATACTTCTATGCCAGCAGGAAACGCTGATCAGTATATGAGTATGTATGAGTCTCAAGCGCAGGCTCCTCAACAATCGGCTAGAGATCAGGCAAAAAACCTTTTAGGATAATATGGCTTTTCAAGGATTCACAATGTCCCCACCATACAGTGGGTTGGACCTAGTAAGTCCAATTGACAATATGGATCCATCTTATGCTTTGGAGTTAATGAATGTGTTTCCTGGGGCTGGTGCTCCTACTGTTAGATTAGGGTATGAGCAATTTTGTGATGTTGGCTCTGCAACTTCTATTGAAACACTTGCGACATTAGAATTGAAAGACGCTACTAGCAAACTAATTGCTACAACAAGCAGTGATATTTATGCAATTACCACTGCTGGTGTTGGTAGTTCAATTAAAGGCTCGACAACTGTAACAAATGGCGATTTTCAAACAGTCACTTATGCCAATAATCTTTATCTGTGTAATGGCGTTGACAATGCCAAGGTATATACAGGAACGGGTAATGTTGCTGACTTAACGTTTACCGGCGTAACTTTATCAAACCTTATAAACGTTACAGCTTATAAAGAGCGATTATATTTCGTAGAAAAAAACACTGCTAAAGTTTGGTAC
>Ga0099846_1000588_pt1 | contig 15095 bp, 13 predicted proteins | sample CB_VirMetaG_FD_78180 | JGI IMG/M metagenome (GOLD analysis project Ga0099846, IMG submission 78180) | Freshwater to marine saline gradient viral communities from Chesapeake Bay - CB_1504_1 Viral MetaG | ecosystem: Environmental > Aquatic > Marine > Coastal | place: USA: Chesapeake Bay... | reverse complement strand
CACCACAGAGACAAGATGAAGCTGCAAAATTCTTAGCTAAAAGAAGGGGGGTTGATCTCTCAAAACCACTGACTAAGAATGATATGTATAGACTTGGTGGAGAATGGGCTTCCATAGAAGGTGGACCTAACATGAGGCCCGGTGGATCATATGGGTCTCAAGCAAGATATAGTGCTAACAATGCTATTGAAATATATAGATCTAAATTGAAATCTCAACCCGCTCCATCAGTAGCAAAACCACAACCATCATCAGCAAAACCACAAGCATCATCAGCAAAACCACAATCATCATCAGCAAAACCACAAGCATCATCAGCAAAACCACAAGCATCATCAGCAAAACCACAAGCAAAACCGGAAAGATGGGCAATAGACCCTCGTGGATGGTTTGGAATGAAAGGTGGTGGTGCAATAGAACCACCAAAATCTAAGAAGACGGATACTTCATTACTTTCAACATACCCATCATATTCCGAAGGTGGAGGTTCAATGATGGTAATACAACCAATCATTATTGAAAAAATGGTTCCGGTTCAAACAAGTAAGAGTAAAACTTCATTCCCAGTGATTGGTGGAGTAAATAGTAGTGGTATGAATAACTTCAGAGGATAAGATGCCAGCAGCAAATATAGCATCACAAGCAGGAGAGGCTCAAATCAACCTGTTTGAAATCACCTCAAACTACTCTGGAGATCTGGAAGTTACTCCTGGTGTTGTGGAGTTGAACTATTATGAAAGTCTGTTGGATAATAGTGTAAGAGTAACTTCAACTCTTGTAGATGCTGGTGGTAATAATTTTTCTCTTTATGAGGATGGAAGTATCAATCTAACTACTGGAGAGAGAGTTCAACTCAAAATGGTTGATGGTTATGGATTTCGGTTGGACTTTATAAATGAAAAACATCTTCGGATTGATAAAGTCAGAGACATTGAAGAAAGCACCAATAAGATGGCAGTCACTTTGGACTTATTTTCAAAGGAGTGCATTGACAATGAGTTAGATCAGTACAGAGTGAGGCAGAGATTTGATGGAAAGATCTCAGATTCTCTGAACAAAATCCTAACAGAGATTCTAAAAACAGAAAAGGATATTGACATTGATGAAACTTTGAATAATCTCAGTTTCATTGGTAATGTGGAAAAACCCTTCTACAAATGCACTTGGTTAGCTGCAAGATCTGTTCCCGATGTTCAAAACTCAAAAGGAAATCTTGCTGGTTATTTCTTTTACGAAACCTATGATGGATTCAAGTTCAAATCAATAGATAAACTGTTTATTGATCAGGAACCAAAAAGAAAAATGATCTTCAATAATACTATTGGAGAAATACCAGAAGGTTATGATACAAAGATTTTGGATTTTTCTTTTGATAGTTCTCTGGATTTGAAAAGTAGCTTAGTGACAGGTTCTCAAACATCATCTAAACTGGAAGTTGTGAATGCATATGAAAGTGCATATAGAGAAACTGATTTTGAATCATCAAATCAATTCTTTGAGGAGAATACTGGTGGAATAGAACAACCCAAAATAGCTTCAGATTTACAAGTACAACAACAATCGTCAAGTTCTTACTATAAATGGGATGATCCAGGATTTCTTGTAGAAGGTCCAAATCTATTGGCACAACTTCCAAAATCAACTTACATCAACTATAATAATGATGAGATCCTCAGACAATCGAAGATGAGATACAACAACTTATTTTCGATCAAGTTGTCTATTACTATCTCCGGAGATTTTAGTCTCAGAGCTGGTGACCTAGTTCATTGTGATTTTGCTGAAATCTCAAATAAGTCTCAAAAAACTTATAGCAATAAGAAAAGTGGACTATATATGATAGTAGATGTGTGTCACCGGATAACCAGTCTTGGATGTCACACGAAACTTAACTTGGTGAGAGAATCAATCGGTCGTAAATCATTTTAAGGAACCATGAAAAATAGAACACTGCAACAACACATCAACGATGATAAGGATCAACTAGATGATCCAAATACAAATGGGCAAAGGCGTCGCCATTTAGAAGATGAGCTGGATCATCTTGAAAGGTATCAGTTAAATCATCCTGATACAGATCACGATCCAACGGGATTTGAAATGTATTGTGATGAAAATCCTGATGCGTTAGAATGTAGAGTTCATGAAGAATCCTGATGAATGAATACTCCGGAAACTTTGATCTAAACAACATTACTTCTCTACCAAGATGGTTTGGTAGGGTGGTGTCTAGTGTTTCCTGGAAGGATAACATTGAATCTGAACATTTTAGTCCAGAAGATCAAAAAGGATGGGGTTATCGTTATCGTGTAAGAATCTTTGGATTTCATACTGGAAATGCCTTAGAACTTCCAGATGAACAGTTACCAATGGCAAATGTTGTAATGCCAGTAACGGGAGGAACCGGACTTGGTGGATTTGTAGATACTCCAACCATTTCTTCTGGATCCATTGTTACTGGCTTTTTCCTTGATGGAATGGCAGGACAAGAACCTTACATTGATGGAATTCTAATTAACTCCAACAATGAAGTCCAAAAGTCTCAACCACAAGATTTTATTGGGGGATTTCAACTTTTTAATGATACTTATGCTGGAACAAGTCCACAAACCGGATCATTTGTTCCAGATTTTCTTCAATTAATTAAAAAAATTGTAAGACCATCGTTTGCAAGTGATCAGTATAGAGTGGATCCACAAACTCCATTAACTATTGATGAACTGAGAGCAAGAACTGCGGCAAGAGAAGAAGCAGGCCCACAAGTTGGTGATGTTGTGACAGATGCTGAAACTATAAATGCAATACGGCAAGAACAAGAAATAATAAGAACTGGGACTATACCTGGAGGAGAATTATGACCTCACTCGCAGCAGGATCACCATCAACTGTATCCATTAATCAATCTTCTATAGATAAATCAAGATCGGTTGATTTTAACAAAATCACAAAATCTGCTTGGGAACAAAAATTAGATCTTGAGACTGTAGTGGCTGTTCAAAGTCCTTGCAAGTCTGATAATAGTGATATGAAGGGAATTCAACGTACCATTAAAAACCTTCAAAATGATATTGAAAGAATAAAAAGATTTTCTAATGTTAATAGTGCTTTTGATGCTTTAACAAAGGAAGACACTGAGCCCTGGAAGTCAATCAAAAAAGTTATAAACTTTTCTGCTGTAGATATTTCTGGGTATGTGAAAAATATTATGGGTCGTGTTCGTGGATGGACTCTGAACACGATTCAAAATCAAGCTAAGAAGATACTACCATTCTTATTTCCTGGAGAAATGCCATCTTTCTTGAGAACACTTTCATCAGGTTTGAATGGAATTTCTTGTGCCTTTGCTAAAATTATAAGAGGTCTTGTAAAAACAGTTGGAAGTCTTTTACTTGAGATGTTGGATAAATTTATTAATGGTCCAATGTGTTTGGCAGAAAGTTTTGTTAATAATCTACTCAATGAAATGTTGGGGCCCATTGAGAATTCAATAGGATCCGCTATTAAGTCAATCAATGGAGCTTTGTCTAAAGTTGCTGGACTTGCTGGTAGTTTGTTTAATGCGTTGGATTTTGTTACGGGTATTCTTAATTTCTTTAAGTGTGATGATGACAAAGCGTGTCCTTCTGTTCAAGAAATAAGTCTCTCGGGTGCTGGAGCTCTCAATCCTCAAGGCGGAGATCCTGTTGATAAAAATGAACAAACTCAAAATTCATCTCCATCAGATGGAGAACCAACTACTGAAAATAGTCCATTTACTTCTGGACAATCCAATGGAGACGCAAATGCTGCTCAAGATATAAAAACATCAAATAATTCGGATGATCTTGAAAAGCAAGTTCAACCTGATGGATCTATTGAAATAAAGAGTCCTAGATCACCAGAGCAACAAAAGCAAATTAAAGATAGTTTAACACTATTCTAAAATGGCAGACCAGTATAGGGATTCCTGTGTAGACAGGCAGAATAAAAATAGAAAAGTTTTTAAAAAAAATTCAAATGATTTTATTCGAGTGTCTTTTTATGATAAAGATGGAACTAGAGTAAATGACGTAACTCGGAGTGAAGCGAATTGCATTGCATCAAGTAATCCCAAACAACTCTTTTATTATCAAGATGGTAATGGATATCAACAAGAATTGTTGATTGATCAAGTTAATAAACTTGATCTTTTGGATGCTCTTCCTGATGCTCCAGGATGCCCATCTGCCCCTCAGCTTTGTGGTCCACCAAGAGTTCAATTTTTTGGGGGAATGGGAATGGGAGCGATGGCAAACTCAGTAGTTAGTCCCAATTCGGGATCTATTATTGGGTTTGATATTGTGAATCCTGGATTCAATTATCTCAGACCACCATTTGCAAATATTGTAGATGAGTGTGGAAATGGAGCTGGAGCATCTCTTAGAGTTAGAACTCAACCTTATAGTGGTGGAGATTCCAGAAAGGGAGGACTAGAGGTTAGAAATGTGGCAGTAACAGCACCTGGTGATGGGTATCTTTCTGCACCCAATGGATCTTTAGGTGGAAACGGCCGAGTTTGGAAGGAAGCGAACGAGGGATATGTCAAAACTGATGATGGAAGATTTTATGTTGTTCCCAATCCACTAGAACCACCAGAACTACCACCAGGGCAGACGTATTATCCACCAGACATACCAACACCCACAACTCCACCACCAACTCCCACAACACCACCACCGCCACCCACATATCCAGTAATAATTGAAATTGATGAAATTATTGTTGATGACGGTGGATTTGGATATGAACCGGGAGACACTATAGAAGTTGTTCCTGGAAATGGATCTGAAGTTGAACCTGTTATAGATGATAATGGTAAGATTGTAGATGTAATTATTATAAAGCCTGGTATTGGCTTTGTAGACCTCCCAGAAGTTGTTATAAATTCTAGTAGGGGATACAACGCAAGACTACTTCCTGTTCTAAAGGTTACCGCTATTTCAGATATTCCCGATATCAGTGTTATTCCACCAGGAACACCAGTAATCTCTGTTGTAGATTGTGTTGGAAAAATACCACCCAAAACCGAATTTGATATAGTACCAAGATAAAATGAAATCCAAGAATTACGAAACAAAAAGAACAGGAACAAAAGACGGACAAATATCTTTTGGTCATATTCATTATGATGAGGTAAAATCTTCTGTTATGATTCAGGGACAGGAATCCCTTGAGTACATTTCAATAGATCAGACTGAACCAAGAAAGAGATGGATTACCTCCAGATGTCGTGGTAGATACCAAGTCAAGTGTGGAGATGACATCGAAAAAGATCAGGTCGGAATGTGGTTCAACGCAGACCGAAGTGACATTCTGATTCAAACAAAAGGAAGAATCAGAATGGAGGCTGAGAATATAGATTTGATTGCTCGTGGTCCAGATGCAACTAAAGGAGTAATCAATCTTATTTCAAATGAGAGTGTAAATGTAGAAACCAAAAAATTTACAGCAAACACAAGTGAATCTATCAGTCTATACACTGATGGTGAGATGCAACAATCCGCGGTAAATATTATGAAAATGTATGCTGGAAGTATTGAAAAAATGACTTCCACGAGTGCCATTAAGCCTCCATCTCTTCCAATTCTTGGAAATCTAGTTCAATTATCAGCACCATTCCCACTATAACCCTATGTCAAGTTCAAGTGATTTTGAGTTGATTCATGGACAACTCCATGTAACAAAAGATCCATCTAAACCAGAAATTTTGGGAAGAGGACCTCTTTCTATTCACGGTGCTACATACCAACAAGGTCCAAATCTTCAAGGAAGTGATAGTGCTTTTCCTAATATTTGGGCAACTACTATGGTGGGACCATTAGATAACAGTGATTCTCCTCCACCAATTATTCCTGGAGCACTTGTTGCTTGTGGACTCTGGAACCATTCTCCATATTCACTTGCGGTCACTGGAGATGCGGCTATTTTTGATAATTTAGATGTAAATGTTGATATAAATGCTGGAGCAGTAGTAAGAGCAGGAGCACTCGTTCAATCTCAAGGTGATGTGGTTGCTTTCTGTGGTGCTCATAGACTTTCTGCAAAGAAGAACTTTGACATTCCACACCCAACAAAAGAGGGTTGTAGACTAACTCATAGTTGTGTAGAAGGTCCGGAAGCATCAGTTTATATTCGTGGAAGAGTTAGGAATAAAACAGAAATTCTTCTTCCCGAATATTGGAAAGGTTTAGTTGATATCAATACTATTACAGTCAATCTAACACCTATTGGATCACATCAAGATGTAATCATAAGAAGATGGGATGATGAGAAAGTATATCTTCAATCAAAAGGAGGTATGCCTATAGATTGTTTCTATTACATTATGGCAGAAAGAAAGGACACAGAGAAACTAATTCCAGAATATGAGGGTTCCATTGAAGATTATCCTGGAGATAATTCACAAAGATCTATTGCTGGATACCATTATGATACAAAGGAGTAAATAAATGTCAGATTTTAGTGGATTTACACCAAGAGAAACACCAGAATTACCTGATGATCCCAATGCTGGAGACTTGGTTATTGGGGGGGATTTTCTTGTAACTGGTAACATTGGTATAGGAACCACAATACCAACATCAACTCTTCATGTTATTGGTAATTCTCTTATAACTGGAATCACAACTGTCGGATTAGGGGCAACTTCATCACCATCAAATTCTCAACTTACCTTTGAACTTACAAGCAATACAAACTTAAGAATTAAAGTTCGTGGGACCGATGGTGTGATAAGAAGTGCTGATGTCACTCTCTCTTGACACGGAACTCAAGACCTGATACACTACTAAGGTAATCAACAGACGACTGAATGGAAGACGAGTATCTGACCCGATGTGTGGTGGATCCGACTAAACGAACAGTGTACATTTATTCTAGTGAGGGGTCAGAAAAACAAATAATTTGTCAAACATCAGAACAGTTCATGAATGTGTTAGGTTTTGTTCGTAATAATTTGGATGAAAGCACTCTCTCGTATGTAAGTCCCCTATGAAGCCGGAAACAAGAAAGTCCATGGAAATGTTGTTCTCATCAAAATGGAATGTTCCAACTGCTGCTGACAACTGTAATCTTACTTGGAAGGAAATGAAAATCACCTTCAACGAGTATTGTAATCTCAACCCACCAATCTATCAATCTTCTAAGGATTGACTTTCAAGACAATCTGTACTATGATTGTCTTTATTGGGAGTGTCGCCTATGGGTTAAGGCCATCGCCTTATAAGCGGTAGAACTGGGTTCAAGTCCCAGCATTCCCACCTGTTGCCCGTGTAGTCCAGCGGAAGAGACAGAGGACTTAAAATCCTTCCAGGGTCGGTTCGAATCCGACCACGGGTACTAAAATAAATAAAAACAAAACTGATGAAGTATAAGATTTTTTATTCTTATAATTGGTATGAAACTCAAGAAGATAGGTACATCATAAAGACTTATCACATCAACGGAATTCCATTTACATTCAATGATGTTCCAGATAATCTTCAAAATCATCCAGAGATTGTAGTTCAAGCAAATAAAAATCTAACATACACTCCAGAACATTTTTATCTCAAATCATTTTATTTGATTGATGAAGAATGTCATCCTTGTCTATTTGAACTGGAATTAGAAAATCCAGAGATGCTTGATGAGGTTGACAATTTAGTATAGATACCTTATAATGTTTTTATTGCCCCTATAGCATAACGGTTACTGCATCCGCCTTGTAAGCGGAAGATTTTCGGTTCGATTCCGAATGGGGGCTTGACACTCTCCTTAGATGACTCTATAATTAGAGATGTCCAAGAGGATGACTCCTCTGGTATTCAGGACGGCGGTTCGATTCCGCCCATCTCCATTACACGAGGGTGAAAGGTTTCGACTGGGTACTTATGTGTTGTCTGATGACGGGGCACAAACGACAAACGCGAACAAAATCGTTCGTTTCTCTCGTCAATCTGCACCTGTTGCAGTTTGACCAAATAAAGAGAACGGGGTTAGATTAGCCTTGTTACCCAAATAATCCTATGAGGGTGGAATGCCCTCACCTAAGAATAAACATCATCAAGTTACATTATGTCATTGTTGTCTCAACGAGATAGAGAACTTTCTCTCAAGGCATTGGAATACTATTCATCCTTTGTGAGAGAAGAATCTAGTAAAATGGAGCTAAATGCTCTAATCAACTGGATTAAACTTGAGTATCAAAAAAATGAAGATTGTAATCTGGCATTGTGAATCTATGAATAAGTGGCGTTGGGTTCTGACTGATAGTTCCCGACCCATTATTAAACAAGAATCTGGCCAAAGTGAGAAACTAAGTGATGTCATGAACGATGTCACAAATTGTGTTGAGTACATGTTAAAATCAACCGAACCCAACGCTTGACACAATAGAAAAAATACCTTATAATAAACAAGACGATACTGAATCGTTACAGTGACCCAAAAAGTGTGACATTAAAGCCCTCTTCGGAGGGTTTTTTTGTAGATAAATAACTTATAACGGAACTATAAGTATAATCAAATGGGTCTTTCAAGATTAGAAAACTTTTTGAAATCTGTTCGTGGTAATGTCATCTATGTTGATCCAAACAGCTTAGATTCAACAGACAGTGTTGAGAATCAAGGAAATAGTCTAGTAAGGCCCTTTAAGACTATTCAAAGAGCCTTAGTTGAGGCTTCAAGATTCTCATACCAATCTGGAATTGGAAACGATAGATTTAATAAAACTACTATCGTTCTTTATCCAGGAGAACATACTGTAGATAATAGGCCTGGATACATACCAACAAACTCCACTTTTAGAAATCGTGCTGGTGCAGTAAGTCTTACAGACATTACTTCTTGGGATTTATCGACCAACTTTGATCTAACATCACCAAATAATGATCTCTACAAACTGAACTCTGTTCGTGGTGGTGTGATCGTTCCAAGAGGAACATCAATCGTTGGTATGGATCTTCGTAAGACAATCATACGACCCAAGTATGTTCCAAATCCAGAAAATGATAACATTGAAACATCTGCGATTTTCCGCATAACTGGTGGATGTTATTTCTGGCAATTTACAATTCTTGACGCAGATCCTTCAGGAACTTGTTATAAAGATTACACAACGAATACATTTGTTCCTAATTTCTCACACCATAAACTGACTGGATTTGAGTATGTTGATGGTGTAAATGGTGTAGAAATTGATGATGACTTTATCAGTTCTTATAAGGTTGATAGAACTGACCTGGACATGTATTATGAAAAAATTAGTGTTGTTTATGGATCATCTACTGGAAGACAAATTAATCCAACTTATCCATCAACAATTGACATTGAAGCCGTAGTTGATGAGTATCGTATTGTAGGATCTACTGGTGTTGAAGTTGGAATCACCAGTATCAGATCCGGTGATGGAGTGACCTCAACGAATACCATCACTGTTACTTTTGACACACCACTGTCTAATTTGAGTGTTGATACTCCCATTCAAATTCAAAGTGTAGGTATTGATGGGTATGATGGTCAATACATTGTTTCTGGAGTCAATAGTTCTACAGAAGTAACTTATGAGGTTGGATCGGCTCCTGTAGATCCATTAGCAGCCCCTTCAGAAATTGCTAATGCCACTCTAAGTATTGTTCCAGATTCCGTAACATCATCTTCACCATACATTTCCAATGTCACATTGAGATCTGTTTATGGTATGTGTGGTCTTCTTGCTGATGGAGATAAGTCGGCGGGATTCAAGAGTATGCTTGTTTCTCAATTCACTGGAATTTCCCTTCAGAAAGACGACAATGCCTTCCTGAAGTATAACTCCACTTCTGGATCGTATGAGGACAACACGGCCGTATCTAATCTGAATAGTGATTCACTGGCAAGATACAAACCAGCGTATAGAAACTATCACATCAAGGCACAAAATGATGCTGTTCTTCAATTAGTTTCCATTTTTGCCATTGGATACGCAGAACAATTTGTTACTGATAGTGGTTCTGAACTGACGATTTCAAACTCAAACTCAAACTTTGGTGCTAAGGCATTTGTATCGTCCGGATTCAAGAGAGATGCTTTTACAAGAGATGATGCTGGATACATTACTCACATTATTCCTCCTCAGGAAATCATAACGAAAGATAAGAGTATTGAATTCATTGCTATTGATGTTGGGGTCTCCACATCAGCTGGTGCTGGAACAACAGATAGAATGTATCTGTACAATGAAACTAACCTGGATAAGCCACCATCATCAATCATTCAAGGATACAGATTTGGTGCTAAGGAAAATGACATTCTGTATGTTGAACTTACTCAGTCTGGAGTTACGACAGAGTATCAGTCAAGAATTACAATGCCTGGTACTTCAATTTCCTTTAAGAAACAGTATTCTGTAGGAAGAAGTTCTGGAATCAATAGTATCACAAGTAATGTTCTGACTCTTACTGAAAACCATAGTCTTTCTGGTGGTGAGTCAATTAGAATCTTCAGTGAGGATGGACATCTTCCTGATGGATTATCAGAGAATAAGATTTATTATGCAATTACTGATTTGGAAGATGTTTCTCTGTCATCTGACCAAATCAAAATTTCATCCACATTCAGTGATGCTATCAACAACAATCCACTGACAATCAACAATAAGGGTGGAATTCTCAGTATTGAGAGTAGAGTTTCTGATAAATCTCCAAATGACCTGGGACACCCAATTCAGTGGGATACTGGAAATGGTCAGTGGTATGTGAATGTTGCTTCTGCATCTACAGAAAATACCACTTATAGTACGATTCTAAGTGGAGGAACTTCTACCTTTGGAGATGCAACTCCAAGAACATACGTCAAGAGAAAAGCTGATGATAGAAACCTTCTGGATACAATCTATAGAATTAGGTATGTAATTCCAAAGGAGAATGCAAACGCAAAGCCTCCATCTGATGGATACATCATTCAAGAATCAAACAACGTAATTACGTCAAACACTGAGATTGAAAAGTATTTTGATCCAGATAACACATCAACTCTCTCAGATTCCACCGAACTCAGAAATCCAAGATTTATTAGCACTTGTTCTTGGTCTTCCAATACTGCTACAGTAGTCACTGAACTTCCTCACGGACTGAGAGTTGGTTCTGAGGTAAAGATTGTCAATGTAACCAGTACAAATAATCCAACTGGTGTTGGAGTTTCTGGATTCAATGGAACTCATACAGTTGCTGGAATCAGTAGTTCCAAACAATTTACCTATTCTTTGGCAACTGATCCAGGAACATTTACAAATAACACTTCTTCAAGAACTACAAGTCTTCCATACTTCCAGAAGAAAAAATCTGTTGGAACTTATCAGATTTACAAATCTCAAGAAATTCAAAAGTACATTTCTGGAGAACAGGATGGTATCTATCACCTGATTGTAGTCAATACCTCAAATAGTCCAACTGTTGATCCATTTGATACTCAAAGGTATTCTCAGCCAATCAAAAATCTTTATCCACAAAAGAATAGAGATAATCCAAATTCAGATCCAAAGGCATCTGTAACATTTGCAGTTTCAGATCCGATTGGTTATACCATCATTGATAATCATAAAAACAGCCTTACTAAGGAAACTCTCGGATCTGCTATTGGTGATCTGAATGTTGGTTTTGGTCTGACTAACATTGTTTCAAACTCAGCAGGAACTGCACACACCTTCTATACTCAATACGACCACGGGTTTGCTGGAATTACATCTGTAAGTATTACTTCTGGTGGTTCTGGTTATTCACCTGATGGAAATGAGTATGGTGTGAAGTTGGTTGGTTTTGCTGGATCAACAACAGGTGATCATGCAACAGCAGTTATTACAATCTCTTCTGGAGCTATCACCGCCGTCAAGATTATGGATGGTGGTAGTGCGTATGGTATTGGTAATACTCTGACAGTTGATTTCGGTTCTCCATCCACTAAGGCTGTTCTTCAAGTTTCTCACATCTCAAATCCAGTTGATCAAATTCTTCAGGTGGAAGGAGTAGTTCCAAACTCAAATAATGGATACAACACTCTCTATAAGATTACTGGAGTTGATGTAGGAAATACAAAGAGAATTGAAGTTTCTTCATCTGAATCTGTTAGTGGAGCCTCTACAACTGGGGTTGGTATTACAAATACATCATACACCAAAGTTATAAATCCCGGAGTAGTTTTAGGAATCTCAACTATTACCTATGATGCAGTCACGGGTCTTGCAACTATTGGATTCACGACATCTCATGGACTTCGTGTTGATAATAAAGTCAAGATTTCTGGGGCATCTGATTCATTCTTCAATAAGAATGTAATCGTAACCAAGGTCAATAGTAATGTTTCTCTGATTGTAGATGTTGGTGTTGGAACCGGTGTTACAACTACCGGTGGAACGATTGACATCTACAGATACGGATTTGCCTCTCAAAGTGGTGATGTCTCGTCAAACTACATTTTTGAAAACATTGGTGGTAGATTCAACTACTCTTATGCGGGAATCACAACTACATTATCAACTCAATACAACACAAATACCGACGAATCAACTACAGACCTTGACATTCCAAATGCGGCTACATTAGGAATCAAACTTGGTGATTACTTATTGATTGATACTGAAATCTTTAGAGTCAAATCTGATGTAACCTCAAATGATGTTTCTGTTTTCAGAGCTCAACTGGGGACAAAGAGAGAAACTCACGATGTTGGAACTGTCGTTAGAAGAATTCGTGTCATTCCAATTGAATTGAGAAGAAACTCAATTATTCGTGCTTCTGGACACACCTTTGAAAATGTTGGATTTGGTCCTGGAAACTATTCAACGGCACTTCCAAATAGACAAGACAGGACTATCTCACCAGCTGAAGAATTGGTTGCACAAAATACAAAATTGGATGGTGGAATCAACATCTTCACGGCTATGAATAGTGATGGTGATTTCTACACTGGAAATAAAAAGATCAAATCTTCTACTGGAGAAGAAGAACTTTATTCCGCTCCTATTCCTGATGTAACGGGTGAAGAAAAGTTATCTGGAACTGATTCTGGATTTGATGTTATTTCACCACTTGAGGTCTCTATCAGTCGTTCTCTGAAAGTTGAAGGCGGGGATGATAATAATCTTATTTCTCAGTTTGATGGTCCAGTCATCTTCAACAAGAAGATAACCTCAAACTCCGTTATTGAAACAGATTCTCTGTTCCTTCAGGGTGATGAAACTGTATCCAGAAAGTTCAGTATCAGTGATTCAATTCCAACTCTGTCTGGAAACTATGGTGATACAAACTTCAACTCAAGTCCATCAAATGGAGATGTAGTTGGTTGGATTTATTCCAGAGAAAACGAATGGAAACCATTTGGTAGAGTTGGTGGAGCTGGTGTTGGAATTTCTTCTAATGGAACTTATGTTGGTTTCTCAACTCTTCTCAACATTGTAGCTCTTGGAATTACATTTACAGCAGATCACGATAGTTCATCAGGTATCAGCACTCTTACCTGGAACGCAAATCCAAGAGTTGCAATTACAACTGGAGCATTAGCACAAAATCTTGCTGGTATTGTAACCACAATCAACTTCGTTGGTTCTGGAGTTACAGTTACGGCAGACACTTCAGTTGGTATTGCTACTATTGACATCAGTGGTCTTGTTGGATCTGGAGGAAGCACTCCCGGACTTCCATACAATTCACTTCAGTGGAATAATAATGGAAGTTTTGATGGTGTAACGAATTCCTATTATGATGATGATAACACCAAACTTCATCTTGGCAACTATCCAACTCAAAGTCAAACTCTTACGATTACAAATGATGGTAGAGTTGGAATGTCCTCTACTTCACCTACATCAAAACTTGAGATTGTTGTGGATAATGAAAGGGCTCTTTATGTAAAATCCACTACTGGTTATGAAATTGTAAGAATTGAGAATACATCTGACGATACCACTCCATTTATTATTGACCAGAATGGTAAAGTAGGCATCAATACAGATGCAAACATCGCTGATTTGGATGTTGTTGGAAATGTGGCAGTTACAGGTGAAGTTAGAATTTATGAAACAGATAGAACCAATTATGTTGGTCTGAAAGCTGGCTCTATTGGTTCAGATCTTACATTCACACTTCCTGTTGGACTTGGGACTAATGGATATTCTCTGAAAACTGACGGTACTGGAGTTCTCTCCTGGGGTTATGTTTCCTCTGAAGTAACAGCTGCTGGGCATGGAATTTCAATCTCCAAAGCAGCCAGTGGTGGTATTACAACAGCAACCATCAGTAACACCGGAATTACAAGTGTTACTGCTGGAACTGGTATTACTGTTACTTATACTGAAACGAGTACCGGAAAGAGTGTAGAGGTTGCAACAACCTTAAGTGGTGGTTCAAATCTCTATCCATTCACCACTCGTGGATTTGGTATGGTTCTCTAAGTTCCATCCTCTTTAATTACTAAAATATTATAAGGACCACATATAGCACTAAATGTTTGATTTGGTGCTAACAATACCTCCGATGGTAGTGGTCCTAATAAAGCATTTGATGAAACTCCCGCCCAACTGACAGTGGTTGCTGCTGAAAGGAAGTTCAGAATAACACGAACATTTTGTCCAGTGTTGTTTGTGTATGTGGGATTTGAGTTTCCACTAATAACTTGAGACGCCATATCAAGCTCCGTCCTCTCTGATTACAACTGCGTTATATGCATCACAAACCGCACTGAATGATTGGCCACTTGCGAGCATAATTTCTACTGGAAAATTTGTGTTTGTTGATGGGATTATATCTAAATCAAAAGTTCCCAAAACAGTAGCCGAACTATCCGCTGGCCTGGAAGGGGCCCCGGCCCCTGTGTTTGAAGTGGTAAAATAACTTTTAAACGCATTAGTGTACCTTAATGTTACTCTTGAGTTATTGGATGCAGTGTAAGTAATTGGAATACTCTTACCAACATTAGTGGAACTTCCACTAACAGATACTCCAGCCCAAGTCATTACAGTGACATTGGACATATAATTGATAATTAATCTAACATTTTGACCCGTATTATTTGTATAGGAAGCATTACTCGATCCACTCAACACTTGTGATGCCATATAATTTCCT
>Ga0099846_1000577_pt1 | contig 15204 bp, 27 predicted proteins | sample CB_VirMetaG_FD_78180 | JGI IMG/M metagenome (GOLD analysis project Ga0099846, IMG submission 78180) | Freshwater to marine saline gradient viral communities from Chesapeake Bay - CB_1504_1 Viral MetaG | ecosystem: Environmental > Aquatic > Marine > Coastal | place: USA: Chesapeake Bay... | reverse complement strand
TGGCGGCACCTCGGGCAGTAGACGTAGCTGGTGCGCGCCGGCTTGGCGCTGCGCGGGTACAGCGCCAGGACGAGGATGACAGCCGCGGGGAGCACCCACCACAGGCTCATGGCCGGTGCCTCGAGCACGTCGTGGAGTGGTGCGACCCCGTGGGCTCTCCGAAGGGCATGTAGCAGTTGCACTCGTCGCACATGACGATGACCCGCGCCTCGCGCAGGACGTGCACCACTGCCTCTTCGACCAGCTCACGCATGTCGCGCGGGTGGGCATGGTCTTCCGGGCGGGACGTCTGGGTGATGGCTTGGACGATCTCGGTGACCATCCGGCTCTCATGGTCTTCCATCAGGACTCCAATAGCGTGCCCCAGCGGGCGAGCGCCTCTGGGCTGGCACTGCCGTGGCGAACAGTGCCGCCCTCTTCGACTTCGATGTAGGGGAGGTGGTTTCCGAGCGGGCGGAAGCCCTCCGCAGGTATGAGGTGGCGGACATGCGGAGGCTCGTGCCAGAACACGGCGCTCCAACGACCCACGTAGCGCGTGACGATCACGCCCCGGCGCTTCTTGCGGTAGACCTGTCCGGGCTTAGCCTTGGCCATCGAGGTGCTCCTTGGCCCAGCGGTCCCAAGCCAGGTTGGCGGCGCGCGCGCCGCTGTAGAAGCTGGTGCAGGCCTCGCCCAAGATCTGGCCGGACTCGTCGTAGATGCCCCAGGCGCGTCGGTACTCGATCCGGACCATGTCGCGCTCTTCGACCACGTAGACGTCGATGGTGTAGCCCTCACGAGGCGTCCGGCGCCAGATGCGCAACTCGGCCTCGAGGACGTACTCCCACTCGCCGATGTCCAGCGGCTGGCAGAGGCCTCGGTTGGGAGGCAGGCCCACCTCCATGTTCAGTGCGACGTGGGCCTCGTTGTAGGCGTGGACGAGCTGCTTGGCGGCCTGCAGCACGCTCAGAGGGTCACCCGGCTGAGTGACCTCGTTCATGAGGGCGCTGCGCAGCTGGATGTCGGCTTCGACGTAGTCCTGGTCGATGACCTGCTTATGGATGACAGCCAGGCCGTCGCGCTCCAACCACTCGAGGATGCGCAGGGCCAGGCCGCGGTTGCTGCCGAAGTCGTGGCGGATGGATGCCACCTTCTGCTCGAGCAGCTTCAGTGCACGGTCTCGGGTATTCAAGACGTACCTCCGCTATTGTGGTGCAAAGGTCTTATGCGCGAAAGAGAAGGGGAGCGCTCCCTCCCCCTCCCGGAGGCTCTACGGCTACTTGCCCGTCTCGGTCTTCACGGGAGCAGCGCCGAACACCCGAACCTCCAAGCTGCTGAGCAGGGGGACGTGCTGGAGCTCGTTCAGCGGGAGCCCCAGAACCGCCACGAAGCGGACGAACTCCCAGAAGAGGGTACGCTGGCGCATGAAGGCTGCCGGACTGCCGTGCAGGTCGTCGAGGTCCGCTTGTACGCGCGCCGCCTCGGCGAGGATGACGGAGGCGGTGGAGCGACCCGCGGCTTCCACGATGTGCCGGTAGATGCGATCCACGCCGCGGAAGCACCAACCGTCGACGGCATGCCGCCACTCGACCGGGAAGCGCTCGGTGCCCCACTCGTGATGGGTCAGCATCCCGAGGGAGTCCTTGGAGTACTCCCCGCCGAAGTAGGTGCCGACGAGCAGGGGGAGCAGGAACTCCACGTCGCGCTTGAACGCCGACAGGTGCGCGCCCACGTCGGCGCCCAGCTTGGAGTTCATGCGGTTCAGGGTCTCCTGTCGAGCGGTCTTGCCCTTGTCGATCTCCGACAGCGGGATGAGGTCGCCCTCGAGGGTGACCGTGGCCCGGGCTTCGACCTGAGCGATGGCCTGAACGGGCACCCCATCCCAGCCCGGCGCGTCCGGCGCGTGGTCGAGATCGGGGCGAAGTTGGGACACGACGTGCGTGCTGAAGTCGAAGTTGACAGCGGCCTTCATGGGTGCACCCTCCTAGGGTAGATGGGGAAGTCGTCGTAGGTGAAGTTGCCGGCCTCGTCCTGCCGGACACCAGGCTCGGCTCCGAGTACGTCTGCGATGGTGATCACGCCGGAGAAGTCCAGCGTGTGCGAGACGACGATACCAGGCATGCGGGGGGCGAGTTCCGCGTGTACGCCGACCACGCGCGCCTGGTCATCCAGCAGGGCCGCCAGCTCCCGCGTGGCCTCGATCAGTGCCTGTTCGGGGCTCTCGGGCTCGTCGTAGCACTCGTAGTAGTCCTGGATGAAGCCCGCGAGGGCGGTCAGCTGGTTCACCATCAGCAGCGCCATGCAGAGGTCGTAGGGCTCGGCCCTGAAGGGGAACTCGCTGGCGGAGATGTGTAGGCCGCGGTCCACGAGCTTCCCGTCGACGCGCTGGGTCATGAAGAAGCAGACCTGGTTGCGGTAGGCCATGCGGTCGGAGAAGAGAGCGTCCTCCGCCCACAGACGCACCACGGCGAAGGCGTGGTTCCAGTCCTCGGCGTACTTCGGGCCTCCGTAGGCTGCGTCCATCCAGTCAGCTCCCGGCCCGAGGATGACCGCAGGATGCTCCAGCATGTAGAGCGCCATCGAGAGCAGGGTTCCGGGCCTCGGCGCGTTCTCCGCGGCTGCGGCATCGCGGACCCGCGCATTCAACCGAGCCCGCTCCTGGTGGGAGACGGCGAAGGGCTTGCGTTCGGTACGGGTCATGCGCTCTCCGTAGGCAGAGGCTGGACCAGCCAGGAGCCGTCGACGTTGCGGTAGCGGGACTGGGGCACGTCGTTCTTCCTGACGACGATCTCGCAGTTGTGGTGCGCCTCTCCCCCGAGGCGGCAGACCTCCGAGAGTACACAGTTGTACGCCTCGGAGCTCTCCGAGAACAGCGTGCACTCCTGCCCGTCGACCCACACGGCCCACTCCTTGGCTCGGATGCCTTCTCCCTTCACGGACCACGCCTGGAAGACAGCCACTCCGCGCACGACACGGCAGGTGATACGGACGTCGGAGTGCAGATGGTCGGGCCTGTCGTCGTTGTCCTTGCGCTGCTCGACGGCGTAGTCATACAGCGCGCAGGTCAGCCCGTCGGGGCCGTCGTCGGGGAGGGCGAGTTCGCCGTCGATGATCAGTACCCATGGGAGGGCGAGTTCGGCGAGTAGGTGCTCGACAAGCCTGAACCTGTCGAACTGGTAGTGGAGGTCGTAGTTCTGCTCATCCTCGAGCAGCTTGGGCGTCGGCTTCGTCATCAGGGAGTTCCTCTACGGCACGCTGCAAGCTGTCGAGAGCATAGCGCATGCGCTGGATGAGTGTGAGCAAGATGGTCTTGCGGATGTTCCCGCAGCCGGAGATCGCTGCCAGCCATTCGCCGTAGACCCCGCCCTCGAGGGCGTACTCGACGGGCGTGGGAGGTACGTCTGCGTACCGCCGGGCGAAGCTGACTGCGAGGTAGGCCAGGTACTGGGCCTCGACGATGAGGTCAGTCCTGCGGGGTTTCTTGGTAGTCATGGCGCAGATCGGCGCAGCGGCAGATCTCCCCGGTCGGGATGCTTGGGTGCCCGAGAGCTGCTGCGTGCTCCTGCAGGAGCCGGGCACCGAGGGCGATGAGGTCCTGGTAGTGCACGTACCCGTCGATGGCGTAGAGCGGGCGTCCCTCGGAGTCGGAGCCGACATCGCGAAGAACGATCTCGCCGCCATCGAGGTCGGTGAAGAGGCGGGTCTTGGCCATGGCCCTACCTCTCGTGCACGGAGAAGTGGAGGGAGCCAGAGCGGTAGGACTCCCGGGGCTTCTTGCGGCTGACGGAGATGACCCCGAACTGCAGCTCGGCGACAGTGGTGACGACGTCGAGGTAGCGGCTCTCGCACCACTGCGCGTAGACCGTCATGTGCCCGGGAACGACCTCCTTGATGCGAGACAGTGTGACCAGCTGCGCAATCACGCGGTCGGCCAGCTTCGCGGCATCCGCCCGGTGCCTGCGGGAGCGCTGCTGCGCCTCGTCGATGAGGGCGATGAGGGACTCGCGAGTCACCTCGTGAACCTTGAGCTCGTACATAGGAGCCTCCGTAGTATTGGGTTGCAAGAGGCTTATGCGCGAAAGGAGAGGCGATGCCTCTCCCCCCTACCAGGGCTTCTCCTGTGCCCGGTAGGGGCCGAACAGCTCGGGCCGCCACTCGTAGGTGACGACCCAGTAGAGCACTGTGCGGGCGAGCTGGCGTGCCATGAGCGCAGCGATGGTCATCTTGGCGGCCGAGATGCTCGGAACGTCGATGGCGAAGGAGCCGTGGGGGTTGTCCAAGTGCTGATCGGCGATGTGATGCGTGACCTCCAGCCAGCGCCGCTCGGTGTAGATGACTGCGGTGAACAGCCCCCAGGTGGCGATCTGTACGGGTTCCGTGAAGGTGTCCGTCGTGTCGGGCCCCCACTCTCCCCACTGGACAGGTCCGATCGCGGCGTCCTTGGCGTCGTACTCGGCGCGCTCAGGTCTGAACACCGTCCACCTCTTCGAGGAAGGCGATCATCCTCCCGAGCGCCTGCTGGAGGAGCCTGGCTTGGGCGACGTCGATGGTTGCGAGTTCGCTCTTGGTCACCCATTGCCCGTTGAAGCTCGCCTTCTCGAGCTTCTCGTAGTCCTGGTAGCTGATGTCCATGCAGCCGGGGATGTCTCCGTTGCACTCCACCTTGAAGCGCCAGACGGCGCCCGACTCGGGGTAGACGAAGAACGCTGCCTCGAGCCAGGGCCCGCCGTCTTCGCGTACGTCGGCCATCAGGCGTCCACCTTGATGCACTCGCGCTTCCCCGGCTTGATGGGGATGTCCGGGTGCAGGTTGTAGGGCGGCGCGCGTAGCGCTTCGGCGGTGTGCTCGTAGTTGATGAACTCGACCTGCACGCCGGCGTCGTGGTAGGCGTTGGCGGCCTTGCAGAGCTTCGTGGTCTTGCCGGACTTGTGAGGCCCTGCGTCTGGGTAGATGGTGCGCATCACTCCTCCCCGCCGGCTTCTTCCTCCAGCTGGCGGGTGAAGCTGTCCACCTCGTTGCCGTAGGAGTCCACCAGGTGCATGGTCACGACGTCCTCGCGCCGGATCCGCCAGCTCTCGAAGCTGGTTCGCGCTTCGGAGAGCAGGAAGAAGGGGTCGCTCGTGTGGTAGCTGCCATCGGAGAGGGTGTACTGGAGGGTGTAGGTGGTGTCGTCCTCGGGAGCGACGGGCTCCTCGTCGTCGTTGCTCGGCGGGGTGTTCAGCTCGTCCTCGACCATCTGGATGCGCGAGCCCACGACCGCCTGGGTCGCCTTGTAGGTGGCCGTGAAGGCCAGCCGGCGCTCCATCATGCCGCGGAAGAGCATGTGCTCCATGACGTACTTGACGGAGACGCCCATCTGCTCGGCGATCTGCTCGGCGTCCCTCAACACGGGCACCGGGACCTCGATCTCCAGCGTGGTCCAGTCGTCCTTGGCCTCATCCTCGGTGTGCTCGTCGAGCTCGCGGTTCTCCTTGAGCTCGGCCGCGAGGACCGCCAGGGTGTGGAGGGCGTGCTCCCGGAGGAGGATCTCTCCGGCGTCGTCGCGCGCGACGACGAAGTTACTCTCGAGGGCCTGCTCGACGGTGTCGAGGCCCGCAGCGAGCATGATCTGGGAGTTCTTGGCGAGCCAGCGCTCAGCCAAGACGGGGTCGATGGTGTGGTCGGTCATGTGCGTCCTTCCGTTCTGGGGTGGGCCTCCCGGTACAGCACCAGGAGGTTGGTGTAGAGCGTAGCCGGGCTGACATGTCTCATGTGGTCGTAGGTCTCGGTGAGAGAGCGGCGATTCAGCAAGTGGACGAGGAACTCGGCCGTCTCTCGGCAGACGACGTCGAAGCCGAGCTTGGCGATGGGGACGCTGAAGACGTCCTCGGGGTTGTCCAGGTGCACCACGATGGCGTGGTGGGTGATGCGCTCCTGCGCGGCCGGCTGAAGCATCTCGAACAGCCGCAAGGCGGGGTGCTCGAAGCCTTCCAGCAAGTCGGCGCCCGGCAGGCCTTCGAGGCGGAGCTGCGTCACGCTGTGGAGGATGCCGCGCTTCCACTGCGCGGTGGGCTTCTGACTGTCCGGCCGCCGCTCGCCGTACACGACGCGGCCGAAGTAGTCGGCGAGAGACTCCAGTCCGAAGAGAGTCTGGTAGACCTCGAAGTCGATGATGTACATCGGACCGTCTGGGGTAGGCATGTGGGCATCTCCGAAGGTGCGGTGCAAGCCTCTTATGCGCGAAAGTGATGAGCGATGCACGTGCCCTCCCCGCGCGTGCGGGGAGGGTGCGCGAGGGAGCTACCACTCGTCGTAGGTGATCGTGAGCGGGCGCTGCAACGTCCGTGCCGCGGCCAGCGTGTCCTGCGCCTGCCGGTGCGCGAGCACCAGCTCCACCGGAGCGCAGGAGTAGAACCGCGCGTAGTAGCCGCCCACGTCGTGGCAGACGTGGCAGCGGGTCTCCGCGCCGAGCCTGGCCATCTCGAGGTCCACCTGGTGGGCGAACCACATCCGGGCCTCGGGGAAGGGCTGCTCGCCGCAGAACGTGGGCTGGTAGCCCGCGGCCACGTTGGCGCAGAACTTCGTGAAGGTGCGGCTGCCGGTGAAGCAGTTGGTCAACGCGTCCAGGATCTTCTCTTCGGTGACAGGGGAGATGAGGTTGTGCCAGGCCCACTGCTGCGCGCAGGGGTGCGCGGCGAGGACGTCGTGCAAGTCGAACGGGAGAGTATTGATGTCCACGGATGCCTCCTTCCGTGTTGGAGTGTTTCTCTATCCATTCAGCTTATGTGTACAAAAGAACAAGGTTTTCGGAGGGCGTGCGCCCGCCCTCCGAAGAGGGCGGGCGGCTACTCGTGCAGCGCGATGAAGGCTCGGTTCTGCAGATGCGCCAGCTCGTCGTCGTCGATCTCTCGCTCGAGCTCGTAGACCAGCCCGCCCATCAGAGGTTGGGGGCCGACGAGTCGCGCGTCGTAGTTCGCCTTGAGCCATGCGATCACCGAGCGCACCCCCGCATGGGACGCGCCTCGGGGCTTGCACACCAGGTAGTGCGGCTTCCTCACTCCGCCTCCTCGACGTAGTGGAAGGTGTAGGACTTGCCCAGCATGCGGTTGCACACGATCTCCAGCGACCGGACAAATCGCTTGCCCGCGTTGACGCTGTCCGGCTGCGGGTCCGTTCTCTTGAGGATGGGCCAGCTGTCGAGCTGGCCGTAGCGCTTGGGGTCCACGGCGCACGCCTGCGTCCCGGGGAAGACCTCGAGGCTTTCGTCCTCGTCATCCGGGCCGCCGAGCCAGGCGACGAGTTCGGTGTTCTCCAGGGGGGCGCCCTTGCGGGGCCCTCGGCGCATCTTCCGCACGGACCGGGTGCCCCAGACCGTGATCTCCGCGGTGTCCGGGACGGGCTCTCCGCTCTCATCGAGCAACCCGAACACCTGGAAGGCCATCGTGTGCTTGATGTGCGCCAGAGCGTACAGGTTCAGTCCGCGGCGCATGGCCCGCAGGCGAGCCAAGGAGCCGAGCTGGAAGCTCGACAGGTGACGGCTCAGCGCGAGCGCGAGGTCGATGTAGTGGGGGTGGTCCTCGTTCCAGAGATGCCGCTCCAGCTCTGTCTGGAGGAGGTCGAGCGACCGCCAGGTGTCGGGCTGGGGATCATCCAGCATCTCGAGCAGCAGAACCTGGGACAGGTTGCGCATCCGCTCGACGATGCGCGCATGGTGCTCATGCCGGTAGGGGAGCATGGGGTGGTAGGGGAAGTAGAGCTTCTGGCTCATGGTGGGTTTGCCTCCGCAGCAAAAGGGGGATGAGGCGGACGTAGTGCGTACTCGGAGCGCCCTCTCCGCCTCATCGAGGGACCACTGCTCCGGGGGTGCTTCCTTGCGGCTGGCCGCTCTGGGATGCAGGCACATCGACACGCCGAGGACACCCACCTCGACGGCGCAGGCACTCCTGCATCGCAACCGTCCGGGCAACGCCCGGGGACGGTAGGGAGTCGTTTCCTCTGCCCTACATAGAGCTTATGTCCCTCTCCAAGCGCTTTTTTGCGCGCATAAGCGTGTTGGAGGTGAACTTCATGATGGACCCCCAAGCCCGCCGCCGCTTCCTGGCTGCGATCGATGAACTCCGCGGCCTCTCCGCCTGCCCCGATGCGCAGGACTGGCTCATCTCACTGCACACACCGGACCCCTGGAGAGACTGCCCCTGGCCTGGATGGCTCGTCTGGTACTTGATGCGCACGGGGCGGTGCTCCAGGGAGTTCGTGCTCAACCTGGTGCTGCAGCACGACCACTGGCTCGCCGATGAGGAACGGCAGAGCGTGAGGCGCGTCGCGGCTGCCTACTACGCCGGGACGCGCATCGAGAAGGGCCCGCAGCCCTACATCGGTCCCGAGATCGCGTACTGGCTGGCGACCTTCTTGGCCGGTGACTTCCCCCGCCACCGCGATATCCCCGAGGCCCGCCACGAGGCCAACTACGCTGACGACATCGTCGGGGCGCTGCAGCGCCTCGGCCCCGAGAACGCTACCCAAGAACTCCAACGGTGGGTGCGCCTACGCTACCCCCGCATCGAGGTGACCCTATGAGGATGGCCCTGACCTACGAGAACTTCCCCCACGAGCCCGACCCCGATGAGCCCTCGAAGTGCAAGCTCTGCGGTGAGCTGAAGGCGTACACCGACACCTGGGACATGCACGGTCCCTGCCTGGCCAAGGTGAGACGCTACGTCGTCGCGCTCGAAGAGCGCGTCTACAAGAGCCCCTCCGAGGTCTGCCGGGACCACCACACGCAGAACTGCCACGCCTGCGAGAGCCTCGCCTGCGGGGACAACACCAACGACAACGCCGTGCTGTTCCGGGAAGTCATCGAACACCTCAACGACCTGATCGCGACCGGACTGGCCTGCTTCGAGGGCAACAAGCCCTGGCTGCCCCCCAAGCTCACCCGGGTGCACCTGAACTGCCTGCTCGGCGTCCAGGCGCGCCTGCGCAAGTCCGGGCACCTGCACGTGGACACCACCCCCGAGAAGGTGGGGAAGCAGGAGCTGTCCCAGGCCCTGGGGCGCCTGCTCGAGCTCTACATCGCCGACAAGCGCGAGGGTGGCGAGAACGACACGCTCATCGCCCGTGCCCTCGGCCTGTGGCCGGAAGACCTGTCCTACGCCGAGGCCTGCGCACGCTACACCTCGGAGGAGTCATGAAGATCACCGCGGCCGAGGTCCTCGTCTACCTGGCCCACCTCGCCGGCGGCACTACCGAGGTGTCCGGCTACTCCGTCGAACGCACCGACGCTGGCCTCATCGTGAAGTTCAGCGCGACTCTCCCCAACGCACTCCTGACCGCAGCCTCCTTGAAGGGCTTCGCCGTCAACTTCGTGCCCGGGGCCAAGGTCTTCAAGATCACCGCCACTTCGGGCGTCGCCGACGACACCCACACCGCGGTCTGGAAGGCATCCCTCGAACGCGCGTTCCTCGTCTTCCGCGAGGCGCTCGCAAAGGCTCTCTCCACATGAGACACTGCCTCATCACCCACAAGACCGACCTCGATGGCGCGGCCTGCGCCTACGTCTTCCAGTACGTCTTCCCCGACGCCGCCATCATCTACGCCGACTACAAGAACGTCGACGACGTGCTGCAGTTCGCGCTCGATGCCCCCGACGTGGACGAGGTCTGGATGGCCGACATCGCTCCGTCCGCAATCCAGCTGGGGGACCTCCAGCCGCACGAGCGAGCCAAGCTGCGCATCTTCGATCACCATGAGCAGAGCGCCTGGGCCGACGAGCGCTGGTCCGAGGGCGCGGACGGTATCAAGGGCAACTTCGACCCCGACATGACGGGCTCGATGCTGCTCGCCACCGAGCTGCAGGAGCACATCCCGAACGCCACGATGGGCAAGGTCTTCGACGACCACAGCCGCCTGCTGCACCTGGCGCACGTGCGTGATTTCTGGCTGACCGAGGACCGGCACTGGCCACAGGCCGACAGGTTCACGGCCGTGCTCAAGGAGCTCGGCATCGAGACCTTCGTCGAGATGTACAAGACCCAGGAGGCGCTCTTCATCGACCACCTCGGGAACATCTTCGTGAGCAACCGGAAGCGGTGCATCGATGCAGCTGTCCAGCGAGCCGTCTTGCGCGTCGACCGCAACGGGCACGCCTACATGTTCACGACGACGGCGAACCACTGGAGCGAGGTCGGGCATGCGCTGCTCGAGCGGGTGGGGGATGTCGAGTACGCCTGCGTGCTTCGCCCGGTGGAAGGCATCGTCGAACTGCGGGCACGCAAGGGCGGGTACGACGTCGCCAAGCTGGCGCGCGAGCACGGCGGGGGAGGGCACCCGACCGCGGCTGGCTACGGCGCTACCATGCCGTGGGAGATGCTCCCTTGAGCCTGCGCACCTACTACGACTTCCACCTGTTCTGCGGAGCAGGCGGAGTCGCCATCGGCATGGCTCGCGGTCACGCGCGCATCGGAAGGCACCAGGCCCGCATCCAGTGCATCGGAGGGGTCGACTCCGACCCCGAGGCCTGCGCGGACTTCACGAGGCACACTGGCGTGCCCGCAACCTGCGTGGACATGTTCGACGCCCAGCAGTACCACGACTTCCACGGAAGGCCCCCGCCCGAAGGGTGGGAGGAGGCGACCCCCGACACCATCCGAGCCGCGGCAGGCGGCCTGACTCCGAACATCGTCACGGTGACTGCCCCATGCAAGGGCTTCAGCGGGTTGCTGAACAAGAAGTCAGCCCGGTCGAGGAAGTACCAGGCGCTCAACCAGCTCACGCTTCGCGGCGTCTTCCTGATGCTCGAGGCGTGGGCCGACGACCCGCCAGAACTGGTGCTGTTCGAGAACGTCCCGCTCATCGCCAGCCCGTCGAAGGGCAGGCGGCTGCTGGAGAGCATCAAGCAGCTGCTGGAGAGCTACGGCTACGCGGCTCGGGAGACCTTCCACGACTGCGGAGAGATCGGAGGCCTGGCACAGCACCGGCGGAGGTTCTTGCTGGTCGCGCGACACGAGGAGAAGGTGGCCCCGTTCCTCTACGAGCCGCCGAAGCAGCGAGTGCGGAACGTCGGCGAAGTCCTTGGCGAGTTCCCACTACCGAACACCGAGGGCGTGGGTCCGATGCACCAGCTGGCTGCGCTGAAGTGGAAGACCTGGCTGCGGTTGGCCCTCATCGAGCCGGGCAAGGACTGGCGCTACCTTCAGCAGTTGGAGGTGCTCGACGGCTACCTGAAGGACCACAAGATCGCGCCTATGGAGGCGAACTGGCACACGGGCCCCCTCGGCGTCACGCCGTGGAAGGCCACAGCGACCACCATCACCGGCAGGGGCGGCCCGACGAACGGGGCCTTCAACATCGCAGATCCTCGGCTGAAGCCCGGGAGGTTCAACAACGTCTTCCGCATCGTGCGCTTCGACGAACCCTCGCCCGCGGTCACCGGGGGAGGGAGCCCGTCGGCCGGCGGCCTGGCCATCGCGGACCCGAGACCGCGCGCTTGGCGAGGCGGCCGTAAGACCTTCGAGGGAGGTGGCCACTACGGCATCGTGGCCTGGGACTCGACGATGGGCACAGTGACGGGGCACGCGCACCCGGACCGGGGGTACTTCTCGGTGGGTGACGTGCGCATCCCGGATCCGGCGAAGCAGGCGCACCCGGTTCCTGTGATCCGCTCCCTGTGGGGAACGTGGAACCGCCCGTACACCCCCCTCGAGCTCGCAGCGCTGCAGGGCTTCCCCGTCGCGCTCGACATGAAGTGGGAGGGGGAAGCGCGCTCGCGCTGGGTCATGCGCATCGGTAATGCGGTTCCGCCGCCGGCGGGTGAGGCCATCGGGAGTACGATGGCGCACACGCTCCTGCTCAACGACCTCGAGGTCACCGAGCTGCTCCACGCAACCCCGCGCTGGGTCGACCCTGCGGTTGCCATCCCGCTCACGCTGGGCGGATAATGCCACAGCCCCTCCGGGGGCGGGAGGACCTCGGTCCTCTTTCGCCGGCAGGGAAAAAAAGGGGAGGCGCGGGGGCCGCCCCCTGGACCTCGCGGACCAGGGGGCGGGGGACGGCGCTACTCTTCACCGGCGGAGCGGCCCTCCGGCGTGGCATCGTCATCTTCGACGAACGGCTCGTAGGTGAGCAGTCGGGGCGGCTTCATCTCACAGTGGTAGAGCATGTCCAGGTCGTCGATGACCGGGTGCCCGGGCCGGAGGTCCAGCTGGCGCGCCCATTCGCCCATCAACTTCTGGGAGTCGAGGGCCTGGGCGTAGTTGCGCTTGCTGGCCTCGTTGAAGGAGCGGACATAGTCCCGCCCAGCCGAAGCCTCGGCGACGTCCTCGGGGTTGTCCCAGTCCACCGCGCCGTGCCAGTGCCCCTTGACCGCGACGTCCACCAGCGCGAGCAGGGCGGGGCGCATCGCCTTCGCGGCGCGCTCCCGATCCTCTCGACGCAGCAGGTGGTGCGCGCCGTGGGCGAGGAACTGCACCGCAGTCTGCGCCTCGGCTTCCGAGAGAGCGGCGAAGAGGGAGAAGAGGGGCGGGGGGTTGTCGCTCCTGGCCGCGGCCTCCATAGCAGCCTCGAACTCTTCGATGAAGCCTCGCTTGTTCGGCGGGATGTCTTCGTCGTCGGCGCCGGCGAGGCCGAGACAGACCAGGGCGCTCGCCATGAGGATGATCTCCGGGCTTCGCCCGGAGTCCTTCGCGGCGTACAGCACTCCCAGACGGAGGGCCTTGAGGGCGGACTTCAGGTCATCCGCGAGATCGTCGGCCGCGTCGATGCTCGATTCGAAGAGGAGCCCGGTCGCTCCCGCAGCGACCGCAAAGTGGAGCAGGTCCAGGGGGGCTTCGCTCCCCTGGAGGGCGCGGAACGCGGATTCGGCCGAGGCGACCAGCATCCCCGCGAACAGCTTTTGAGGGGTAAGATCCATGGTGTGCCTCCTTTGTGGTTCACCATAGGTCTTATGGACAGAAACTGTGCTGTTTTCGCACTCACAACAACTCAGTTGGAGGGTCGCGCACGCACAGACGCGATCGGTGGCCCCCAGGTTAGCCCGGCCGACAGGACGGAGCCTGCGGGCGGGCTAACCTGTACTTAGAACCTTAGCAAGTTCGTAGTGTTGAGTGTGTCAGTGCTACGAAGTAGGTGTACCTGTCTACAAGCACAAACCGCACAGTTGTCAAGTAACTGCTAAGTTGTGAGCAAAAGAGAGAAGGGGCGGATGCCCCAACACTCTCGGACCGGGACAGGCCCTCCGCTTCCTACCTCTTGGGGGTGAAGACGCTCTTGAACGCCTCCCCCGGGGTGGAGCGGAGGGCCCAGTCCTCGGGCCGCCAGGGAAGGATACGAATCGCCGCCATAGTGGCAGCGACAGCGAGCAGCGACAGCGCCGCGGTCAACGCGGCATCGGCAGCGAGCAGTTCCATAGTCAAGCCTCCGCGCAGGGGATGGGTGCGTGGTCTCCCTCTGCATTAGTCTTATGCGCGGCCTGCGCCGCCTCATTCACGCAGGTCCCAGATGAACACCGCGTTGTCCTCTGGACACCTCGCCCGGCTCCACATCCACGGGGCTTGGAGCCTGCGCAGCTTGGGGTGCTTCATCGCTGGGTTGCCCTGGTGGACTGCCTTGTTCCCGTACATCACGCAGAGGGGGCACCGCGCGAGGAGAGCCTCCCAGCTCACGCCGTAGACGTTCCCCCCGGCCGCGTGGTTGCCTGGGTCGTACTTGTGGGTGACCCAGGAGCCGAACACCGCCTGCGGCTTGTACTTCTCGATGGCATCGACGTAGTCGAGGCACTCGACGTCTCCTGGGTAGTCGATGACAGGCTGCTGCTGGGCCGCGTAGAGCGCCCGGATCTCGGGCCAGCTCTGCAGGTAGCTGTCCGTTCGCGGGATCCCCAGAGCTCGGCCGAAGGCGCCGTTCCCCGCGCCGATCTCCAGTGCGTCTGTAGGCATGAGGTCGCGCAGGTACTCCACGAGCTCGATGGTGGGGATGCCGTACACCGCTCGGAGGTGGCACCACACGCGGAGGTGTGTGTAGTCGAACCTGCGAAGTCGAACGGACGGGACCGGGATGAGGGTGCCTTCTGGCTGGAGCAGCTCGTCGAGCTGGCGAAGTACCTCGTCTGGGGGAGCTTGAGCGATCTGCAAGGGATGCCTCCGTAGTATTGGTTGCAGTAGGCTTATGCGCGAAAGAAGAAGGGGACCTACCCCTCCTCCAGCTCGTTGAGCCTCTCCCTCAGCTCGTTCGCCTCGTTCTCGGCCTCGTCCAGAGCCTCCTCCAGTGCATCCACCTCGCTGATCGCGGCCTCCGCGACTTCCCGGAGGGTGGCGTTGTCGCTCCGCAGCTCCTCCAGCGCCGCAGCGGCGCTCCCGAGATCGCGCCAGGCATCGCGCAAGCTGCGCTGCTCGTCCGATACATCATCCTCAACGTCGTCGAGCTGGTCGCAGACATAGTCGATCGTGCTCTGGGCGTCCTCGATGTCACCCTTGCACCCGTCGATGGTGGGGCAGGTGTACCCTGGCAGCCTCCGCTGCAGTTCTTCCGCACTCACCGCCGGCGTCTCTGCGGGGCCGGACGCTCGAGCACGGCCTGGGCGATTGCGGTGCCCAGGGGTACGAGAGCGCGGTCGGCCTCAGCGAAGTACCTCTGCATGATGAGCCACAGCGGGTGGTGGATGAGGTGCGGGGTGCCCTTCTTGCAGCGTGCTGCTGCCGAGGTGGCTCCGAGCGCCCTGCAGTGCAGGGGCCGCTCGCTGTAGGTCGCGCACCTGTTCATCCTGGGGTTGATGAGAGGGCAGCGCTTCACGGTGCCCGCCAGGATGCCAGGCGCCAGGGCTCGTGCGCGCTTCCAGTCGCGGGGGGAGAGGGCATCGAGGATGCGCTCGACCTCCTCTTCGAGGGCCAGCTTGTCGCCGGTGCAGCAGTAGTGGCAGCCGCGGCCCTCGCACTGGAGCTTGAAGCCGTGCTCGAGCAGGCCGACCTCCCAGGTGTCCTGCGCCAGTTCCATCACGTGGCGGATGGTCTCGACAGGCTCCTTTGCCAGGTCGGCCAGCCGCTGCTCTTGGGGGTCGGTGGTCATGCGGGTGCCCCGCTCGTGAGGCCCATGGCGGCCACGGCGAGCATGGCGGCCTGCAGGTTCTTCACGGGGTTGCGGGTAGTTCCCCCGTCCATCACGACCTTCCGGTCCTTGCGGGGGGTGCAGATGTGCCGGGGCTTGGCACACACGTGCTTGCGCCAGGCGCTGGTCAGGCGCTGTCGCCTGCGGAGC
>Ga0099846_1000574_pt1 | contig 15276 bp, 20 predicted proteins | sample CB_VirMetaG_FD_78180 | JGI IMG/M metagenome (GOLD analysis project Ga0099846, IMG submission 78180) | Freshwater to marine saline gradient viral communities from Chesapeake Bay - CB_1504_1 Viral MetaG | ecosystem: Environmental > Aquatic > Marine > Coastal | place: USA: Chesapeake Bay... | reverse complement strand
CTTCGCTCCCTCGAGCGGAGCATGAAGGATCCGGTGGTTGCCGAAAGCGCGCGACCAGCGGCCGCGAGTCCCTCGTTCTCCGAACCCGCGAGTCCCGCTCCGAGGCCGGCGGCGATGTCCTGCAACTGCTCCTGGCTGAACATGGGCTTGCGTGGATCTGCCATCGCTTATCCCCCATACGGGTTGAATGTGGAGACGGGGAGCCCCTGGTTGTTCCAGCCCCCCATACCGAACTGCTGGTAGTGCTGCAACGTCTGCGACGGGGACATCCCGCCCATCTGCATCGCCGTTCCGCCTGCGCCTGCGCCTGCGCCTGCTGACCCGAGTCCCTGAAGACCCGCTCCGAACACCGCGCCGCCGATGGACCCGAGAGCGGATCCGGCTGCGCTCCAACCGCTTCCCGTGAGCGCAGCGGCGCGACCCGCAATCTGCACAAAACTTGCAAGGCCTCGCTCCCGGTACCCGAACGACCCCTGCAACCTGGACTGCTGCAAGTTGGTGATGTTTCCTGAGTACATCTGGTAGATGTTGCTGATGTTCGACGCCTGCGACGCCTGCATCGACCCAAGACCCTGCGCCATCTGCGCGGACAGGGAAGACATCCCGCTCGCGCGCTGCGCCTCGAGGGCGCTGAGTTGCGCGGCGTACTGCTCGCGCACCGCGCCCTCGCGGAGAGCGCCCTGCGCTCCGACGGCCTCAAGCCTGCCCGTGCCGAAAGACGTCTGGCCGAGGCCCGTGAATGCGTTCATCGACCGCTGGCGCTGCAACGACCGTTCGGTGTCCTGACGGATGAGCGCCGTCGTGGACTCTCGCCCGACGCGCATCTCCTCAAGGGCGCGATCCATGCCCTCTGAGTACTGGGTTCTCGCCTCATCGAAGTACCGCGTGTAGCTTTGGATCGCCTTGTTCATCTCATCGCGGTATAGACCGATGTTTGTACCGCGCTCGCCAGCGTACTGGTCGATGATGTTTTGGAACCGCTGCTCGTACTGCGATCCGAGCAAGTTGTACTGCTCTTGGATCGACGCAGCGAGTCTGTTCAAAGCGCCCTTGCGGGCGTTCGCGCCGACCGCGCCAGCGACTCCGCCAGCCGCCATCAATCCGGCGCCGATGATGATTGGCCATGCCATTAGGGGTCACCTCTGCTCTTCCCGACCTGGGAAACGATTGCGGACATCCGCTCGATGGACCAAGGTCTACCGTCAGCGGCGATGGTCAGATACATGGATTCGGCACGAACGCGGCATCTCTTGGCGTTGTTCCGACCAGATACGAGTGATCCGATTTCGGTGACCTCGGCATCCGGGAAGGACGCTCCGGATACCTCGGCATTGTCCTTCGCGTCCGGAGGGTCGATGGGAATCTGATGAACGGTCACCATCGTCCCGTTCGGCGTCACGGGGTCGGCAACGATTTGTTCGTACTCGTTGTCCCAAGACACGCCGTTGTACTTGGCGATGGCCCATGCGTCGGGCGAAAGACCCGTGTCGTAGCGGATGACCCAAGAACCAGGCCCCGTATAGGTTCTTGCGGTCCCCTCTGAGAACGGGTCTGCCTGAACATACTGCCCAAACGGACGAACGGCGAACCGACCGTCGATTCTCGTCGTATGCGATGACGGGTCCCAGTCGCCTCCATCGTAGTTCGGGGTCGTCGGGTCGATGGACGATGAGCCGCCGTCGATGACGATGGGATTCAGATTCACGACGAACAGGCTGTCCGTCTGAATGCCGAGAGCCGTCTGAGCGGTGTCGCCCGTAGTGACCGAAAGGATCGGGTCCACCGAGAGGTCTGTGAACCCAGGTGGCAGCTCATAGTCATCGTCCGCGAGATCGACTCTGACCTCGTTCAGCATGACGCGGTACGGAAGTTGCCCGATGATGGGCCCGAAGGTGAGGCTCGAGCGCACGAACTGCGCAACTTGCGTTTCGTCTTCCATCTCGGACTGCCAGCCGTCGATTCCGAGAGGGAACGCCTTGTCGATGATCGAGATGCTTCCCGTGCCGCCCATGAACAACCGACCGGACGACGCCCTGGATGTCCCGATATAGATGGCTGAAGTCGGCGCGAACATCTTCGGGTCGTAGAACCGCTGCGGCCAGAACGAGTTTGTCTTCAGGTCGTAGAAGAGGTGCAGGCTCGACTGCTCGACGCCGTTGACCGAGAGGAAGATCCACACCCCCTCACGGTCAGGGTCGTAGCAAAGGCACGGAAACACCTCGCCGGACTCCATTTCGGTTCCGAACACGGAGGAGATCGATGCGGGGGTAGCGACCTTTCCGATGGTTGGCTCGTCGGTCAAGCCGCCCTCGGTGGTCTGCGTTTTGGCCGACGCTCCCGAGCCGCTTCCATCGACGGTCTGCAACGACCTGAGCGTGCCGCCCGTAAGCGGACTCGAGCCTCCGATTGCAGGAGTGCCGAAGTCGAGGCGAAGGAAGAATGAATCGAGCTTGCCCGCGCTGACGCGGTTCGCGCGGTTGAAGTTGAAGTCGTTCGCGTTGATGAAGTACAGGCCGTCGTTCGCGAGGATGAACGCGCCCTTCTCCTGCGACTGGCACCAAGCGCGCCTTCCCGTGATGCCGATGGACTTCGTGAGTCCGACGATCTGCACGTCCGCTGTGTCGAAGACAGGGTCCCCGGTCAGGAACGAGAACGAGTTCGTGCAGGCGAACATCAGTCCGCTTTGGGCGAACGGGAAGATCGCGAGGATCGGGTCAGGCAGAGTCCCATACGAGTTGCTGCTCGTTCCTGCGATAGCTCCGATGTACACCGACGCATCCCATCCGTCAGGGGTCGCGGATCCGTGCCCGGCCAGGTTGTTGATGTATGGCTCATCCGGAGCGCAGGCGTACCAGATGTGCGGCGTCTCCTTGTACCCGGCGAGAACGAGCCGCGCGCCCCATCGGCAGATCAGGGTCGCCCTGGTTCCGTCGCCTGGCGTGTATCCGACAGGATCGGTATGGAACGGGCCCGCGACCGGGGAATCGTCACCCCACACGTGGACGGCGTCCGTGTCGGTCGGCGCGTGCAGATGGACCAGGACGTAGTGGTCGCCGTCCACGAAGTAGAAGTGATCGTTGAACTGAACCCCTTCGACCAAGCCTGTGGTGTTCAGAAATGGAACGGTCTGAGTCGTTCCGTCTCCAAACAGCGTGGCCGTAGCCGTGAGCGATGATCGAGGGTTCGAGTAGTAGATCCTTCCGCCGCGAACAAAGATGATCCGCTCCACTAGAACGCCGCCCTCGTAGACGCGGTACGAGCCCATGAACTGCACGGCCCCGTCGTTGTAGAGCTGCGTTCCGTTGCGCGTGCTGACGCGCATCCTCCCGTTCCAGACGTCGGTCGGCATCACGTTGACGCACGAAGGCGTCATGCCCGGAGGAACCGCAGAGAACTGCGACTGCTCCGTGAAGCCACCGAACGGGATCTGGACGGGGATGGAAGTCATCAGGGGATTTTGATGGCGATGAGCACGAATGCGTGACTGCCGCCGCCACTACTGGGGATCGTGAAGGTTCCACCAGTCGTGGTTGACTTCACGACGGCATTTGAAAAATTGGCGAGGGGCAGCCCCCCCGTGAACACGAGAACGAGTCCGACCCAGTTGCCTGCGGCACTCAGGGTGAAGTTCGATGGATTCGTTCTGGTCCACGAGGTTCCATCGGTGCTAGTAGGCGTGGTTGCGTTGTCAGGGGACCAGACAATAGAGATGAGCTTCCGTGGGTTCAGATCGCCTAGGCGAAGAGCATCGGTTGCCGCGGTAGGGGTTCCAACCTGGGTAACGCGGTTGGAGTTGCATTGGATATCTCCGCCAGAAAGGCTGATCACTCCCGTGCCGCCTCCCGTGGCCAACGCAATGTTGTGGTTGATCTCTGACGCCAACGAGACATACCCAGGACCAAAAAATGCCTTCCCAAATCCACCAGCGTTCACAACGACTTGATCTAATAGGGGAAAAGCGATGCCAGTATCAGCGTCGCCCGCAGGGTAGATCACGGCATTCGTAGTGTCGGCCTGCACGATCACGTGGTCGCCTGCGGCGTCTCCGAGCGTCGTGTTGCCTTTGACAACGAGATCGCCGTCGACGTTCGCGTCATCCTTGATGTCGAGCGACCTCGCTACGAGATCCGTGCCTTCCGTCGCATCGACGGCGAAATCGTTCTCGGCGACCCAGGTTCTCCACGCCGTGTCGTAGACGCGGCTGTAGGACTTCACGGGCTGAGTGCCGTCGCTGTCCGTCCAGATCCGCTGCACCACGACGGATCCGAAGACGAGTACGAGCAGGCTCACGCCGCCGTCCAACGCCTTGATCTCCATCGGCGCCGCAGGCCCGTCCGACATCGCGTCTCCGGTCGCGAAGTAGTACCGACCCTGAATCCGGAGCGATGCGTCGTTGAAGCTCGTCGCCGCGCTGCTGAAGTACGGCAGCGTCGATCCAAGGTACGAAGTCGAGTTCCACGTGGAACCCGTTCCGATCTTGATCTGATTGGCGGTGGTGTCCCACCCGATCTCCCCCTCGTACAAGGTCGGATCGTTGGTCGCCCAGTTGCTCGCGGTGTCGCGTCGTATCTGGATCTTCGCGGTCATGCGTCGATCTCCGTCTTGTTGACCTCAAGCAGCGGCTTCCCCACCTCTGCACCCTTCGCGATGCCCGCGTTGTAGCTGGCTTCCTTCTCGAGCTGCACCCGCTTGTCCTCGCCGGGGCGCTTGAGGAACAGCCCGGTCAGGACCCCGAGGCCAGACATGGCGATGGCCCCGAACGGAAACGCCCCGGCGTGGTCGCCGAGGATGGAGACGCCCGTGTTGATGATGCTCGCGAGCGCGTAGTAGCGGTCGTTGGCGTCATCGATGGACTTGCGGAGGCGCTCCGTGTTCGACTCGACGTAGTTCACCCAGTCTTCCCAGACGCGCTGCGCCTCGGCGAGCGTGATGTCACCCTCGAGATCCTCCGGGGAGACGGCCTCGAGAACGGGAGCGGGAACGTCGACCTTCACCATTGACTGAAGGTCGCAGCCCTGAGCCGCCATGATGAAACCGCCGAGCAGGATGGAGATGCAGATCACGGTGTATGCGGCGATGTTGGTGTTGGTGGGGGTCATTGCTGATCCTTTCGTTCAGCCGCAATCTGCAAGCTGATCTGATGCAGGGAGTTGCGGATCTCGTGGATGTGCCGATCATGCTTGTGCAGGATCTCGTCCACACGCTTGTTGTCGCTCTCGAGCTTCTGCTCGATCTTGGCAAGGCGGCTGCTGATCGTGAACAAGGCCGCGAAGAGCGGCCCGAGGATCACGGTGAACGGTACGGCGATGCCGAGAAGCGTCTCAATGGTCACGATGGCCCCTGTGCAAATCCACGTCGGTAGCGGTTCGGATCCGAAACGAACGAACCCGACCGGACGGCGGGGAGCCGCCCGAAGTCTCTCTGCTGAATCCCGTCCTTGCTGCTCGCCGCGTTCCAAAGCGGGCCGTTGTCGATCTCGATCAACCGAGCGGAAAGGCCTTCGTCTTCGTAGGAAACGGCGAACGCGCGGCAATAGGCGATCAGAAGCGCCTCCGCGTATGGGGGAACGGGGATCTTGTAGTCGTTGCTCGTATCAGCGGTCACCGACTGCCACCCCGAGCGGTAGCGGATGATGATCGTGTCGGTGGATGACGCGGACGGAGTCGGATACAGCTCGAGCCGGACCGCCGGGAAGTCGGTTCCGTCAACGAGCGGAGTCACCCCGTCCGACTGCGCCCAAGGGCGGGACAGGGCCGCGTAGTAGACGCTGTCGAGAAGCGCGGGGGCCATCGCGTTCCTGAACAGTTCGATCTGCTCCGGGGTTGTCAGTTCGACTCGCCAGCCAAGGCCCGCTTGCGCGGTGAGGCTGATGATCTCCTCGGCGTCGCCAGGCAGAGCCGCCCAGTCCTGATTGGCGACCAAAGAAACAGGCCGCGCAGTACGCTCTCTGAACCGCCAGGGGCGGGAGAACAGGTACTGCGCGGCCTGATTGATGATCTCGGCGGTGCGCTGATCGCGCGTCACACCGCTGACAATCGACGGTTGCCCGCCGATAGCCAAGAGAACGTGCTGACGCAATCCGCCAAGGGTAAGCATGGAAACTCCCCTGCCCGGTCACCCGGGCAGGGGAGGAGGGAGGAAAGGGTCCGGTCAGGCGCCCGCGTTCGAGAACGCGAATCCGTTGATGAGGACCTTGCAGGTCCCTGCGCCAGCGAGAGTCTCCAGGGCGAGCGCAATCGGCGCGCTGCTGGCAACGGCGGCGGTGCTGGGCGCAGGCTTGAGAAGCCCCGCGTCAGCGATCAGGGTCGTCACGCCCTTGGTCGTGGCCGCGCTGATCTTGGCGTCGACCATTCCGGTGATGCAGACCTTGCACCGATTGCCTGCGGTTGCACCTTCGGTGACCACGCCCCAGACGCCACCCTTCTCGGTGGTCGAGGAGCTTCCGGCGACGGCCAGCTTCACGACGTTGAAGGGGTTGTCCTTCGCGTCCGGGTCGTTGAGGCTTGCCGTATCGGCGTAGGTCGTGGTGTCATCGAGGTCGAACTTCACGAGATCGCCAACGGCGACAGCGGCGGCCGCGATTGGGCTGACGATGACCTGATGCGCATTGAGCGCACCGAGGTTTCCAGTCGGAACGAGGATTCCGGGAATCATGTGTGTGTCCCTCCTTTGGGATCAGGCGAACGAGAGCGGAGCGACGACGCCGTGACGCTGGCGGCTGTTGCAGAACAGGTTGTGCCAGCAGTCCACGGGCTGCACGTAGGTGAACGGCTGGTTCGGATGCCGAAGCACGTCGTGCTGCTTGAAGTAGCGACGAGCGTGGAAGATCGGCGTGAGGTAGTTGCCGTTCACGAAGTAGAACCGGGGCGCGCGGACGATGGTGTTCGCACCGGTCTCGGTTCCGAACGCCGAAATCTTCGATCCGTCAGTCGCCGCGGTGAACCCATTGGCTCCCGTGACGGCGTTGTACCCCGCAAGGGTCTGCGCAGGAACAGTGCCGCTCACCGAGTTGTCGTTGGCCGGGTAGATCGCGGCCTGATCGAGGTCGGAGCAGTAGGTGACGTCGATGCCCGCGTAGGCGGGGCTGCTGTACGACGCATCCTGGTACGACACGAGGGTGTCGTTGCTCAGGCGAAGCGCGTTGCGGTAGTTCTGCACGCCGAGACGGCTCGTCAGGATCATCTGACGGTTCAGGTTGTCGTTCTCGAAGTACTGCTGCCGGGTGCTGGGCGCCTCGTACTTCAGACGCATGAACATGACGTCCATCGCGTTGAAGAGGTTGCCGAGCTGGACGGTGTGTCCGGACCCCTGCGCGTACACCGTGTTCGTGTTGAGAGCCGACGCCTTGACCTTGCCCCACTCCGTGCCGAGGGGGGTAAGAGCATCGGTCTGGCTGTTGTACAGCTCAACGATGTTGGTCCAGCGGTTCTCCGTGAACGGAGAGATGCGCATGACCGTGGTGGCCGCGTTGGACGACGCGGTGTACGGAGCCGTTCCTCGAAGACCGAGCGCGCCGCCGTAGTTGGTCGCGATCTCGGTGAGGAAGTACGGCAGCGAGTACGGAAGCTTGCCGCCATCGGACTCCATGTTCGCCACCTGAGGAACGGCCCACAGGTCCTCCTCGAAGCCGTTCAGCATCGAGGTCCACATGCGCTGCTCCTTGATGCGCTTCAGCCGCTTGTAGGCGACCTTCGTGCTGGCAGCGGTTTCGCCTGAGTTCAGCTCGATCTCGGCGTCGGTCCACGACATGTGGTCGAGCGAGAAGCGCCACGGAGCGCGGACGAAGTCGGTGACCTGAGGGTTGCGCCAGGTGAACGTGTCGTTGGGCTGGTAGTGGTCGTAGGTGCGGGCGTCATCGAACATGATGACGTCGCGGATCTCGGTTCCACCCTGAATGGTCTGCTCGGCGCTCTTGCCCTTCAGGAGGCGGCTGAAGGCGTAGGTGTTCTTGACGGCCTCGTTGATGACCGAGTCGGCCGACGTGAGGTACGCCGGACCGGTCGTGGTCATAAAGTCGTTGAAGGTCGTGATCGAAGGCATGATGCCCTCCTATTGGTTAGCGGGAAAGGATTCTCTGCGCATCGGCGCGGCTTCCACCGGAAAGCAGGACGTCGAGGACGAGATCCTCGGCGTCCACCTGACGGGTGGGTCGAGGCGGGTTCGCGCCGACGTTCGGTCGCGCCGCGTTGCGCGGATCGACCTTCTTCGGCTCTCCCGCCGTGACCCTGAAAGCCTGACGCACGATGTCCGAAACGGACGAGAACGCGCCTGGATTCTCGCGGCCGATCTGGGCCGCTTTCTCGGAAATCTCCTCGTAGGACGGGGCATTCCTGCCGTAGTCGCGGGAGATCCGCTCGTATGCCAGTTGCGTCTCGTACTTGACCTCGAGCACCCGAGCGCGGTCATCGAACTCGGAGCGCATTCGGTCCGTCAAGTCGCGCAGCGGTTTGGCCGCCTCGTCTCCGAAGATGTCGCCAAACTGCGAAAGCGGGTCGACGTCTGCCTCCCCGTCTTCGCTCTTTGCCGACGCCTTGACCGTCTCCTTGGATTCGGCCTTGGGGTCCTTCTTCGACTCGGCAACCTTCGCGCCGAACGCATCGACGTCGGCCTGACGCTTCGCCGCCTTCAAGCCCCACTCCTTGAGTTTGGAAGGGTCGTTCTTGATGGATTCGATCACGTCCTTCGGAACGCCATCCCGCTGCAATGCCTTCAGCGCCCGATCAACATCGGGATCTGGAGCAGACGGTTCCGGCGTTGGAACGGCCTCGGCCTTCTGAGGCTCATCGACACCTAGAAGACGGTCAAGCACCTCGTCCTCGTTCGAGGAGTTGTCCGCATGAGCGGCTTCCTCGAATGGGATCGACGGAGCGATCTCGTCCGCAAGGTCTGTCTGGTCCTGTACTTCGGGTTCTGACATGTCAGTCCTTCTCAAAACCATGCTGCGCCATGATGTTCCGTTCATGGCGCTTCGATTCGATGATCGGCTTGCCCTGTCCCGTGACCTTGCAACCAGGGAGCCGACGCGGCAGCGAAGTGCTGACGTACGGATACTGGTGGCGGTTCGTCGCGGGATCGATCTGCATGAAGCTCGCGATCCTGGTCAGGGTTCTGCCTTCATGGGTGATAATAGCACCGATTGACGGCGCTTCAGCCATGCTCATGCTGAGTTCGACGTGATTACCGTTTTGGTCGAGGAACTCGTAGATCATGCTCGCTGCGCCGCCGCCGCGAGGCCCGCGAGACTCGACGCGGGAATCGGGCTCGGCTCTCCCATTGCGTTGGTCCGTTCCGGGCTCGCCTGCGGCATTGGGGCGTTCGCCCCGGGCGGCGGGCCCATCATCGCCTGCTGCATTTGTGCGACCGCATTCTTGTCGATCATGTCGGCAAGATTTTTTTTTTTTAGTGATTCGGCGACCACCGAGAGGATCTCGTCCCATCGGACGAAGGGCATCTGAACCATGCCCTGCGCCACGTTGGTGGTGATCTGAAGGAGTTCCATCGCGCGCTTCTGCACGAGCGCCTCGGAGACGCGCTCCATGCTGTAGGCGTCGACGGAAACCTCGAGATCCTCCCACCCCGGCATCCGAACGCCGCCCTGAAACACGGGGTTCGCGTCGAGGAACATCCGGACGCCGTCCTGCCCGAGGGGGAGAACGACCCGGTCGTCGTGCCACATGTACCAGCAGACCGCGCGGCCGATCTCGTCCACGGCCTCCTGAAACTGCCGCTTCAGGTGTGCCATGCGCATCGTCGCGCTCGACTCGGCCACCGCGACCTCGGTCGCCGTCGCGGCTCCCGAGATGTTCCCGCGCATCGCGTCGTGGATTCCGCTGACTCGGTCGAGCCGATCCTGGGCGATCTGCGAGTACTGGACCTGCTGCGCGGTGATGCCGCCGACCTCGAGGTTGACCACCCGCTCCTTGTCGAGGTTCTCGGAGAGGACTACGTAGTCGTGCGGCCGATCCTTCAGGTCCTGCGCGAGCTTCGAGTTCCGGGCGTCGACCATGATCAGCCGCTTGTACGCAGCCGCGCTCGACCGCACGCTCGTCAGATGCGAGTTGAGATCCTCCATCTGAGACTGGATGGCCATCAGGGGGGAGAGCGGGTACGGATCGTCGGGGACCGTATAGACACCGAACACGGTGTACGGGCCCTGACGGGGTCCGTAGTAGTGGATCGGCTTCCGGATGTAGCCGTCCCACTTGCTGTTCCCGTTGCGGCTCTTCACGAACGTGTAGATCGTGCCGTTGACCATGCCCGGCCCGGCGATCTCGTCCAGGATCTCGGGAGCGGCCTGGTCGATCTCGGGAACCCACACCTCGTAGACGGCGAGTTCCTTGCGGTCCTCGATGTCGCGTCCCGCGTCGTCGCGGATCTCCTCGAGGTCCGTGTTCGACGCGAGAGCGGCGATGGCCTCGTAGTCCCACGTCTTGTCCATCTCCGCCTTGGCGAGGAGATCGTCCTTGTCCACGGCGTAGCAATGCCCCATGAACCGGGCGTCCTCGATGCTCGTGGCGGCGGGATCGATGAAGAACCGCTCGGGAGAGATCCGGTAGACGCGCGGAAGGTACGGCTCCTTGCCGTCGATTGCCCGAGCCTCCTGTCGAGGCTCGTTGACGGTGATCGCGACGCCGTAGGAGAACAGCATGTCGGTCGCGATCCGCTCGAGGGTGCGCCTCAGCTTCGTGATCCGCGCCCATCGGTTGATCGCGATCTGCATCCGCTTGCCGACCACCATGTCGATCATGGCGTCGGCGCACTTGACGCGGAACTTCGGCACGTCGTGGATGATGCGCGGAAGCACCAGGCTCACGTACTCGTGACCGAAGTTCTCCGGGTCATCGACGTACGGATCCGTCCGGTCATCGCGAAACGCCGGACCATGGTACTTCTCGACCATGATCCTGAGTTGCGAAAGGTGGGTATCGCGGAACGTCTCCGCGCTCTCCACCTCGCGGCGGATCGCCATGAATGTCGGATCGAGCATGGGGATCCCTTCGATTCAGGGTGCTGGGGGCTTCGTTCCCCTGCCGCCGCCAGGTGCCGGCTGAATAGCCAGCCCGCCCTTGGGGGTGTACAGCGACGCCCGCGCGCGGACAACCTTCTTTCCGGAGTTCTTGCGCTTCTTCTTCTGCGCGCCTCCGGTTCCGCCGTTCTTGCCGCCACCGGAGTGACCGCCCTTGCCTCTGCGACTCATTGCGCTCATTTCCGAACTCCTTTGGGTCGCCCTGGCCCGCGCTTCTGCGGGTCGGGAGCAGCCCGTTGATGGTTTTCCACAAAGACGCGCAGCCTGTGCGCGTCGTTCCCTTGAACACTCTCGGGTTCTCGGGCGTCGCTGTACTTTACCATCGCGGCGTCGGCCAGGAAGGTAATCCGTTCGATTCGGTGCAAAGGCACCCAGGCGTTGGCGGCGATTGGAATCAACATGGCGTTTCCGTGTACGAGCTGCGGTTCATGCTGCCGACGCCTCTGGGCGCTTCCCGAGGTCGATCCGGCGATGCTCCGTCCGGACGGATCATGCGTATACCTCAATGAGGAATCGCGGTGCGACATCTACTCGACGCGCCCGCCCTTCTGCCGTGTAGACGACAGGATCACCGAACACGGGCTTGACCGGGGGATCGCCTATCAGGCGACGGCCGCTCTCTGCAACGCATGGATGCGCGAGGACGGGATCGTCGGGAAGACGGTTCAGCTCACCGTCCACGGCCGTTCTTCCCCTTGATCATCTTGGACGGGCAGACCTTCCCGTGCTTCTTCTTGCACTTGGCGCAGTAGAAGACGCGCTCCTTCTGAGAAGCGTTCGGGGTGAACTTCGCCATGATCAGCGTCCCTTCTTCCTGGGCTTCATGCCGTTGCACTTCCTCGCGGCCTTGGCGACCTTCGTCTTCGCCTTCCCGGATCGGTGAAGACTCTCGTGGACGAAGTGCTGCTTCTGCGACGACTTGGGGGTGAACTTGGGCATCAGCGTTTCCCTCTGTTGTACGAGCGCGACACCACGCGAAGGTTGCCGCTCCTGTTGTCGCGGGGGTTGCCGTTGCGATGGTCGACGTCCTTGCCGTCGCCCTTGCGGACGCGACCCGACCGTTCCGCCGCACGGCGCACCTTGTTGCGGGACGCGCGATCCCTCTTCGACGCGGTCGATGACTGGAACTTCGAGTACTCGGCCTTGTAGTCACGTGGCATCGGACTCAACCTTTCGGAGTTTCCGAACAGTTGGCTCGATCATCGTCTCTTCCCCCAGTTCCGCTTCATGTCGGAGTACGACTTCTCGCTGACCGTGGTCTTCGACTTCGGTCGCGAGATGCCCTTCGCCCTGCGGCGGTTGATGTTCCCGACGAGAGAGTTCCTCTTCGCGGCCATCAGCACTTCCACCTTCTGCGGGCCGCCTTGCCGCGCTCGCCAGTCCACCCCGAAGAGCGGGCGCAGAACGACTTCTTGCGCGGACCCCCCTCGGGCTGGGGAGCCTTCAGGTTCGACCCGGTCTCGCGGTTGTACTTCGCGCGGCCCTTGGCGGTCAGGCCCGCACCCTTCGACACGGGCAGCTTCTCGCCGCGACCGACCGACAGGTTGGGGCCCTTCTTCCGTGCCATCAGCGGCGCCTCTTCTGATCGCGACGGACGTAGAGCCCGCGGCCGCCGCCCTTGCCCTTGCCGTCGTCCTTCGAGTTCCCGACTCCGGTCCCACCGCCAGGCTTCTTGCCGCCACCATCGGCGGTGTTGCCCGTGCCCGTGTTCGAGTACGGCTTCTTGCCGCCTCTGCCTCCGCCGCCTCCGGCAGAACCGGGGCCTCCGATGCGCAGGTCCTTGCGCTTCTTCATCCCCATCCCGGTCATCCTTCCGATGGACTTGGGCGTCGCGTTGGCCATCAGCGATACCCGCCCTTCTTCGACGTCTTCTTCCTGGAGGCGGGCTTGGGGCCGCCCTTGCCACCGCCACGCGAGGAGCGCGACGAGGGTCCGTTGACCATGATGCCAGCCTTGCGGCGCATCTTGTCGTTCGTGCTGTTGCCGAAGCCGCTGCCGTAGTTCATCTGAACACCTCGTCGTGCTGGAGGATCGCTCCGAGACAATCTTCGGGGAGACTCGGCTCCGGACGCTCCGGGCCCGTCCCTTCATCGCAAAGCATAAGCGCACCCGCGAGGGCGATGACGCGGTCGCCGTGAGATTCTCTCGCACCGCTCGAAAGATCCTTGACGCTCGACTGCTCGATCGACCCGTCGTCCATGATCACGTAGTCGAGCATCTCCCGCAAGGTGTCCTCGCTCGGAACGCGGCAATCCCCCTGGGTGACCGCCCGGCTCAATGCACTCAGCATCGTCCTCTTCGCCCGGCGGCTCGAGTTCCACCCGTACCTGACCGTCCTCCTCGCGGTGGTCGTTCCGACGATCCGCTGCTGGTAGAGCGCGTGGTAGCCGATCCTGATGAAGTCGTGGTGCATCGCAGCACCCGGGCCGTTCACCTCCCAACCGATCATCGGGAGCCTCCGACCCCGGTACTCGGTCATCGCCACCTCCACCATCTCGTTCGCCAGGTCGTGGGGCGGAACGTTCGGATCCGCAAACTCAGCGACAACCTCCCGCGTCTCCGAATCCATGACGCAGATGGCCGCATTGGCGCTCCCTGTCCCGTAGGACGGATCGGCAAACATCACATATTCGCGGTGCAGCTCGCCCATTTTCCAGATCCGCCACCGCCCGTTCGGGTCATCCACCCATTTCCCGCGCAGCAACTCGCACCTCTGACCCGGCTGCGCCCACTCGTTCATGTGGGAGGTGACCACGGACGGCACAAAGAAGTTCGACCCCGAGCCGACCTCCGTGGCAAACACGTTCTGCGCCATGTCCACCGGGTCGCGGCGCTTCATCTGCTCCCCGAGCCACGGAGTCCAGACGTACTCCGAACCCGCCACGCCCGTCACCCGACCGTCGCCGTCCAACCGAGTCTCGGATCCCGCGCCCTTCGACGGGTGATCCATGTACAGAAGCTCCACGCACCTCGGGTCACCCTGCGTCCGACTCTGACGGACCAGGCTCGCGTAGTGCGTTCCACTCCCGAGCGGGGTACTCACGGCGATGCGGCAAGCGGTGCAGTCAGCAGCCGAACGCCAGGCAGCCTCCGCGTCGTCCATCGCCGCGAACTCGTCAAACAGGACAATCGTGCGCCGACCACCACGACCCACGTGCGCCGTCGAAGCCTGGCCCGCAATCGTGGCACCGGATACCGGGTTCCGGATCATCATGTGCTGACGGGTGTCCGATCCACGCTTCAGCAACTGCTTCGCAGGAAGCGGCAGAAGCCAAGGTGGCTGCGACTCCAACAGGTAGTCCACCTTCCAAAGGAGGCTGTCAGGGTCGCCCGAGCGATCCACGCCGTCCTCGATGCGGCTCACCAAGAGCGTCTGCCAGCCCTTGAATAGCCACCCCCACGTCGCGACCGCCGCCAAGAGCCACGACGCCCCCATATCCCGGCTCTTACGCACAACCACGTCACGACCATCAGAAACAGCAGACAGGATCTCATCCGCTGCGCGCTCCTGACACGACCACAGAACGTAGGGGCGGTGAGGCTTCGCACTCGGAACCTCCCGACCCGTAGTCAAATCCACCTCCTTGGGGGCGTATGTCCATCCCGTTAGCCTAAGCCACAACGAGAAATCATCCGCAAACGCCGCCCGGAAATCGCCCTGGGTACTCGAGTCACGCTCCGTCGCGGAAAGGAACTTCTTCCTCAGTTCCACGATAGAGGGGTCAGTACTCATAGATGTGATCTCGGAAATAGGGCTGGAGTTGGGAGGGGGGGTTTAGATACTAGGTTCCTCGCGCGCGCTCGCGCGGGGGGGTGCGGGTGGGCGCGGGGGTGCGCGTGCCCGGGTGCGGGCGCGTGCGCGAGCGCCTGGGTGCGCGGGTGTGCGCGCGGTCCTTCGCGCGCGTGCGCGTCATCACGCCACCAGGTTATCCACACCAGGCCCACAGGTTATCCACAGGCGGTGGTTATCCACAAGCCGTCCACAGGTTGTCCACAACTCGAGGTTATCCACAACCTGTCCACAACCTGTCCACATCGGGTCACCCCTCCCACTCCGCGAGGAGGAGCCGCGCACGACCACCGCTCCCCTCCGTGCCGCCTTGCGCGGCGAGGGTGACGGAGGCGCGTTCGCGGTAGAGATCGGGGCGCAGGGCGCGGAGGCGGAACTGCAACATCGCCGCCTGTGTCGGGGTCGCCTCGCGCTCCCCCGTCGCGATTTCGTCGGCAATCGATTCAAGCCTGTGCGCGAG
>Ga0099846_1000563_pt1 | contig 15385 bp, 22 predicted proteins | sample CB_VirMetaG_FD_78180 | JGI IMG/M metagenome (GOLD analysis project Ga0099846, IMG submission 78180) | Freshwater to marine saline gradient viral communities from Chesapeake Bay - CB_1504_1 Viral MetaG | ecosystem: Environmental > Aquatic > Marine > Coastal | place: USA: Chesapeake Bay... | reverse complement strand
CCTTTGGGAGCCTTTGAGATTGTAGATCTTGAAGTTGCTGACTATGACTTTAGGGCGAGGGCTGTCAATACTTTTGGGGTTCGTGGTGATTGGGACACTATCACTGATGTGGAAATTAACCCCTTTAGTGGACCCCCTTCTGATGTTACAGACTTTGAGTATCAACTTTCTGGTGGCACTATTTTCTTTCAGTGGGATCCTGTTGTAGACCCAGACCTTTCTCATTATGAGTTGAGATATAGCAGCGCACTTTCTGGGGCAACTTGGGACACCTCTAGTACAGTTATCCAAAAGATTGCTAGACCCGGAACAGCAGCAAGTCTTCCCGCCAGATCAGGTACCTTTCTTATCAAGTCTTACGATAAAGAGGGTTTGTATAGTACTAATGCTACTTCTGTCACAATCCAGCCCTCGGAACTTCCCGCTTTGGGAACTACAGATACTGTGACTGAAGACCCCTCCTTCAGTGGTTCCAAGACTAACGTCACGTATGTCTCTAACTCTATTGAGATTACAAACACTGGCGCAGATGGTATCTATAACTTTAATACTTATATTGATACGGGTACCACAAGGAGTGCTAGGGTAACTGGTTTCACTACTTTTGAACGTAGGTACATTAGTGGTGGTAGCCCCCTCTGGGATTACATCCCCCAAAACTGGGATACTTGGTCGGGTAACTTTGATAATTGGTCTGATGAAGACGCACCCTTTGGTGATACTAGGGTGGTTATCCAAGTCTCTGCTACACCAGATGATCCTGCTGGTTCCCCGACTTGGGGGTCTTGGTTTGAAGCTAACGGTAGTTCTCTAATAGGCAGGGCTTTCCGCTTCCGAGCTATCTTGGAGAGTACAAGTCAATACATCTCACCCGGCGTCCTGACACTCAGTGCAGACGTAGAATACTAAGAGGAAAACATGAGTCAACACGATTTCGATATTGCCAATCAAACTTCGGGTTCTGCACGGACCGATATTAACAATGCTTTGAAGGCTTTGGCATCTTGCTCAAGTGGGGCAACTGCCCCTTCGACTACTTATGCCAATATGCTTTGGTATGATACTGCTAACGATCTTCTCAAGATGAGGAACGAAGCTGATAGTGCTTGGATTACAATCAGTAAGATTGACCAAACCACTGGTGCTTTTCCTTACATTGGAACTACACAGATCACTGCTTTTCTTGATGAAGACAATTTCGCTTCTAATAGTGCAACGGCTGTGGCAACTCAACAAAGTATCAAAGCTTATGTAGATTGGATTGGCGGGACTGGTTACACCAACTCCGGGACTGGTTTTGCTTATATCCCTTTCCGAAATGGTATTATAATTCGAGTAGGTAAGTTTGATAGCACTAGTGATGATAACCAAGAGGTTACTTTTCTTGCACCCTTCCCCAATGGGTGTTTGGCTGTGTTGAATGGTGGAACAGCCACTAATGACACTGACTGGACTCCGTGGACTGCCAACAACATCACAGCGGCAAGTTTTTACGCCAATCGGTCGGATGCCGTTAGTGGTACTAAACCCGGCCAGATCTACGTAGCTATTGGGTATTGAGGAGATAACTATGAGTTATCAACTTGGAAATAAATCTCGTCGTAGGCTCTACGGTGTCCATCCTGACCTCATTGCTGTTGTAGAACGTGCTATCCAAATCACTGAACAAGACTTTACTGTAGTTGAGGGTCTTAGGGATATGGAACGCCAACAGTATCTTGTGTCTATTGGTCGTAGTAAAACCCTTAATTCCAGACACTTGACTGGCCATGCTGTTGACCTTTGCCCTTATCCTATTGACTGGGAAGACCACAAGAAGTTCACAAAGATTTCTGAGGCAATGAAAGAAGCTGCTGAGGAACTTGATATTACTATTGAGTGGGGTGGAGACTGGAAAGGCGGGTGGGATAAACCTCACTACCAACTTCCTCATAAACTGTATCCCAAATGAAAAAGACCTACAAAAGAGAAGTAGCTATCTTCCTTCTTCTGTGGTTTATCTACGTTGTAGAGGTTAAGGATGTTACTATCGTTGAAATCCTGGTTTGGCCAGTATTCTCTATTGTTGCTGCTGCTTTTGGTTTTGATCAGTATGCCAAGTTGCAGCAAGCTAGGGGGACTAAGCTTCCTGACGGGAGGGGGGCCGAACGTAGCAGCGAACACCCAGATTGGGAAGACAAATAACCAAACCATTGGTACTACAACTAATGTGGCCCCCACAGCAACTATTAGACCTAATGCTAGAGTTGATAACATTGATCAGAGGACTACAACTACGAAAGTGTCTACAGACAGTGTAGAGAAGGTAGTAGTAAATGAAGTCCCTATGTGGGTCATCTTGCTCCTGATTCTAGGGTGGCTACTCCCCTCCCCCGGTGAAATTGGAAGAAATCTCGTCGCCATATTCAGACGAAAATAACATTAAGACAAACTAAAGCCCCCGGTCCTAAGTGGATACGGGGGCTTCTTTCTTTTGTAGTATTATGGTGTTAAGTTGACAGGGGCCACTCAGCGCATTGGTAGTCTTTAACATACCAACCCTGTTGTTCAACAATAATGATACCATCTGCTAGTGACATCATACATTGGTCTTCCGTTGGGAATAGTTGAGGATGATAGAAAACAGCACACTGAGTAGGGTCAAGACCTTCTGTGTAAAAGGTACAAGCTAGGATTAGTGGGGTAAACATTAGGTTTCCTTTTCTATAAGTTCTGTAAGTTTAGCAAGATACCACTGGGCCTTTCTAAGGTCTTCTGCCCCATTCTTGTAACGCCACCTGTGTAGGTATTTAGCGACATTACCCCTATAGTATCCGATTAGTTCTTCCCTTGACAGGAAGTCTTCAATGTACTCAATACATTCAATCTTACCTTTACCGTAGTGAGCAGGATGATTTACATTATCGGGAAGCATTTCCACACTTTCTTTGTTGGCATCCCCTGAGAGATTCGAACTCCCGACCTAGTGATTAGAAGTCACTTGCTCTATCCACTGAGCTAAGAGGATTGAAATTAGCTGCGCGTTGGACTGTCGCGCCCCAGCCGCCCCTTATTTTGGTGCTGGTAGTAGGAGTCGAACCCACAACCTACTGAGTACAAATCAGTTGCTCTTCCAATTGAGCTATACCAGCCGCTATGGTTTACTCGTTAGTAATATCTTATTTCCTACCTTTGATTTTTCTGAGGGTACTGACCAGCCCCTCTGCCAGATCCACAAGCATTACTAAACTAGCAAGGAGAGTAACTCCCCCAACGATGTTCATCGTAGTATTGGCCTCACTGATCCACCAAGGTAAAAGGAAGCCAAACATCCATGCCCCAAATGCGAGGATCACAAATGCTTGTAGTGCAGCTTTGTACCATAGCTTTTTCATAGTCCTTCCTTAACAAAGACTGAGACCCACATACGAGTCATATCAGAACGGATAATATCGTCTACACCAAACTCGATGACAGGGACAGGTAGCATATGCTTCTTGACCAGATGCACGATCTTGGATAGCCCATCCGCTTCCTTCAAATCCGATTGCATGATGTCTCCGTTCAAGACTAACTTAGTGTTCTCCCCAACCCGTGTCAAGAGCATCTTCAACTCATGGAAGGTGATGTTCTGTGTCTCGTCACAGATGATGAAGGCGTTGTTGAAAGACCTCCCCCGCATGAGGGCTAGTGGGGCAATCTCAATGTTACCATTCTTGATACCAGTCTCTACTACACCTTTACCCAAATGCTCTTCTAGTACATCAATGACAGGCAAGGCCCAAGGTTTGGTCTTTTCTTCAAGATCCCCCTTGAGATAACCAAGGTCTCTTCCTACAGGAATATGTGGCCTAGTGATAACTATCTTATCCACTTGCTTAGTATGGTAGAGATTAGCGGCGTAAGAAGATACCACGTAAGTTTTTCCTGTGCCAGAGGGGCCAAATACCACTACTTGGCTAGAGGAATCTAGTGCATCTATGTAGTCCTTCTGCCTCCCGGTCTTGGGGACAAGACAAATACTGGTTTTGTATTCATCAAACTTGGTCTTAACTCTTCTGCTGGTCTTCTTAGGTACTTGCTGCATTACCCTTGCCCACGATAAGCTTTATAAGAACGCTTCCTGGATTTGTTCATGGAACTTGTTTTTACCCTATGCTTACGATTAGTTTGGGAAGTATTTTTAGGTTTTCCCTCGGGCTTCCAAACAGAACCCATTTTTACTTTAGACATAGCCTCTCCTTGAAGAGCCTTTTAAGGTCATGCTCAGGACCGGGGGTTAGGTCAGATCAACAATTTCGCAAACTTCACCAGTACAAGCAAAAGTCTGGCTAGATTTTGTGTTGTCTTCTTTCTCGTAATCACTCAGCCTTGTCCAGTCAATCTTCTCTGGCATAAGACTCAGCAGTTCTTGATACTCACCTTGGGTGATTTCTTCGTAAGGAGCCTGTTGGTAAGTGTGTTCATTGTAGGGCAGGAAAGAAACACCAGACATTTCATCGAAGTGTTCATACACAAAAGACCCTACTTTGAACCACTCCTCCTTTTTGACGTTGATAGTGACAGAGGGTTTGTGTTCACACCAATGGCGTTGGTAGATGAGCCACATTTCAAGCTGGTCAATAGCAGACAAATCGGAAGTTACTACAGCACCATCAGGAGCCTTCTGAGGGAAGGAAAACACAACAGTCGAAGAGGGCTTCATCACACAGGGTTCACAGGGAATACCTTGCTCCTTCATAAACTGGGTCAGAGGATCTTTAATATCACCCCTTACTCGTCGGATGTAAAAAGGTGAGTGACGAGCATGAATCCCAGATGCACTGTCCACAAGTTGAGAAACTGTACCAGAGGGTTTGACGCAGGTAATAGCAGTGCTGCGAGGGATACCAAGGCGATCAGCCCACTTGCTATTAGTATCAACAGCAATTCCTTTAAGATGCTCAAGGGTTTTTTCCAATCCTTTGTTTTTTAGGGTGAGTAGGGGGTTGTCCATTATCCCTGTGAGTGACACACCAAGCAGACGCTCTTCCTCGGTATTACGCTGCCACACCTTTCGCAAGTAAGGGAAGTGTGTGTAGGCGGATTGGATAGTTCCCAAGATTGTAGCGTATTTAACTTTTTTCTCAAGATCTTCCAGAGTGTCACCAGCACGAACCACAACTTCCGTAAGGTTACAGAATTGGTAAGGACGGAGGATAATCTCGCTGCACGGGTTGGTTCCGTAGGGCCATTCTGTTTCTCGTCTTCCATTCTTACCTGCTTGTTTGACAGAGGCTTGCCGGTTGAAGATACCACGTTCACCAGAACCACTCTCCACCAGTGCCATCCACTCACGCATGAACGATACAGCGTCAGGCTTCTCAGTGTATGCTACAGAGTTATTAGCCAAAGCACGTTGGGGTTCATTTTCCCACCAAGCCCCAGACTTAGCATGACGCAGACGATCATCGGAGAGATTACTAAGACTAATCATTGCAGAACGACGTACTCCTCCTACAACAACAACCTCACCAATCTTACACATGATGTCGTGGCACTCCAAAGAGGAAAGCTTACGACCCTTTGCACCAGCAAACTTAGAAGTGACAAAGTTGAAGAGTTCTACAAGAGGGGCAGGGCCAGAGGCACGACCACCAAAAGTTTTCAGTTTAGCGCCAGCAGGGCGAACCTTAGATACATCCCACTGAGGGATTTCCCCACTATACAAGAGGGCGATAACCTGACGAAGAGCCTTAGCCCAACCCTCTTTACTATCCTTCACAATAACAGTGGTGTCACTCTTGAAAAGGTTTTCAGGAACCTCTGGAAGCTTAGAGACATACTGCCGTTCAACAGAGAAGCCTACACCAGTTCCACAGAGAAGAATGAACATAGCCTCATCAAAAGACTTAGGATCATCTACAGGAAGATAAGAGCAGTTGTAGCCAGCAGTATTATCCCTATCCAGAGCAGGACCAGCAGTCATCATTGCTCGCATGGAGGGCATGATTTCCAAACTAAGGATAGCCTCTTCAATATCGTCCAGAACAATTTCATCCCTGACCTTGGGGACTACTACATTAGTCATATACCGAGAGACAGTCTCTTTCCAAGTCTCGCGCCGCTGGTCTTCCTCAAGCCAACGAGCATAACGAGAAGTATGGATAAAAGATTGGTAGTCCGTTGGAAGATAGTACCTCATTTTTCCATAGCCTTTTTGTAGAGTTCGTTCAGCTTGTCAACCGCTGCCTCTGCATCATCTCTCAGGATAACAGCAAAGAGCATAAAATCATACTGATCATTGTCGTACTTGACGTTGGTTTCATAAACCACATACGTCCCATCATAGGGATCTTCTTCGTAGTAAAACCTATTACTCATTTTTCTTTCTTTCTCTAGCTAGAGCCAACCGCTCTGCTGCGGCTTGTCTTGCTGACTCAGACATTTCTCTTTTCAGATAAGGGTTCTTTCCAAAACGGAAAGGGTGAAGAGCGCAATTAGTGGAAGGACAAAGCCTCACTTCGGTAGCATTGTAAGCACAGTCCAAACACTTTGCCCTGATAGCTTTAAGGGGACTCATCCAACCAAATCTCCAAGGTAGACTTTGGGGTAGGCAGGGTTCTTGATAATCTTACCAGAGGAGTTTCTTTGGACAGACCCGTCAGATTGAACACACCTACCCACGTTATTAACGTGTACCCTACGGAAAGCCTCCATCAGATCCCAACCACAAGCCTCAGCATAACCAAAGATCACATAGACCAAATCCGTGAGTTCTTTAAGTTCTTCTGCGCGATCGGAGTGAATATTAGCGGAACACCACTCTTCAAACTCTTCCTTGATCAAACCTGCATACAGTGCTTTGGTGGGAACCTGAGAAGTCACCTCAATAAACTCTTTGACCATATGAGCCGGTGTCATTTTAGTAAGGCGACTCTCTTTGTAAGAAGGGTACCAGCAATGTTCCCGCATGATCCCATCATCATCCATATCTTTGATGTCGTGTTCGTTGATCATCAGTAAGTCCTCGTATTGATCATTTCATCGAAGTAGGATGTCAGGTCCAGAAGGCCACAGTTGTGTAGATGTAGGGCTACATCTAGGTGTGTCAAGTCTGCGTCCAACATTAGTTGCTCAAGCCCCACTAGATCTACGACTTCATCAAGAAGTTCTTCCTCAGTCTTTACCTGCATAAGCTTCCTCCAAACGCTTCATAGAAACAAACTCTGGATCGTAGTGTCCATGACGAATGTCTCTTTTGATCACGACCCCTTTCCACCACTCTTTGTTGGCTTGACCAGCCCAGTGTTCGTCCTCTCCCTTGAAGCACCCCGCGACAAGGCCAATAGCCGGATAAGGGTGGGCATCGTCCCTAAAACATATGTCCCGCTTATGACTATGCCCAACGGTGGTAGAGCGGAACCGCTTTTTGAGAAGGCCAGAAGCATGATGTTCACCATACATAGCAGAACCAGAGTTCCCACTTGCAATGAAATGAGCATAGCTGATACCATCAAGATCAAAGACGGAGGGGGCGGAATTAGTGTATTCGTGGTATTCGTCATACCAGTAGTTCGTTTGTAGATTTGCAAACGAGATTCCGTATTTTGTTCCTGAGATTCTTGGGTCATACTCAAGAGCCTTCTTGATCCTGTGTTCGTGATTACCTTCTAGTCCGACAAAGTAAGGGCGTTTAACTTTCATCTTCCTGATTTTGTGTCGGATCATGTCTCTGGCTTCTTGCCCGTGGTTAATATCTGCTTCATAGTTTTGAGACACCAAAACACTGGGTTTCCTGTCGTCGTAACTACAAAGAGATTGCAGATCGTCAAAGTCCCCAAGGTCGATTACGTAGTCTGGTCTTACATCGTAGATAAGATTCCCAAGCCAAAGAAACCTTTCATTACTAATCTCTGGTCGGACGTGTCCACAAGAGAAGATAATGCCAGTTCTAGGTTTAGTTTGCACCGTATTCACCATAATCCTCCCCACCCTCAGAACCCTCTTCTACCTCAAAGATGAAAGGGTCAAACTTGCTAGTCAGGTGCAGTTTCATTTCTACCAAGTCTTCGTAGTCTTCTGCATAAAGCTCGTCTTGAAAGAAGTTACCATCTTCATCTTCTGCCTTAACAACAGCATAAGGAAAACCATACTTACCATCACGAAAGGGACCAGATACCATTTGGTGTACTTTATAGGTTTTAACAGTCATTTGTCCACTCCTTCGGGATTAGTTTATCTGCGTACAGAAAGCCATGCTTATTACACCAATCGGCATAGGATGTCTTGGAACCCTTGTTGATCTTTTGGTTCGAATTCTGAAAGACAAACCTGATGTCCAACAAAGGTTGTTGCTTTTTGATTAGCAGGTGTTTTTTCCTGTCTTCTGCCGTAAATCTTCCCTTTGTTTCTACCAAGATACCATTGGGCAAAGTGAAGTCTGGTGTGTACCGACGAGTTTCTACTACATCATAGTAGATCTTGACAGCCTCGTAACAGAATTCTACACCAGCCTCATCAAGATTACTAGCTACCTTTTCTTCTAGACCAGACCTAAACATCAAGATACCTCTTATCTACAGTAACTGGTGGGTTCCACAACTCCCCCTCCACTCTACGGAGCCACAGAAGTCTTGCATTCTCAACAATTCTGGCGATGTCTCCCCCATAAGCATCCACGACGACATTCCAAAGATCTTCTTCCTTCTTGCAATCAGCCACCATGCCCTCTGCTGTTACAGGACCAACTCTGTATAGACCAACAATGTTATCAGCAGTATCACCAGTAAGGACTTGCTTGTAGAAGTTTTTCATTGCAGTCAGGTGGTCGATGTTAGTAAATTTTTTACTGGTAAGGTTATAATGAAGTCCAGGAATTTGCAGAAAATCTTTGTCGATAGATGCAATAATAGCGTTTACACCAAGCGCAGTGGCTTCAATAGAGATAAGATCATCTGCTTCCTCTCCGTTAGAGACTTGTGCGGAGTATTTATCAATCAAACATTCTCTGACTTTGGGGAGAAAGTATGGTTTTTCTGCACCAGATCGGTTTCCTTTGTAGACATAGGTCTTGGCAATATCGTAGCGGAAGTTACCACTACCAGTGAGATAAACCTTAAAGTTTCTGCTTCTGTTATAGAAGGAGGTTTCCTCTAAGATTTCTTCGATAGTTTCATCGACCTTTGCCAAACACTCTTCTAGAGATGCATCCCTTTTGACAAATTTTCCACTGGGGCCTTTGTAGGGTTCCCCGCTTTTGTTAAGGATGTAAGGTCTGTGTGCTGCACACCTATATGCAACAATATCCCCATCAATTAGGGTAGTCATACCGGAGTTAGAGTTGTCCATACCTGTTCCCCATTACTAAGTTTCACACCAACTTCTTCTACGAAAGAAAAGCCTGCTGCATTGGCTGCATCTTTGAAGACAAAGACCAGATCTTGAATACTCTCAACTTCTGTATGAGCATACTCAATTGACTGGGAGTGCCTGCCAGAAGAGGTTTCTTCAAAACGGATAGTTACTTTCATGTTCCTGCCCTCAGATTGGAGTACCCCCCACCAGAAAAACCAGTGAGGGGCTTTTGTTTTAGAAGCGGGTTCCGTCAGAAGCGGACTCGTAAGGAACGTGTTCCATCACACCAATCTTATCAATCCGGTGGCCAGTACGTTCACCCTCACCGTAGACAACAACCTTGACCATAACCTTGGTACCATTACCAAGCTCCCCATCTTCGGTCATTGTCCAAGGTGTTCCCCGTTTTTCTTCGTCTCCCCAATGGACAACTTCGGGCGGGCCAGAAAGATCCTCAAAACGGTGAACATGCTCTCTCTTGAGTTTGATAAACTTGCCGATACCCCAAGATTCCCGGTCAGCACTCTTAAGACGCTCATTCCCCCGGAATGCTTTCGGGACACCAGCTTTCCAGAACTTCTCAAGGTCTCCCTCTGTAGCAGGATAGAAGTTAGTATTGTATTGACCAGTAGGATGGAACTCCGGGTTGTTGTCCATATTCTCTGGGAACACACGGGCGTATTCCAGATAGCCTTCCATGACAACATACCGGGCTTTGTTTGCGGGTTTGTTAGACATATTGTTTCCTTTTGCATCTAGTTGCAGAGTAGTTATCTAGTGGTCAGAGTTTGTTTTTCAAGGGTTATTAGTGGATTTCTGCGTAGTTGTCTCCTATAGCATAGTCGATCCCCAAAGGAACATTGAGCTTAACCTTGTCATTAACAGCTTGGATAGCTGCCTCTAGTTTATCCCCAATACCCGGCACTTCTTCGGGAGAAACAATGGAGATAATTTCATCGTGGAACTGCCCAATAGTTTTTACACCGAACTTCAATCGGGCTTGGGCTACCCACTGGTCGAAACAGTAAACCCCAGTGCTTTGGTTAAGGGTAGAAAACCTGTCTTTATCACTACGAAGTTGATGCCAAAAACCAGACACAGGGTTCTGCAACCAATCTGACCCGTTGACAGTGCGGACCCTACAATCAGCAGCAACTTTCTGTACAGCCCAGTTACGGGACCAAAAGGCTTCAAGAAGGGTTGCTGCCTCTGCCTGTGACATGCCAGTTTCCCTTGCGAGTTTAGCAGCCCCCACTCCGTAGGTTGCCGAGTAATTGACTACTTTGAAAGCTTTCCTGAGTCGCTTGATTTCAGGTCGCTCCCCACGATTGTAAGCGTCAATGTCTTCCTGAGTAACCCTACCTGCGTGTCTAGCTAGGTCGAGGTGAGGATCGAAGCCTTTCTTTTGCATCTCTTCCACGTAGTCAGGGTCCAGAGGTTTCATGTAGTGCCGCTTGGTAGTGTCTTCAAGGGAGGTCATGTCAGCCCCACAAAGTTTGTTGCCATTACCAGCAATCAGGCACCCACGAATTTCTTTACCCCAAGGGCGCTCTACCCCCGGAAGGTTGACAAGAGGTCGAGCATGTCTAAAGCGCAGGGTATTGGTGAAGCCCGCCACCTCAGCCTTGAGCCAACCATCCTTATGGCACTCCAAGAAAGACTTAAAGATGCCCAGACGATGCTGAATGACAGTAAGTCCATCAAGGAGTTCAACAGAAGGGTTCTCGTCAACAAGAAGCAAAACAGAAGGACACAATTCCCCATCTCTGCGTACTTGCTCAATAGACCTTTCCTCTCCAGTGGTTTTATTACGAACATATTTATAGGTAGCAGGCTCCCAACCAAGACTGTAAAGCCAACTCTTGACTTGATCCGTAGAGTTAGGATTGGCGTCTTCATAACCATCTACAATGTTCACTGTCTCTGTTGTGTTAGGCATACGCATAGATTTGAGAAGACCCAACCAGTCCTCTCCCTTGGAAGACAAAGATCCATCTTTTTTGTACATAATCTTAGGACGATTACGAACCTTCAAGATAGGTCGCTTTGGCATTGCCGCAGAGAGTTGATCCAACTTTTCATCCTGCATTTCTATCAGGGTATCGTAGTGTTCCTGTGCCTTGGTTACATCAAGACGCCAACCAAGTTCTTCCTGCTCCCTCATACAGTCCATCTTGAAGTTCAGGTACTGAATAAACCGCTGGGCCTCAGTAGTATCAAGATAGAGTTTGTTGAGTTTGTACATCAAGTCTTTGTAGAGACGCATGTTGATCTTTACGTCTTCCTGACAGCGATGTGCGTACTCTTCTTTAGTAAGGTTCTCCCAGTCAGAGACCTTGGGTTTGGGTACACCAAAGTCTTCCCCGTAACCTTCAAGACCATGTTTAGCACGATCAAAGTTCAAGTACCAAGACAGAGGAAGTGTATCCACCACGTTGGTAGGGGAAACCCCAAGGATTTTCTTGAGTACGACCATATCGTACCTAATGATGTTGTGACCTACAAAAACCCTGTCTTGAGACAGCAGGTCTACCATCTGGTTGTAGTCGAAGATCGACACAGGCTCTTTCATAGTGGAGTCTTGATAGGACAGTACATGGATCTTGCTTACAGTATCCAATAGCCCGTCTGTCTCGATGTCAAAAACTACGTAGTCCATTGTGTTATTCCCCAGAAGATCAAGTCAGCAGTTGTCTCTGCTTCAATCAACTGTTCCCTAGTGAGAAAGATTTCTTCCCCAGAGTTTGCATCACAGGCACCAAGAAGTTCGTAGTGGTTTATAAGTAGACCAACCTTTTCGACGCGCAGTCTTACATACACATCCTTATAGGAGTCTCCTACCTCAACCACCAAGAACACTACCATAGTTTCTCCCTCAAACATGATACACCTCATTAAGTGTGAAGGTCTTAAGATCAAAGCGAAGGGTTCCTGCTGGTCCTTCCTCTGAACAAGGTCGGTTCTTTTCAATGTAAAGATATGTAGTGTTCTTCTCTACATCATTATCTGCCTGCTTATCTCTTTGCAAGTCAATGATCACAGAAGCCCGTTGTGCAATCATCTTACAGTACTTGGGGTCTCCATTCTCATTGGTATGTGCGATAGTGACGATACCTACACCAATCTCTGCTGCAAGCTTAGAGAGACGCACAGAAAGATCTGCCAGAGTTGCTTCCTTACTGTCTTCGTTAAGCCCTGACACAACGTCTTGGATAGGCTCAAAGAACACGTAGTTTACACCACAAGCTTCCCTGAAATAGCGGATCTGTTGGATCAACTCATCAGGCCCCTGACCATCAGGAATATAGAATTGGTAGAACAACTCATCCTTGGTCAACTCTTTGATAGCTTCCTCTACTTGTGCTGTGGCTCCCTTTTCCTCGATAAGATCCCTACGAGTGAGGTTGTCTTTGAGTTCATAGGAAACCAGTCCGAGAAGACTACGTAGTTTGGTCTCTTCAAGGTGCCACGACGCGAAGGGTACCCCCCTCTTCAAAAAATTGTATTCCAGCATTCGCATGACTTCGGTTTTACCAATGCCAGTCTGTGCCTTGATAACAGTGAAGTGCCCCTGCATCAGACCCATGATCTTATCATCAAGGGCTACAATACCAGTGGGTACGAACTGGTGGTTAGGGGTATCATGGAACAGTTTGAGAAATTGGTCAGAAGTGTTCAGAATATTCTCTGGAATGTACTTCTGAGCAGCCCACCAATAACTCTTGAAGTCTTTCACAGACCCGTGTTGCAAGAAGTCATTAGCGTCTTTGTGCTGGCCGTGATCAACTCTGTAGACTTTGTTAGGGAACATCCCACCAATCTTGGATGCAATAGCATTACCTGCGTCGTCATTGTCGATAGACAGAATAATCTTCTCAAAACTGTTGAGCCAGTCATAGACATTCTCCCACAGTCTTTTGGAAGGAGACGCGGAAGGGAGAGAGACCACTGGGGTTATGTAGGAATTACCAGAGGAAAGCATCTGGTATGCAGAAAGAGCATCCAGTTCACCCTCTGTCACCGTAACAAACTTGGAGCATCCAGCGGGGAAGAGGTTCATCCCAAAGAGTTCATCAGACCGCATGTTCTGGGTGCTGAAAGACTTGGGATAGTAACGGATCTTTTTTCCACCGGAGGGGTAAACATACTCTTGACGAGTAACCACACCCTTCTGGTCAAGGAAGGATTTGACATTATAAAACTCCATAGTCTTTTGAAGGATACCCCGGTCATAGGCGTACTCCCCACCTTGGGGTACCCCCCCTTCATTAAAATCCACACCGGACTGTGATACTACAGAAAACGTAGTCATGGTTTTTCCTTTTCTGATTGGTTCATGTTGGTCAAAGAATACCTGTTCACACACGAAACAGCGCCCTACGCCCTTGTCTGTGTTGAACGAGTACCCATCTGAGCTACCACAACCCACCTTGTCGGGGCAGGCGATGTGAGACACTTCTGGCATGATTGTTTCCTTCTTATGGTGGCTACAGAATAACCCAACCCGACGAGTATTGCAAGGGGAGAACTACAAAAATATTTTTACTGCCTTGCCCTTGACAGACAAATTCTGGCTCCCTACTTAAGTATAACACTAAAGTTCTTTACTTTAATTATAATCTACAAAAGATTATTAAGTCTTTAGGTATAATACTTAAGTATAAGAGTAAAGATGGTAAAATTCTACTTTGTAGGCTACCAAATTCCCACGGGGGGCCTAAATTCCCACGGGGGGCTATTTCCCACGGAGGGCCTAAATTCCCACGGAGGGCCTAAATTCCCACGGGGGGCCTATTAACAATCAAACTCATTTTTATTTCCATACTCATAATCATACTTATACTGATAATTAAACTCATAATTATAATTAAACTCATAACTATAATTAAACTCATAACTATAAGCACAATGAAATCCTAAATTATAACCATAGTTAAAAGTATAATAGAATACTGAACTATAATTATATCCTTATGGATAACATAATCCAGGATTAAGCTATAAAAATAAGTATGAGGTATAATATAAGGGAAATGCTAAAAAGCACCCCGCTAGGTCGGCTTTTTGGATAGGCCATAGCGTCCCGTAGCGGGCCGTCTAGGGGCTTTCTGCGCGTAAGATAGGGTAGCACATGGAAAGCCTAGACAAGGCCCCTGCGCGACCCTGATAGCGGGCACGGACGATTCTAAAAATCATTGCACAAAAGAAAAACCGGGAGTTTTCACCCCCGGTTTCTTAATTTTCAGGCTTTGGTTAGGTTAGTTTTTTTCAGCCTCAATATCATTGCAGATGTATTGCAACGATTCTACCTGATCAAATCGGAAAGCCCGCCATCCTTCGGGACAATCCATTGTCAGAGAGTGAGGATTTCTGTTACCCCCAAGATCTGGAATACCTACCATTTCCCTTCTGTTACCGTTCTTTTTGACAAACTCTACATAGAGCATGGTACCCGGTTTAAGGTTATCGACTGCCCTTTGAACAACGTGTTTGGGGATAAACCCTCCCCTAGCTTTGATTGTGACACAGTTTTCATTGACGGTTTTCACGCAACCGGGGTTATAGGAGATATACGACATTACCAAGCCCATCCTTTGTCAGATTTTTCATAGAGCGGAATATCCAATTCCATTGCAAGTTCTTCGGGACTAACACCCATACTTTCCAACCATTGAGCAATCAAAGTAGGATTGTCAACTACCATATCATAGAGAGTGTCTGTTTTTGTGTTGTAGTCTCCTTCTACATAATCCCATCCAGAGGATTTATAGGGGCTATGATAGCTCAGATATTCTACATCATGAGGATTACGAGAAAACACCAGTTTATCCCATTCTGCAGATATAAGAGCATCTCTAAGTTGATCTAGGAAAAACAGATCCTGACTTTCTTTCGCAGTATGCTGCAACAGGTATCCTACAGAAAGATTTGTACATTCTGAGATAAGACCTGCATACTCATTACTATCGGTGTATGAGCCTGTATTATCTGGCCGCATATTCAAACCCAGGATTTTATCCAAGGATATTGCAAAAGCATCGCTACAAGTACGCATTCCCATTTGGTGCGT
>Ga0099846_1000556_pt1 | contig 15484 bp, 13 predicted proteins | sample CB_VirMetaG_FD_78180 | JGI IMG/M metagenome (GOLD analysis project Ga0099846, IMG submission 78180) | Freshwater to marine saline gradient viral communities from Chesapeake Bay - CB_1504_1 Viral MetaG | ecosystem: Environmental > Aquatic > Marine > Coastal | place: USA: Chesapeake Bay... | reverse complement strand
TACTGGATAAATTAAATGATAAAATAAATGATATTGAAATGAATGTAAAAGAATTATATTTAAAAAGTAAAAAAGAAGATATAAAAACAGAACCAATTAAAACAGGTTGGTTATTCTAACTATTAAAAATATTTAAATAGATATTAAGAATATATATTAGTATGAGGAAAAGTAATTTAACAGCAGAACAAATTTATGAAAAAGATAAACAAAGGAAAAGAGATTATTATAAGAGGAATAAAGAAAAATTAAAAGAACAAAATAAAAATAATTATTATAGTAAGATGAGTGATGAAGAAAAATTAGAAAAAATGAAAAAAATATATTCAACTATGAATAATAAAAAATTAATTTTAAATTTATTAGAGTTTGATACACCTAAGGAATTAAATGAGGTTGAGATTACTATTTTAACTGATTAAAAATTTTTCTTAAACAGACTTAAAGATTTGTTAATTATATATAGTAAGAGAACAAAGAGCATATTGAGGACTGAGATAGACTAAAATGTCTATCCTTGGTTTTGATATGTGGGAAAAGATTTATGATATGAAAGTTAAAGAAGAGAAGTTGGATAAAGCAGAAAAACAAACACATAAAAATCGTAAGTTTTTATTTAAAGAACTTAACCAAATATGTGATGATTTTAATTCTGATTTTGAAGATTGTAAATTTGTTAAAGTAGATGATGTATGGGTTCAAGACCCTGATGGAGATTGTTATTATGGAGATGATGATAAATATATTGAAATATTTAGAAATCAATTTAAATTTTATAATAATATAATGAAAGAAAAAGATTATGATGTTAATTATTATTATAAATATGATATAGTTGATTATTTACAATCTATGTTTGATGAACCTAATGGTTATGATTATGATAGAGAATTAAAAAATATATTACATTAAATAATATTTTTAAATAATTAAAAAAAATTATTAATACTTAAGCAAATATTTATAATATATTATATATATATTATATTATGAATATTAAGTTGGTTGATTTTAAAGGTAAGCCTAATTTTCAATGCAATTGGGAATCTATTACCAAAGATATACAAAATACAGAAGATTTATTTAATAAAATTAATAAAGATAATAATAATAATTTTTTTGAATTATTAACACCTGAAACTAAAATAAAACCATATTATGATATTGATGCTAAGTTTGAAGATGACCGAATTGAAGTTATAGAGGATGATATTAAAATTAAAGTTTTAGATAAATTAAATAGTTTATATCCTAAAAATACTTTTATATCTATTTGTTCATCTCATGGAAAAAAATATGATAAAGATAATAAATTATGGTATGCTTTATCTTTTCATATGGTTATTAATGGATATGAAACTAATTTAATTGATTTACATAAATTTAATGAATTAAATGATTTATATAATGAAGATAATGGATTATATATTGATAAGAGTGTTTATAAAAGTAGGCAATTAATAAGATTAATTTATTCATATAAACCAAATGATAATAGGCAAAAGAAACCTATTAATTGTAAAAGAAATTTATTAAAACATATAATACATAGTAATAAAGATACTAATAATAATTTTTTTAAAATTAATATTCCATCACCTGCAATTACACCCCCTTTATCTCCAAAAGTAGAAAATAAAATAAAAGAAGAATTTAATAAAAATTTTAATATACCTAAATTAAAAGAAGAGGAATTTAAAAAATTATTATTTTCAATTAAACCAAGATATGAATACAAAGATTGGATATCAATAGGTCATATATGTTTTAATAATTTTGATGGTTCTGATATTGGTTTTAAAATATTTAATGAATATAGTGAAAAAGATAAAAAAAAATATTCCGGTATTGAAAAACTTTTAAATACTTATAATTATTTTAAAAAACAAAATCCTGAAAATAGATTAAGTTATAAACAATTAAAAAGATGGTATGATATTGATTACCCATGTAAAAATATATATGAAAAGTGGTACAATGAAGGTATTGATATATTTATGAGTAATATGAATAAAATAATTTGTTATTATACAAAAGAAGATGAATATTTATATTATTCAAGTTTTGATGTAATGATACAAAATAATTTAAAAAAAACTAAAAATTATTTTATAAAATATAAATTTTTAATTGATTATAAATGTCAATTAACTGATAAAATGAAAAAAAAACATGTTAATCCTTTTGATATATGGAATGAAAATATAAATAGAAGGGATGTTGATTATATAACTTTTAATCCAATGAATTCTGATAATAGTATTGATAATTATTTTAATTGGTATAGTGGATTAAATTATATTAATACTGGTGATTATAATATTGATAATATTGAACCTTTTTTATTTCATATTAAAGATGTTATTTCTAATAATAATTTATTAATGTATGAATATATATTAAATTGGTTTAGTAGAATGATACAAACACCTTGGAAAAAAAACGGCACTTGTTTAGTTTGGAAATCAATTCAAGGTACTGGAAAGACATTAATATATTCAATTATAAAAAAAATTTTTGATAAATATGCAGTATCTACTAATGATATGTCTCAAATAATTGGAAAATTTACAACAACCGCAAAAAATAAAATATTAATTAATTTTGATGAAACTAATTGGGGAGGTAATGTAAAAGAAGAGGGAAGATTTAAAAATTTAATTACAAATGATTATATTAAAATTGAAGGTAAAGGAAAAGATCCTGATGCTGAATATCCAAATTATGCTAATAATTTAATTACTACTAATCAAGATTGGATGGTATCATTGAAAAAGGATGATAGAAGATTTGTTTTGACTATGTGTAAAAATGAAAGATTAAGTAATGAAAAATATAAAAAATTAAAAAATATTATGGATAATCATATACAAGATATATTTAATTTTTTTTATAATAGAGATATTAGTAATTATAATCCTGAGGAATACCCTAAAACTGAATTTTATTTTCAACAATTAGAAATTAATTATGATACATTCCAAGTATTTTGGGAACGATTATGTAATGGAGAATTTAATGAAAGTTTATCTTGGAAAACATACAATGATAAAAATGTATTATATGATTTATATACTTCTTACAATCATGGTAGTCATAAAGAAGTATTTAATAATGTTTGGTTTTGGAGAAAAGTTAGATTGGTATGTCCTTCTATTGTAATTAGAAAATCTTTAAAAAATTCTAATGCTGATTTTTATTTACCTGAGATTGAAAAAATAAATGAAGAATTTAAAAAATATAATTATTAAGTAAGTAAAAGTAAGTAAAGTAAGTAAAGTAAGTAAAATTAAGAAAAAATGAAAAAAAGTTTTATTATTTATTAAAATATAAATAATAATTCAATAAGTAAGTAAAGTAAGTAAAAGTAAGTAAAAGGGGTATATTTTGGGGTTAAAATTCTTTTACTAAAAATTATTTTTTTTTTTTTTAGTTTTTGAATTTTTCGCTATTTTACTTACTTTACTTACTTTTACCTACTTATAATATATATAATATATTTAATAAAAAATAATTAAAAAAATTATGAATGTAAAAGAGAGGGTAAAAATAAAATTGTAAAAAAATAAAAAATTTCAGTAAAAAATAATAAAATATATTTACTTACTTCTTACTTACTTTTACTTACTTTTACTTACTTTTTATTTATAAATCTAATTATTATATTATATCAATAGTATCAATAACTTTTTTTCTAATTTTATATATAATTGTATTATTCTCATCAAGTACTGCGGGTGTTCCATCGTTATTTTCAATAGTTGTTTCAATTGTATTAATTATATAATTATCTTTAAAAGTATAACTCATATCACCTGATGAAGATAAAAATAAATAATCATCTAATCTATTTTCTTTACTAACAATACTAAAAACATTAATAGGATTACCGCAACTATCATCTCTATTACCATAATATAATATTTGTGGTATTATTGATGATCTAACAATATAAAATGAATGATTAGTTTTAGAAGCAATTTTATCTGCTGTAATAGTGGTACTATTAGCATTTATTATAATTTGAGTATATCCTGAATTAAACATATCTGTGGTCTGATATACAGAAGGAATAGGAGAAAAGTATGATGCTCCCCATATTGAACCACCATATTGGACTAAATCTTCACTTTCTATTTCTGCATTTGTTGTATAAGGATAAGAAAATGAATTGAATGAATTTCTTTTTAATTGTAAATAATTTCCTGCTGTATCTGTTTTATTTGTATATGAATTTTTTAATGCCCTATATCCTAATACATTAAATAAATCTCTAAAAGTATTATCTATAAAACTAAAATCAACAATTCCAACACCACTTATACAATCAAAAACTTTAAATCTTTCAACATTATAAAATTGTGCTGCATTATGCTGTGTTGAATATAAGGGTCTAACTGCTGGTTGATAAATTATAGGGTGATGTAAAGGATTGATATAATATTGATTTAAACCAGCATTAGGATTAAGACTATTATATGTATCGTATCCACTTGTTCCTATTGGATTATTAGCATATGGTGTATTTACTGCTTTTCTAAAAAAACATAAATTAGATAATTCAAATTTATTTTCATCTGCATTATAATTTAAAATAGGTTGGTCTGCTCCTAAATAAATTTTATTTATTGCTACATCTGTATCATATGTAATTGTATTATGTGTAATTTGATTATTAACTGGATGACTTTGAGTTAGTGGCACTGTGTGAGCCATATCTTGATGAATTCCTAAACCATTAAATAACATAATTGATTGATTACCATATGCTGATAATGCCCTATCATATCCAATAGTTCTATTAAATGCTGTAATAGGATATTGAATTGTACTAAATGTTGATATTTTCATATAAAAATATTCATCAGTATCTTTAACAAAAATACCTAAATGTGGTCTATCAAAAGTTGCATCTGTATTAACTCCATAATAAGATTGATTAATATGTAATTTTACAATATATGATAATTCACTCCATTTATCTCCTCCTATTGTTGAATGATTAAAATCATCTTTTGGTTTAATATGTAAAAATCTTTCATCAATTTTATTATATCCTATTCTTGTTAATAATCCTTCTTCTCTTTGTTGTGTATCAATCCATTTAAAAAATTGTTCTATTTTATCCCAGTTCCATTTAAATCTTACCCATTGTTCTGTAATAGGTGCTGATATTGTTTGAGCAAATTGTGGAAATACTTGTGTATCACCCTCATTACCTACCTTTCGACCTTCAATAAAAAAATTTATATATTTAACACCTATATAATCAAAATTTTGAAAATAATAATCATCTCCAAAAGTTCCATTATAAAATGCTTTATATACATTCTCACATAATGTAAATCTTGTACCACATGTAAATGCTTTTAACATATTAGTTTCTTTAATTTTTGGATCTGTTGGATAATCAGAATATGATAATGTTGGAGCAGTTAAAGAAAAATTATTAGGTGTTCCTGAGATGTGTTGTCTTGGTCTAAAATCTGTTAATTCATATTCATTTACAATTTCATTAAATTGTTGTGTGATTTGTTCTGCTACATTATTACAATTATTAAATCCTTTATCAACTTCTATATCTATGAAATCTAAAACCTCATAAAATTGCCACCAAGCACTATTATTTATATTAGAATAATCTTTTGTTTTATCCCTTGCTACTATTGTAAATTTAGAATTATCAAAATAATTTTTATGATATTCTAATATATCATTTTTTACAAAATTACCCCCTGAACTCCAATATGTACTGGTTTGTATAGGAACCATTAGATGTGTTAATTGTGTTGATTCAACATTAACTGTATCAACATTATCTAACCAATTTTTTTCAAAAGTTGTAGAAGGAATTTGAATACAATTTAAACCATCATTATATTTATGAAAATTAATTAATAAAGATGTTTTATTATCATAAATATCTTTTGTATATGTTAAATCCCATTCTCTTGTACTATGTGTATAAAAATTATTATATACTTTTTTTTCTAAAAATTTATTATCAAACTGAATTGATGTTATACCATCACCTGCTCCATTTGCCTGTAAAAAACCATGTGATATTTCAATACTATCACCCTTACTAACTCTAATACCTTTATGTAAATCATTAGTCCATCTATAATTAGTTTGTTTTATTTGTGCTTGTAATCTACTGCATTCAATACTAATATTATCAGCATAAACTTGTGGTTCTTGTTCTTGTTGTTGTTCTTTTAGATTTTTCTTTTTTTTATTATCCATTTAATATAATATATTAATATAATATATTAAATATAAAAAAAAAAAAAATTATTTAAATAAATCTAAATCAATCTTTAATAAATTATTATCCCAACTATATATTCCATATTCTCCCCAAGTTTTTTCATATATTAATTTATTAATTCTATATAATCTATTTTTATCTTTATTATATTTTATATTCTTATATGCTCTTTTATAATTAACACAATTATAATTTTGTATATATTCATCTTCAAATTGTAGTAATTTTTTCTTATCAATATTATCAAATTCTTTTAATATTATTACATTATAATCTTTGTTTTCTAAAACTTTTTTAGAAGATGTATTTTTTCTTTTCATATCATATTTATGATCAGATATTCTTTTACTCATTGATGTAGTGGTAGAACCAATGTATTTTAATCCTGTTTTATTACATTCAATTAAATAAATTTTATATGTCATTATATAAAATCTAAATATAAAAAAAATCATTATAAAACTAAATCAATTTTTTTATAATATAAATTTAAGAATATGCTTGATAAAAATGACCATCAACACAATTAATACTTTTTGCTACAATAACATATGCTTTTAATAGTAAATCTCCACCTGTTTCAACTGCATTTTTATTTCTATTAAATAATAGTTGAACTCCATTTTTATTAGTTGCTCTATCAATCATAAAATAATAATATTGTTTATTTCCATAACTTCCAGCAGTTCCATCACTTAATACATGTTTTTCGTGTTGTAAATCACTTAATAAATTAACACCTTCCATATATTCACTTCTATTAATACATGGTACATTATTATTATAATTTGTTAGATGGTAAGCAATTTCAGCAGTATTAGTTAAAGGTGTATTAAATAATTCTTCACCATTTATTTTAATTCTAAATTCATTTTCATTATTTTCTTTTACTGCTTTACTTCTATATCTATTTTGTAATGAATTATATTCTTGTGTAGATGTTAAACCAACTTCTTGAACCATAATAACAACACCAATTATAAATCTATTAGCACCACCTAATGATAAATCAGATTTAATAGTATTACCTGTATTAGTTAATGTTTTAGTAAATAAATTATATTCTCGTGCTGGTGGTAAAGCAAAGTGTTTATATTCTTGTGCTAATTCATCCATAACTTTTTGGTCATACAATACAAAATCTGCTAAGAATGAAACTTTTGAAGGATCAACAGATAAAGGTATTGTTTCATTAGTCATTCCAAAACCAGTAATATAAACATTTTGGTTCCATTCTATATTAATATATATATCATCTTTAATTAAATATAATGGTAATGGTGTATTAGATAATATAGGAACTAATTGAGAAAAATCAATTGTAAATTCTTTACCATTAAATAATAAAAGACTTTCATTAAAAAATACTTTTTTATGAGATAAAGATGTTTCATATTCTGTATCATATTCTAATTTATTTTGCATATTCCAATTACCAGCATCAATATAAGCATCAGAAATACCATTTCTATAACCTCCAATAGTGCCGTGTAATACACTACCTACTTTATTTAGTAATTCAGTATTTTGGAAAATAATCTCAAATGCTTTAAATTCATCAAAGGAATTTAAAAAAAATAATTCAGTACCACCAGCCATAAAAGAAATTTTTTTAACAATTGAATTAATACCAATTGTTGGTGGTAAAAAGTATCTATCGGATGGTGTACTATTACCCCAACTAATACCTACTAATAATTTAGCAGTATTATTCATAAACCCCACTTTTGGAAGTTTAATTCTACATAGAGATTTAGTTGAAACAATAGGTTGTATTTCTCTACTATCTATATATTGACTATTAGGAGTTTTATTATTACAATTTAATTTTAAAATTTCCGGTATTTGTCTATTAACACAATATGATTTTTGTCCTGATTTATCGTAATATACATCATTTGGAAGGTTTGGTACTACCATATTTTTTGACATTATTATATATATATATATATATAATATAATCTATAATATTATTATTTTAATTAAAATTAATTATTTTTCTAACTTTAAAAAATAAATATGCTTTATGATCAATAGGTGCGGTACTTGCTTTATCAATTACTATACCTAAATTAGCAGTTTGAAAATTCTCTCCCATTTTTGTAATTGGATTGTAAGCACATCCAATAATCCAACTTTCACCATTATCAATAATTTCGGGTGATGTATGAGTTGTTGTATTAACTGCATTTCTATAATTATTTCCAGCATTCATAAATGGTTGAAAAGCATCCATAGCATTTCTATAAATTTCACCACTTAACATATTAGCACCAATATCTCCATTTTCATTATCTAAATTATATTTAATTGGATTTAATACACCATCTTTTAATATTCTAATTCTTTTAACTGGATCATAATAATTAGTATCTGTAAATTTAGGAGTAGCAAGACTATTATAATCATAATTTTGTGCGTGGTTTGTTTCTAAGAAATTTATAAAGAAACTTAATAAATAAGGTTCTCCAATAGATTTATTTATAGTATTATAATTATTATTAACATTATCACCACTAAAATTAATAGTAGTAAATGTCATTGCTTTTTCTCCCATTTCTTCCTGTGATAATGGTACTGCTTCATATGAAACAGATACATTAGATAAATCAAAATAACATCCTTCTGCATTTCCATCACCTGTTAAATCAAAAAAGAAATTAGATGATGGGGTTAATGTAAGATGTAAATTACAACCATTTAATTTTGAAGCATCTAATTTATAATCATTACCTGTTAATAATCCTGAATATAAAGGCATTGATATATAATGTTTTTTACTTAAAATATCCATAGCACTAAAATAATTAGAATTAGTACATGCCATAATAGATTGATTAGTACAAAAATCAATATTATTCATTTTCATTTTATTGTATGTTGCTAAAAATCTATTATATCTTTCTATTTTTTCAATTGGAACATCATTATCATTAGCAATAACTATTTGGTCAAATATTCCATAAATACCTAATGAATTATCTATACCTACTCCATCACCAACAGCAATTGGTGTGCCTCCTGCTTTAAAAAATTCAATTTCAAAATTTAATCTAAAAGTTCCTTTTCTAATTTTTTTTGGTGATACTCCTAAAATAAAATCAATTATTGGAGTAGAATTTTTATTACTTATTCTTTGATTATTGGGTGCTGAACTTGGGGTTTGATTAACATACTCATACATTTTTTAATATATATATAAATATAATATATTAAAAAAAAAAAATTAATTAATAAATACTTTATTTAATGAATACAATTAATACCATTAGAAGTAATTTGAATTTGTCTAATATGAGAAACAAAAGAATTTAAACTTTTATTATTAGAACTAACTCCATTATAATTAAGTCTTAATTGATATTCATTTTCTATACTTGCTAAATCCATTACACCTTTTTCAATTCCTAATGGTTTTCCTATAATAAAATTATTTTTACTATATAAATTATTAATACACGTAATAGATGCTTGATTTAAGGCTTGTCTTAATTGCTGTAAGTGTCTCTGATTATGTCCTGTTGTAGTTGCTGTTTGGTCTAATGGAACATCTCTATCCGGGTTTTGTCTTCCACCTAAAAATACAGCATATGATTTATCATTATTTAATTTTCCTGTTAATTTATAATATGAATTATTATCAATTAAAAAATTTGTTAAACATTCTTTTAAACTTGAATTGTCCTCACATGGTTGATGAAGAATTGATAAACCTAATCTATTAGATAAAGGTAAATCAATAGTAGGTGATAATTCATTTGCATTTATCATTCTTCTATAATTTTCATATGCTAAAAATGGATATGTAATTGTACCTGATTTACTTAGTGATGATTCCATTGCTTTTTTAGTGTTAGGATCTAAAAAGCATTTTTTAACTTGTATTTCAACATCTCTAATTTCATATTCTAATTTAGCAGTACAATTAGCATCAGTTAAACCAACAGAAATAACTGGTGTATCAGCATCATAATCAGCATTTGCTGTATAAGGTGCTGTTAAAGTAATTTTTAAACCTGTTGATACTTTTTCTATATCACTTATCTTACCTAATGTTTGACCTCCCTTTAATCCTATTAATTCACCAACAATAAAAGGACAATATACAACTTCTGTATTTGAATTTTTTTGTTTTATAAAAATAAAATTATAAGTATTAGTGTTTACTAAACCATCCCCAGCACTACCAGCTTCACCATAATCTAAATGTGGGGCATAATATGATGTTTTATCACCAATATCAACAGCACTTTGAATTGCTCTAAAACAATACCTTGGTTCTTCTAATTCTAAAAATATATCTAAACCTCCAAGTAGTCCAACTGGTAAAATCTTTTCATTAGTTTCTCCAAGCAATCCACTACAATGAAAAGGAACACATAATTCAACTTCATTATTATCTACACTATTAAAATAAGGATTAGTATAAGTGTTATATGTTGGCATCTTTCTTACAACATCAGTTGTTGAACCAAAAGAACGAGTTCTAAAATCATATATAACAACCCCTTCTGTATTACTTCTTTTATTATCTAAATTAGTATTTTTATTATACATTAATTTAATTGAACTTAGACAATTAGCATCTTCTACACTTTCTAATGTTTTACCTGAACCAGCATTAATAACTAAATTTCTAATTAAAACAGATGCACCCAATTCGGGAACTAATTGTAATCTTTGTTTAATTGCTCCTAATGTTGAATGTGTAATATTAAAATCTACTTTTAATTTAAATTTTAAAAAAGTATCAGAAGGTTGTATAAATTCACAACTTGAAGGAATATGAATTTGAATTTTTCTATTATTATCACTTCTAAAACTTAAACCTTCATTTGTAGGATAAGATACTTTTTCAGACATAACCTGTTTTACATTTGGTAATTCATTCCAGTATGACATTATTATTATATATATATATATATATAATATAATCTATAATATTATATTTTTTAAGTTAAAAATTGTTTTATATTATTATTATGATTTTGTACCATTCCCAAAGTAGCAAAACTGGGAGGTTGTACATCAGTTGATAAAACTGGTGGTGGTGGTTCCGGTACATCATTATTATCTTTACTTCCTCCCCATATATTCATGACTTCTCCAACACCTTGAAATAAAGCACCAGCAACCAACATTTCGGGGCCTGCTACCAAAGAAGCACCATCTAATGCTCCTCCTATTTCACCCAGCACTGTGCTTGTTTTTTCTTGCCAGTTATCACCACTTATATGTACATTTTTATCTCTTATATCTTCATAAATATTTTTACCTAAATCCCAAGCACCTTCTGCTGCACCTACCACTGAACCTGCTTTTGATGCTAATTCAATAGCAGACCCTCCTAATTTAGAAGCACCTGCTAAAAATCTACCACCTTTTGTTAAATCAGCAACATCAGAAGATGATTGAACTAATGCCTGTCCTGCTTTACCTGTTTGTGCTATTGCTTGACCCACTTTACTTGTTTTTGCTACTGATAATGCTGTTTCAGCAAGATTTTGACCTGTTTTTGCTACTTTTCCAGCATCTAATGCTGATTTGGCTGCACCTGAAATACCAGTTGCCACATCTGCTGTTGCTTTTGCTTTTCTAAAAAATCCTGCTGTTTGTCCCTCAGATTGTGCTGTTTCTAAAAGTCCTTGATATCCAGTTTCTGCTATTTTATTTAATTCATCTATATGATCATTAACATTACTATATTGAGACATTATGTCATTGACATCCATTTTAATATATATATATATTATATTTAATATATTAAAAAATTATTATCCTTGTATTACTTTATCAAAATTACTCCAAATTTTAGGGGGTGAATAATCAATTTGTGCTAATAAAAAATTATATCTTTCTTGATTTTTAGTTGCTTCATTAAATAATCTTATAAAATTATCATAACCACCAAAACAATCTAATTCATCATTTATTTGTTCTAATTGTTTTGTATTATTATTAGGTGCGAGTAAAATTAATGTACTAATATTTGCCCTTATTGTTGGTGGAATACCTTTGTATTTTTGTATCGAAAAAATTATCTGGTCAATCCCATAATGACGATACATCGAACTGATTTTTACTGCTAAACTATTATTTTTAAACATATTAACACAATCATCAAAAAAAATACATATTGAAGGTCTATTTTCTATATTATTATTTTTTACATATTCATTTTGTTTATTTAATATTGCTTGTAATGAAGCATCACTATACTCTGCATTACAATTAAAGTGTTCTCTAATCCATTTACTTGATTTACAATTAAAAACAACAGGACTATATACATATACTTCATCAAATACATTTAGCATTTCTTCTCTTATTAAAATATTGGATACTAAACAAGTTTTACCAGTTCTTACAGGAGCACAAACCAAAGAAATCCCCGGAACTGACATCGGGAAGTCTTCATTAATTTTAATTTTTCTTTTTGGTTCTTCAATCTTTAATGGATATATTTTAAATTTAGAATTATTTTTTTTACTCATAATCTCTATTTATATAATTAGATATTAAAAAATAAATGGTCGTATTGTGTATTTACTACCTCATTATTATTATTATTTTTATTTTTTCTTATTGCTTTTCTTTGTTCTAATTTATCTGCTATTAGATTACTTAATTTATCATAATCTAAATCATTATTATTATCAATATTTTTTTTAATTCTTCTTTTAGGTTTAACTTCAATTTCTTCTTCTTCACTTTCTTCTTCTTCTTCACTTTCTTGAATTACTATTTTTTTTTTTGGTTTTTTTTCTTCTTTTTTATTATTTTTATTTTTTAATTTTTTTGCTTCTCTTGCTTTTTTTAAATTTAATAATCTTCTTTCTTTTAATGTCATTTCAGGTTTAACAAAATATTCATTTACTTTTTCTTCTGCTGTTTTTTCTTTAACTTCTTTTTCATTTTCAATCTCTTCTTCTGTATCTTCTTTTACTTCTTCTTCTGAACTTATATAAAAATCATCATTATCCATATTTATATATATAATATCTATACATATAAAAAATTTCCTTATTCAATTTATAATTTATTTTTGTTTTTTTCTAATTAAAAATGTTATTTGTGTATAATCTTCTAAATCTTTTACAAATTGCTCATTAATATTAACTAATTCAACTTTAATATTAGATAAAACCATATCTTCTTTATTTTTTAAATCTAAAAATACAAGGTTTGTAGGTTCATAATTTAAAAGACCTACACTATTACCATTATTATCAAGTCTTGGAATAGTTGCTATTATATTACTAAATTGATGTGTATAACCATTATTAGATTTCATAGTTAAATTAGATATTTTACAAAATAAATTTTCACCTACTTTATTAACTGGTGTTTTTCCATATTGTGTTTTATATGTTATAGATGTTGTAGTTATACTATCAGGTTCTTCTTCTATTCTATTAAATCCTAAAAATCCGTGCATATTACCATCATAATTATATCTATCTCCTCTTGTATCACCAGCAATTAATATAATCATTTGATTAGGTTTAGTAAGTGTAATACTATTATCATATGTATTAGTTGTAATACTATCTCTATAATTATCTATCCATAAACCAGCAGGGACATTATCAGTAGAATTAACCATAGCAAAAATTTGACCTTTTACATATAATGTACTCCAATAATGTGCCATATTCATATCTTGATGTTTTTGATAATTATGATATGTATTATAATACATATCTCTCGTTTTATCCCAATTATTAACAATTAAACATGTATTAGGAATTGTAAAAGATGTAGAAACTTGATTTTTAAAAATCATTTTAGGATATAAAGTATATTGATTACTTCCAATTGCTGGAAGTTGTCTATCTGATAATACTTTTGTACCCCATGTAATTTTAATTCTTTCATTAAATATTTCAAACTTTACTTTTTCAGTTGCAGATGCTGGTTGATATACTGATGTATATTGACTACTTCCTCCATATGTTGCTGTATTCCAATATTCAATTTCTGTCATTATCATTTGGTCTTTTAATTTTCCAGTCATAGGATAATCTAAATAATATAATCTAATATCAGTACCATTAAAACAAACTACAACATCAAAGAAATCATTGCCTAAATCTTCAAATGGTTCATCTTGTAAAAACCAATCATTTGGATCAACAGCATTACCTAATGAACCTTCTTGAAATAAATAATTAATTTTACCATTATAATTATCAGTATAAGGCATCTTTTTTCCATTATCTAAATTTCTACATAATCCAATCATACATTTAAAATTAGGATTAGAACTATAACAATCTATATTCTGTATTTCAAATTTACCCCCTGCTGGATGAATAGGAGTATCAAAAATTAAACCTGTATTATATTCTGAGTTTCCTGATGTTGTAGCATTTAAAGTAATAACACCAGTTGATTCATTATAAGTAGCACCATTTTCATTAACATAAAAATTAGTATCAATAATACTTGGTCTTGATGTTCCCATATATGTATCTAATAAATCAGCATTTGCTACAATTTTATATCCTTGAAACTCTCCTTCTGTTGATTGAACTTTACTAACTACATAATTTCTAAATGCTGGATGTGGTGAATATGTATTTAATGCAAGTTGAATTGCTCTTGTAAATTCATCAACATTATATATATTAGGTTCAATAAACACATCCCATGGTATATCTTTTGTTAATACTTCATATTTTTCAACTGGTACTTTATTATTTGTATCTGTATATTTTAAATCATCATCATCAAATGATAATCTATTACCAAAAAAAACACCTAATTGTCTAATTCTATGTCCTAAATTCCATAATCCACTCCTATTTATATTAGATTGTATTAAAGCAATTTCACTATCTTTTTCTATAATTAATTTATCAAATTGATTTTCATATGAATATGGTTTATCTGAATTTTCAGTTTTTTGTGATGTAATTAGTAATGACATTATTATATTATATATATATATAATATATATATAAAATTATGGATACTTCAAAATGTAATTGTGGATGTGATAAAAGTATTAAAAAATCAATAGATGGAAATATAGGAGATATAGAAGAGAAAATAGATAAATTAACAACAAAAAAAAAAAAGATAAATAAAAAAGATATATTTATAATGAATAAAAAAAAAAAAAAATCTAAAAAAAAAAAAAAAAAAAAAAAAAAAAAAAAATATTAAAATAAAGTAAATTTAAAATTATTTTTAAATAGTTTAAAATAT
>Ga0099846_1000552_pt1 | contig 15529 bp, 33 predicted proteins | sample CB_VirMetaG_FD_78180 | JGI IMG/M metagenome (GOLD analysis project Ga0099846, IMG submission 78180) | Freshwater to marine saline gradient viral communities from Chesapeake Bay - CB_1504_1 Viral MetaG | ecosystem: Environmental > Aquatic > Marine > Coastal | place: USA: Chesapeake Bay... | reverse complement strand
AGTTCATTAGCGAGTGGTGGAAGCAGAGGCCAATTTTCATGTGTACCCTGACTGCATTTCCAATTGCATTCGGGTATTACTACGCGTGGTCGCATGCAATTGTTGCGTTTGAAAGCTGGTGGGCAACGAGGTTCATAGGTTTTGCTCTAACGTTTCTCGTATTTCCACCGCTGACATGGTATTTCTTGGATGAGTCGCCGTTCACGTTGAAGACAATTACGTGCGTGTTCCTTGCGCTTTGCATCATCGGCGTGCAGTCGTATATGAAATAATGTTGCTCTGTTGCATATTTAATGTGGTACTGGAGAAATGAAGGCATGAGGACTAGAAGGCTTACGGAATCGCAGTTTCGGTCTGTTGTAATTGCAGAGCACAGAAAGATCATTCTTGAATCCAAAGGAGATGAGGTCGATAAGATGTTCAAGGACATCCTCTCATCTTTCAAGTCAATGTTTCCGAAAGTCTCGAAGTACGTCGAGGAGAAGGCCGAGGAGAAAGAGGAAGAGCTTCAAGAAGCTGCTGGCCTTGCTGCCCTTGGAATTACTCTTGCAGCGCCGGCTATCGTAAAGGGATTTGCGTCGGTCGGAAAGTTCTTCGGAAAGAAGCTTGAGGATACGTTGGGCCTTGAGCTTGGAGCTGATGAAAAGGCACAACTTGTTTACGATGCAGCAAACAAGGTTCACCATCTCTTTGAAAAGCCGTTTGTTCTCTTTGCAAAGAACGTTTTGAGAATCAAGGATCAAAAGAAAGCTGAGATGGCTGGCAAGATGTTGTTCGCGGTTCTTCTTGGGTTCCTTGTTTACAACGGTGGCATTGCTGTGATGAAGGGTCTTGAGCACGGTGACATCATGCACGCCGCTGTTGAAGGCACGACATCGGCGATCAAGTCTGGCGAGATTACGGCATACATTGGTGAGGTTTTGGCAGAGTTAGGTGCGTTTGGGGCGGCGGCTGCCGCTGGCACTTCATCATGAACAATGTCACAATTACAAAAGGAAAACGGCTGTGAAGATCACAAGAAGACAGCTTAGAAGAATTATCCGCGAAGCGACCGAGGGTTCTGACCCTGCCATGATCGCACGTGAGATTATGCGTCACTACGACTCAATTGCATCAGATGTCGGTGAAATGTATGTCGACGATCTGATCGATCACTGGTATGGCAGCGATGGATCCGCCTCCGGGCTGCTTCCAAGTGGTCGGATCAAGCAGGTTGCCCACATGGCACGGATCCGAAAGGCTCTAATCGATCTGAACGACGGCAACGTCTACTTCGGGGAGGTCGATCATTATGGCAACCGTGATGATGATGGATCTGCTGGGTTCGGATCTGGCGGTGCACCGGCAAGGTTTGGAAGACGTTAAGCCCTGGTTCGTCTATCTTCTTCGCTGTTCTGACAATAGTCTTTACTGCGGCGTCACAAACGATATCGAGAAGAGAGTATCGAAACACTCGACCGGCAAGGGGGCAAAATACACTCGCTCCAGGTTGCCGGTCGATCTCGTTTGGCAATCTTCAGGCACAGACAGAAGCACAGCACTGAAAGCTGAATACTACATTAAGAAGCACGCTAAGCGCGAGAAAGAACTGCTAGCTACTGGGACTGGAATTCTCAATCAGGCACTGGCGAAGATCTTCGGGCTCAATTCCTGGAAGGTCACCATAGATGACCATTGTCGTAACAGTCGCGATTGTCGCACCAATGATGACGCCGACAAGGACGCCGAAGTACTGTTTTAGAAACCACATGGGCACCTCCTACCACTAAATAGGGATTTGAAAAGCTTTCCCTGCTTTGGTATAATCTTGAGAGGTGAAAAAATGGATATAGGTGATTGGGTCATCATCGTGACGAAAGAGACAGTGACGGGCCAATCCCGGCCATCTTTTGCGAAGATTATTGCACAGGACGGTGAGAAGGTCCTTGTCGAGTCTGCGTACGAGTCGTTGGGCCAGCTCATCAATGGAAATTCAAAACTCACCGCAAAATGGATAACAACGAAGAAGTGCTGCAAGAAAATTGAAACGGACTTCATGGATCTCGTGAAAGACGTGGCTGTTCCTGACGGAGAATTTCAAGAGGGTGATCTCGTCCAGTTCGTGGAGCAGTCGCTGACAGGCTACGATATCGTTGAGGGTGTTGTTGTGAACGTGACACCAAAGACTCTTGAGATCATGAGAAACGGCTCGCTCAAGATCCAGCGCAAGAAAAAGAGCCTCGTCATGCGTATAGTGTAGTTTTGGCCGAATGTGTGGTATGATATACAAAACGTAAGGAGATCATATGCGGTTTGGCCGAATGAAGACATGCAAGCACTGCGGTGACGAGTTCAACCTAGATTCTCCAGAAAAGCGCGCAGCAGAAGGATACGCCAATGAATGCCCTGACTGCGTCTGGGAACGTGGGGGCGATGATAGTCCGCCACGCTATCTTGCTGTGCAGGGCGGCGATGGAAAGATGGCAAACATCACGATCCTTGCTTTCGAGAACAACGATGATCGCGATCGATACCAGAGCGCATGGCGCTCAAACACTGGCTTTCACAAAGGAAAGAGCTGCCATCTTTCAGGAAGCAACTCTCACATGGGCGGGCTGAAGTTTCGCAAGGTCGGCGAGAACCGTGGTAACTCAAACCACAAGGGTCGGTTGTAGACCTACTTATGAATATGAACATGAGAGGTCAACCATGGTCGTTACGTTTGATTTTGACAGCACGCTTGCGTTGTACAAGTTTGACGAAGATTACGGCACACGCTTCATCGGTCCAAACGAGAAAGCAATACAGGCCCTCAAGAAACACTACAAAGATGGCAGCATCATCTACATTGTGACGACAAGAAAAGAGGATCACGAGCGACGCCTACCAGACTTCGACGACAGGGGAAGAGTCCTTTCGCCAAACGTCGAAGACTTTCTCCACGAGTTTGGCATGTCAAGAATGATCGAGGAAATCTACTACACAAACGGAAACCTCAAGAGGGGCATCTTGAACAGACTTGAGTCCGCAGTGCATTACGACGATGATGAAGAAGAGCTTGAAGCCCTACCTGACGACACAAAGGGAATGCAGGTTGAATTTGCAACGGGCGATATCAGGCCCTGGAACTCGATTGAAGTGAGGTATCCTGCAGCATGAAAGTTTATCCATGTGAGTTCGATGAGAGCATTGTCATCTTTGAAGCCGAGCATGGCGATGAAGGCACTGCAATTGACATGTTCGAGTCTCGGGGGCACGGGTACTGCATCTGGGGTGAGGGTGTCGATCCAGTCATCGTTGTTGACGGAAGGATCAGGGAGACACACGGGTACACAGAAGATCACATCATGGCAATCATCGCACATGAGATGGGTCACATCAAGCTCGAGACTCAAAACGAGAACGCTGCTGATCACTGGGGGCGCGTCGCGCTTCTGGAAAGAGGGAACGTAGCCGCGGCTGACCTCTTGCTCAGGCACCTTGAGGCATAGCTCCTGAGGCCTGCTTTTTCTTTCTACAGGTTGATACTTATGGGCATGAGACATTCACTTAAAAGGCTGTTGTTCGAGCAGGTCGGCGGTGCCTCTCTAATCAAGAATACTGACGAGAACGCTATGTTTCAAGTCTCTCGCATGTTAGCTGCTAATGATTTTTCCACCGATGGGACAGTGGGAGAAGACATCATCGCCCTGTTGACTGGCGGACAGAACACCAATGAAGGTAGAAGCCCAACTACTTTCAAGGATGTTGTTGCCGACGGTGTCGCGATAAGTGTTAAGGGTGCTGCCAAAGCGGGTACAGAACATGGGAGGGTCGCGCGCAACAGCATAAACCTGAGTGCTGGGAAGATTCAAAAAGCAAAATCCGATAGAGTTGCGCTGATAATCGTCACGGTTAGTGCGGATCATAGGCAACTCGAACTAACCATTTTTGGTCCGACCGATACCAAAGATGCTATTAACAGACTCGGTGGCGAGCAGGGTCCCAATACGTTCAAAAGATCTTTCCTCGGGGTCAGGGATGTTTTTCACTCACAGGCGGATGCGGATGGGCCGGTAGAGATGAAGCTTCCCATTCCAGATAGCAATGCTGACGCAATGAAGATGGTCTATGAGATTCCCAACGCTGTACTGCTCATGCGCAGTGGCGACGAAATTGCGGATTACTTGAGAGGGGTTGCCACTGACATCGAGGACGCGTGGAGTTATTGAAGTACCCCACACAAAACTGAGTGCAAATTTCCTCACTTCTGTGGTAGTATTCTACTGTAAGGAGGAAATGAATGGCACATCGAATCAGCAGCCGCAACCTCAGCTACCACGCCGACGACCGGCGCTTCACCTCAGACGCATCATCGCTTCTCATGCTACCAGGCTTGCCGATGCCTCGGCACATCGAGGTTGTGTCTGAGCGCACCGGCAATGTCGCTCACTACACGTTCGCCCGCGCCGAGATGGTGTTCGAGGATCTTGGCGCTTGGCACTACTCACCCGACCCTGCCTGTCCCAACGCGAACAAGACGGCAGGCATCACAATCTGGAACGATTGAGGAAACTGAGTGCAAGTTTCCTCAGTTTTGTGGTATTATTCTATTGTAAGGAGGTAATGAATGTCTTATGGATATGGAAGTCGGCTGGTGCGCACCTCGCGGCGTGGCGGGGAGTACAACGATGAGGGTTTCTACTGGGCGTATTGCCCGGTGGAGCGCAAGCGGACCGAGCATGAGCGAGGTGACTGCTGCTCATGCTGGAACAAGCGCCTGCAAAAAAACAAGTGAAGGAGGCCAACTTGGCACGCAAGAAGAACAAGGGTGGTGTTGGCGTCAGTAATGAGATGACCGAAACGCACCCAAACAGCCCATACAAGAAGAACGACTGCCTCTGGTTCCAGGACTATACTGGCGACTGGCGCTGGGGTAGCCTGTCCCACTTCAGCAAAACGCCGGCTGGAAGGGAGTGGGTCACACTCTGGGACATGAGTGAAGGTGCATTCTACAGCTGCGAGATCGAAGGCCTTCAGGAGAAGGCACCTGACGCAAAGACAGAGCGTCGAATCAAGCGCATTGCAAACAAGAACAAGGCAGGAGGTTCCAAGTGAACAACGAACACTACTCACGCAACGAGCAGATCAAGGACATTCTTGGCCTTATTGTGCTGGTCCCACTCATCTACGTCGCGACGGTCCTCCTCTTTTGCTTGTAAAAGCACGAATTGCTTGTTACCATTCAACACATCGGATATGGAGAAAACATTGATGAAAACCTTCCGGACGACTCAGACGCTCGAAGAAGCGCAGTTCATTCATCATGAGTTCCCAAGGCTTGTGGCTCGTATCACAAGTGAGATGACCACGCGCGAAGACAAGAAGCAGAAGTGGCGAAGCCTGAAGAAGCAGTGGAACACTGAGCTCAACATGATGCTTGGTATCAACCCTGCTTGGGGCGTTAACGCTGGAGGTCTCTTTAACTTCGACCTCGATGCTCGACGAAAGCTTGTGCTGTTCAACTATACACCACAGGCCCACAATGTCCTCCACGATGTGGCCGGCGGAGATGGGTGGACAACATCACTTCGTTTGATGCGAGGTCTCGTGTATTCATATGAGACACCTGGTGAGGTTTCTGGAGTAAGGCTTGCGTCACGAAGTTTTCGCAAGTTCTTCAACCGTGATGAGGTGCCAAGCTCATCGACTGAAAGCATTATGAACCTTGCTGGAGACGAACCGGTCCTCATGCAGCGAAAGGAAGACGGGGCGATGCTCCAGTACTTCATGCACAACGGTCACCTCTGCGCAACGACACGTGGCCGAATTGAGACACCGTATGTCGACGCAGCGCTGGGGCTGTTCGACCAGGCATCTTTTGATGCTGCTACTCATGCGTGTCGTCTCTTCGGGCGGAAGCTTATGACCGTCGTTGTCGAGCTCGTTCATCCAATCAGCCGGGTTCATGTCGACTACGGTAACGAGGAGTCTGTCTACCTGCTTGCAGCATATGATGCCAACGGCGACGAGATTGAAAGCGATGTTCTCGAGCGAATCGTCATGAAGGTTCATGAGACAGGCAACACCAACATCATCCTTCCTGAACGTCGTGTGATGACAGTTAACGAGATGATTGAGGAAGTCGCTCGTCGTGACATTCACAACAACGAAGGCTGGGTTGCATGCATCGGCGAGGGTCGTGATGCACGTCGTGTCAAGTTCAAGTACGTGAACTATATCGGCGAGATGGTGAGGTCAAAGCTCAGCTACAAGTACCTCATGAACTGCATGATCAACGATCGGCTTGACAAGATGCTCATCACGCTGCCTGAAGAAATTCGTGATGTAGCGTATCGTATGGTGGACAAGCTCAAGCGGCTAGCTACTGCGCCAAGCTACAAGGCCCTCTATGTCCTGCACGGTGAACAAGAGGGAAGCGTAGAATACTTCAGGTCTGTGTGTCGAAACTACTATCGCTGGAACAAGCAAAACAACGTTAATCCAGCCCCGGTCATTTCGTCAGCGCAGCCTCTTCCAATTTTCATGGGGTGAATATGACGACACTTGAGTGGGACGACTCTCATCTCTACACATACAAGGCACAAATTGTAAGTGTCTATGATGGAGACACAGTCACTGCAGACATCTCGCTAGGGTTCGGGATCTGGATGCGAGGTCAAAAGCTTCGGCTCCTAGGTATCGATACACCGGAATTGAGGGGAGAAGAACGAGAATTGGGACTTGTTTCACGAGATGCTCTTCGAGAAAGAATCCTTGACAAGGAAGTTCTCATCAAGACGCATCGTGACTCAAAGGGAAAGTACGGCCGTTGGCTTGCTGAGATTATCATCGAGGGTGAGAACGTTAACAACTGGCTTATCAACGAAGGCTTGGCTAAGCCGTATTGAGGAGGATACTTAAAGATGGCAACAAAGGCAACGATGAAGGACGAGACCCAAGAAGAGACCGTCACCAGCCTCCTGAGTCAGCTCACTCCTCTTGAGCAGGCCACATATCGTGCTACCATGACAGGGATCATGTTGAGCATGTACAAGGACCTTGAAGAAGTTGCAGAACAGATTGACGAGGTCGAATCGCTTCGAAGCGACACAGACCTAGAAAATCGAGCGCTGTTGCCCCTTGCAGAAGCAGGTCTCATTGAGCTCATTGCGACCCTTCCCTTCGCAGGAAAAGCCTGAACAACTTCAACGTTTGCGTTACAATCAACTTCATAAAGAGATGGAGTAAATCATGATCGCTTCGATCGCATCGGTAATCGTTGCTCCGCTAGCTATCCTAGCGGTTGTAGAAATCCTAGGAAAATAAAGCCTAGGTGCCCGATGTGGGATAGGGCTTTTGTTTATCCCACCCTCTGACTGAGAGTTGATAATGTGAGAAAAGCCTATGCGATTCTCGAGGTGAACGGGAGCTCAGTCGCCCTAGTAACCACCATTTTGGGGGATTAGCTCAGAGGATAGAGCACCGGCCTTCTAAGCCGTAGGTCACTGGTTCGAATCCAGTATCCCTCGCTTTTGAACTCATGGTGAAACGGATATCACGCGGTCCTCCTAAGTCCGAGTTCCAGGTTCGATTCCTGGTGAGTTCGTTGCCTTCTTAATGCTGGCGTCGCCTAGTGGTCGATGGCACCGGCCTTGTAAGCCGGAAGGGTAACCTCGTCGTGAGTTCGAATCTCACCGCCAGCTCCATAATTTTTGGTTTCTCGGGATATAGCGCAGTCTGGTAGCGCATCTGCTTTGGGAGCAGAGGGTCATCAGTTCGAATCTGATGGAAGGCTTCACTTTTCGTTTGCGGTTTGCATTTAATGGCGAAGGAAACACTATGAATGAAGACCTAGCACGACACGCCGTCGCCTGCCGACACTGGCGGTGGCTGCCGGGGATGCTGACCCAGCATGGACGCATCTGTGGCGCAGGGTATCTCGTGTCCGACGACATCGACGAAGGGGGTCAGCCCTTTGTTGACTGCACCGACACGATCGACGACTGGTCAAACCTGACACCCGACCTCACCGACCCCGCCACGCTGGGCTGCCTGCTCGCGCTGGTGCGGGAGGTGTGGGGCTGCGACTGGCTGACCTGCCAGCCCCTGCTGACTGCGGGCGGCGTGCATGGCTGGCGAGTTGTGGGCACGTCCGCGCGGCCTGGCCACACCGAGGCCGACGCCCTGGTCGCCGCGCTGGAGGCTGCACCATGAGTGACCCAGCAATCACCTGTAAGCACCAGTTGTTGTGAGGTTAGAAATGAGTTGGGATCCCTTGGGGGCGTATCCAGATCAAGATTTTAGGCATGACACAAAGCGCGACTTGGAAGACTTGGGGCGATATCACCACAATTCCGTCGATCACCCAGACTACTACGGTGGCGAAGACAACCCTTACGAAGACATCAAGATCATCGAGGCTTATGATCTAAACTTTTCTCTTGGAAATGTCATCAAGTATGTCCTCCGAGCAGGAAAGAAGAGCGAAAGCGCCATTGAAGATCTTGAGAAGGCAGCACGCTACATCCAGTTTCAGATCGACTATTTGAGGAGGCAGAATGAAGAATAAGGGATGGTACAGTTGGAACAACCTTGTTTGGTGGGCACAGATCACAACGGCTTTTCTTTGGGCTGCTCTGATCATCTCTCTGTGGTTTGGTTGGACGGCGGGTTCCATAGCTCAAGTTGCACCGGGCAATGATGATGTCGTTGGGATGATCGTTCTCATGACTTCTGGATGCTGTGGAATATCTTGGATCATTGGGCTTGTACCGATTGCGATATGTTTTTGGCTTCTGCGAGGACCACAATGAACATACGCCATACCCTTTTCCGCCTTGTTAACGCCGAAAGCCCTGAGGGTCTAGAAGAAGTCAACGATGTTCTTGAAGACATCATTGATATCCTCATTGAAATGAATGATTTTAAGAAGGTTTGGTACACAGGAAGTCCAGACACACACTTCGAAAAAAGGGATCGTGCGGAAGAAGATTCCTGAACATCCAGGAACCGACATATAATATGTTGTCATGATTAAGGGGGATGGGACTGCTTGGGGTGGTCGCCTGCTTTGCACGCAGATAATTAAGATAGATTTACCTATGGGGGATTAACTCAATGGGAGAGTGCTGCCTTTGCAAGGCAGAAGTCGCGAGTTCGACCCTCGCATCCTCCATATTCTTTCGGGATATAGCGCAGTCTGGTAGCGCATCTGCTTTGGGAGCAGAGGGTCGTTGGTTCGAATCCAGCTATCCCGATACAATTCATTGGAGAGTAACTCAGTGGTAGAGTGCGCGGCTGTTAACCGCTCGGTCGTGGGTTCGAATCCCACCTCTCCAGCCAACACTGTATTCGAGTCCTGCAACGGGAGCTCATTTTCTTGAAGAGCGAAGAATGAGTCTTGAAGCCACAATTTCCAAGTCTGTTCACGATGCTTTCAAGAAAGAGCTAAAAGTGTGGGAAGATGTACACAAGAGAGATGGTTACATCAGTGACGGGTCGTGGCTATCTATCAGCGTAGGCTTACAGAGTGTTGTTGCTGATGCTCTTATATCCGCTAAGGAATTCCAAGAACTGTCCGAAAGAGAAAAGTTAGTGATGGCTTTCTCCATCGGACAGGGGATGGAAGAAGAATTCAGGAAGTTCCAGTCAAGGGTTAGGGAGAGCGAAGAATGAAGACTAACAGATTTTATCCAGTTGCTATTGCCTTAACCGAACAGTGGGGCTGGATGGCTATCTACGAAGGATTTGATTTTCGCGGACTTGCATTTGAAAAGGTCTTCTGGCTTTCGGAGCCTAGTGAAGAACTAGGAATGCAGGTGAGTATGTGTGAGAGGCCAGAACCTCTTGCTGGTGGTCCAAATATGTTGCTGCCCTCGATGTATAGAGTGATGTCTGATATCAAGTGCGAGTTTGATGTCGAAAAGATAAAGAGGGCGAAGAATGAGTGCTCCTAGGTATTATCTTGAAGTTGGCTTGACAGGAACTGATTTCAAGTATAGAATGAAGTTGAAGACCAGAGTGGGAGATCACAAAGGCTTGCAACAAGAACTGGATAGATTTTCTGAAGTTGAGACTTGGGAGAAGTTTTCAGAAAACTTTGTGAACAACTCCGGAGGTCTAGCAAAGATGGAAAGAGAGTGGAATAGGAACTATGCTAAACTTGTTGGTCACGACCATCACAACGTTAGAACAGAAGGCTATTAGGAACTAGCGGGGTATCCCGTGTGGGTTCGAGTCCCACCTCTCGCATTTTAACATACTTAGTGAAGCATGCCTCAAGGCATAGCTGGAGAAATATGATGAGATTGTTTGTGACTATTCTGCTGGCTGGTTGCGCACAGGTTTACCTACCAGTCATTGAGGGAGACAGGCTTGAGATTATCGGAGACCCAGAAGACTCCGCAGAGGCTGCCGAGTCTGCACCTTCCCTTTCTGTAAAGACACCTGAAGCAGAACCAGAACCCGTTGCAGCCGATGAGGAGCCACCAACACCAGGCGTCTTTTTCCCAGATAAGATTGACGTTTCTCCTCCCGTTGAGGAGCCAGAGCCAGAGCCGCTTCCGGGTCTTTCCATGGAGCAGACAGGCGTTTCTTATTACACCATCAACGGCCTCGCCATTTCCCGCGACGGAACAACTGGAATGCTAGGAATGAGCGGTGGAAACTCCTGTGAGTACAACCCTGACATTGCCGCTCTTTCCGGTGCTGACTTCACAAACCAGATTTGCCCTGACATTCCTGAGGAGTACGACAACTTTGGTCGTGTGATGTTCCTCTGTGGCGAGGTTGTCGGCTTTTGGAGCCCAACTTGGGGCAGCCAAAACTATGTTGTCCCCGGTCTTCTTGACGCCCAGACACGTGGCGACGGCTTTGTGACACTTGAAAACGATGGCTCTTGTATGGTTTCACGCCGCGGCCACGATGGTTCAGTTTCCTCCGTCGTCCTCCCAGACGAGCTTTGCGAGACAAACCCACACATCGAGATCAACGAAATTGACGACATTGTTTATTTCGCAAACGGTGACCTTTATGCCGTGACCGATGCTGACTACCGGCTCGTCGCTGTTGAGGTTGGCGACCTTGTTGCATACGATCCAGCGCACAATTCGCTTCTCGTTGCGTGGGAAGCTGGCTCCACACTCGCCGCGCTTGATCACAGCGGTGAGCTCAAGTGGCGTGCTGAGGCTGCTGGCGGTATCTACGATCTCACTCCGGTTGGTGACAGGGGTGCTGTGTTTGCTCTTGTCTATGATGACCTCTCCCTTCCTGGTTCATTCGTGGCTTATGACGCCGGTCGAGGCGAGATCTGGGGCGAAGGCATTGCCTGGAATGGTCTCATCGATTTCTCGATTGATGCCGCAGGTGAAAAGATGCTTGTCCAAGCTGGTGGTTCTATCTATACATACGAGATCGTTGTCGAGGAGTAGGTGTGAATGATGCGTCTGGGCGTGATATTTATTGCTGAAACCACGGGTTGAAAATGAAGATCACAAAGAGACAGCTCAGGTGCATCATCAGAGAAGCTGTCGGTGGCCGCGCACAGCCACCGGCAATGACTCGTTCGCAGATCATCACAAAGCTCTTTGAGGATCTGAAGTCTGATCTCAAAGACATGGGCATTCCTGTTGAGGGAAAAATCACGCCAACGGGCGCCCAGCCTGGTTTTGATGTGACTGCATACATTCGTCCTACGTCTCCCATGGGCCCGACACAGCTTGAAGAAATGGCGCTGGTTCTTGAAGACGTTTTCAGGAAAAACGGTGTTGAAGCCCGGGCTGACATGGTGAGTGATAACCGTGTGATCTTCGACACCGAAGACTTCTTCGGTGGTATGACCCTTGGAAAGCAGGGCGCATTTAGAGGCAAGACTGTTGTTTACTTCACCGTGAGAATGGAACCACCAGGGCTTGGGCCAGAAAGATATTCTCTGACGTAAGCAATATTTATCGTTATCCAGGAGTTGAAGAAAAATGAAAAGGTCCACCCAGAGGCTTCTCGAAAGAAGGCTCAGAAGCTTGATTCGAAAAGAGATGATCAGCATCCTTCAAGAAGATGCTGATGCGAAAAATCTTGATTTTGAAAAGTTTCCTCTTAAGCTACGTGACACCGCGAAGGTAACAGGCGGAAAAGCTGGTGCCGCGGCAATTGTGCAGGCTGGCGCCAATGATGGTGATGAGTCTGACGACGTTGTTCAGGGCAAAGGGGACACAGTTGCAGTTAAAGCGCTTAAGCCGTCTCAGACGTCCATGGACATCAACAAGGCAACAGCGTTTGCGATTGCAGCGATATTGAAGAACAAGCCATTTCCAAAAGGGCCCGGTGGTGATTTAGCAGCCATTATTTCTTCAGATAACCACATCATGGATGGCCATCACAGGTGGATTGCAAGCGGCATGGTGGATCCAACATCAGAGGTGTCAGGTGAGAGAATTCAATTCCCTGCTAAGCAACTGATTGCAGCACTTAATATGATCACTGTTGCATTGACAGACAGAAAGAAAGGGAAGGAATCCACTGGCGACTTTAGTCAGTTCAATGAAGGCGGCATTAAAAAGACCTTGCAGAAGTTTGCAGAAGAGGGCGTCTGGTCTGCAGATGATGATCCAGAGAAGGTCGTGGCTGCGCTGAAAGAATTTACTGGCGAGGATGACAAAGACGCAGCTATTGATGCCGCAGCGAAAAAGATGGCTGAGAATATCGGGCAGCTCAAAACAGAAGTCCCTAGTGACTTTCCTGTTCGCGAAGACATGCCAGTCATTAGTCCTGGTGAAGGCCACGTCAAGGCAGCAGTTGATCTACTCATGCAAGGCAAGGTCGATCTTAACGAGCCTTACGGCGAGGCTGGTGTCAAAGAGGAATGTAGAAATTCAGGCGATGATGTTTTGCTTGAGCGTTGGCAACGTCTTTCTGGCCTTCTGTAAGAGACATTCGCTATCGTAAGCTGCAACATTGAACAGCTAAGCAACGGCTTAGCTGTTGTTGCATTTCTTTGCCATATGGCAGTCCTGCGTTTTCAAGTCGGAGAAACAACACATGAGATTCTTGCAAGACGAAAACGGAGCGACTTCGCTTGAATATGTTTTCATCGCGTTTTTAGTTGGCGTTGCGATCATCGGGGGCATCGCGGCTCTCGGAGGTCAGGCAAACAAGACTTTCACAGCCCTCAACTCCGTCTACGAGGGAAGCGAGGAAGGAACTACGGTAAAGAGCCGCAACGGTTTTGGTGATGGTTCTAACCCAGGTTTGGGCGGTGAACATGAAAGATCATCCATCGACGGCTTCGATAACCCAGGAAAAGGAAAGATCTTCCCTTAGAATTTCATATCATTGTACATCTAGGTACCGTGCAATATGTTTGAACATGATTGCTGGAGTTGATCATGCAGAAGAGTATTGAGCTGTACGGTGATGGAATCGGGAAGGTCGAGCTTGTCGATCACATGGGTGATGATAGAACTATCGTAAATGCTGCAAGGGTATCCTTTGGTAAGGAAGTGCAACAGCTAGGCCCTAGAGATGAAAAGCTTATCGAGTACTTGGTCTCTCATAAGCACACTTCGACGTTTGAGCATAACGTTGTGACATTTAGATTTACTGTTCCTCTATTTGTTGCTGCACAGCACATGAGACATCGAACTTGGAGCTATAATGCTATAAGCCGTCGATACACTGATGTAAACATCCAATTCTACGAGCCAGAAAAGTATCGCACACAGCACGAGTCAAACCGTCAGGCAAGCAACGCCGATGACCTTATTGATCCTGTTGTCTACATGTTCCCAGACACCCAGCAGATCACCGAAGACGGGCTTTACATGGTTTCGGAGCGGGACTTTGCCACAAAGCTCGTTCGCGCTCACCATTACCGAAGTGTTGGGCTCTACAACAACCTTATTGATGCAGGCGTTTGCCGGGAACAAGCAAGAGGCGTTCTGCCACAGAACCTCTACACCGAATACTACGGGACGACAAATGCCAATAACCTTCTAAAGTTCATTGACCTCCGCACACACGAAGGGGCGCAATGGGAAATCCAAAAGGTTGCCGAGGCTTGTCTGGAAATCGCTGAGGGGTTGTGGCCTGTTGCGGTTGGTGCTTATCGCAGAGCGAAGAATGAAAGTCGGTGACAGAGTAAAAGTTCTTCCATACAAGACCCTTTATGAAAAGCAGGGCAAACTTCGATATAAAATCTGGACAACAGAAGAGGATTACAGAGGGAAAACGGGGGTCGTTTTCGAATATGAGAACCTGCCAGATCCAGATCCCGACATTCCAGAGATAGATTTAGACTTACCATCACTGATTCCAGTAAAGTTTGACGATGGGTTTGTGGGACACTATAATGTACAAAACTTGGAGAGCGAAGAATGAAGCTGCTTCGTAAGATTCTGATTCGTTCGGGAATCTGGGGCTACTTCTACCCGCCATATGATTTCGTTGGCGTCAAGGTCCATAGAGATTGGCCTTGGAAGAAAAAGCCTTTAACAGCCGACGAGATCGTGTCAGCGCAGCCTATGACAGCGCCATCAGAGCTTATGTTTGAGTACGTTTATGAGGAGAGCGAAGAATGAAAAGATACTTTGCTAAACCCGACACTTGGTTCAAGGAAGGAACCGAAGCATTTTACGAAGAAGAAATGTTTCCAGTTGGAACTTTATTTGATGAGGACGGCATTTCACACGGGTCAGCAATCTACCGAGGAACTTATGTTATTGGACCAAATGAGGGTTGCGACACCTATTGGCATAGCAAAGGCTATAAAGAAGGCGACGAAGTTGAGATGAGAGAGCACTGCTGTAATAGCGAGTTCTATGTTGTGGAGAGCGAAGAATGAAAAAACTTGAAATAGAACTTACCGATGATGAATGGCTAACTCTTCAGATGGAGCAGTATCGAAATGGTGAAACGCTCTCCGATACATTGCTCAGATTGTCTGGGATTCGGAACAAGGGAGACAGCAAACCTCATGAACTTCTACTTTCCTTGTGTGATCTGATCTCGAATGGACACTCAACTAGTGATATTCTAAAATCTCGCTTTTGGAATGCCGACCTTAGATACTACTTTGAAAGAACGGAGAGCGAAGAATGAAAGTCGGTGATAGAGTAAAGGTCAAGAAAGATGGGCAACTTTGTTGGGCAAAGTCAGGCAGGGTATATGTTCCCGACTTTTACGTCGGATATGTGACTTATGTGAATCACGGCAATGGAAACCTGATGGTTCATTTGGAAGAATTAAATGACAGCGTTCAGACTAGTATTGAGAACTGGACTAAGGTAGAGTACGAAGAATGAAAGTCGGTGATCTTGTAAGACCAAAAAGTCAATGGGATGAAAACTTCAAAAAGAAAAAGCATGATATTGGTCTTTTAATAGACATTGAAAAAGACTTCTATCGCCACAACGATTATTTTCAAGACCGCCTGACTATCTGGTGGTTCCACGGTGAAACGACACAAGAGCCCCTTGGCTATGTGGAGGTTATGAAATGAGCAACGAAGAGCAAATCGCAAAGGAAATCGCTCAAATGTCTGACGATGAAGTCATCCAAAATGTAAAAAAGTATT
>Ga0099846_1000551_pt1 | contig 15547 bp, 15 predicted proteins | sample CB_VirMetaG_FD_78180 | JGI IMG/M metagenome (GOLD analysis project Ga0099846, IMG submission 78180) | Freshwater to marine saline gradient viral communities from Chesapeake Bay - CB_1504_1 Viral MetaG | ecosystem: Environmental > Aquatic > Marine > Coastal | place: USA: Chesapeake Bay... | reverse complement strand
TACGTCTTGCGACGTTTCGGAATGCTTGCGGTATAGCGTTGCGCGATTTGCTAGGCTTTCGGTGGTTTGCCGGCTCTTTTGCACGTAATCTCCAAAATCCACAAAGGCCGTCCTTGTTTCGGCGTTATGTCTATTTTGCGAGGCGGTTTTGATTCCCCACTTCAAGGCGTGCTTTTCAAGGTGCGGGAATGATTCCCAAAATGATGCGCGGCTTTGTTTCTTGTTTGTCATGGTCTTGTGATGTTTTGGGCTATCGTGCATGCTTGGCAATGAGTCTTGCAGCTTGCGACAAGGCGCGGGACTGGCAATCTAGCCATGACTCACGGGCATTCGGGGAAAGCTCTCCGCCTTTATTGCGTTTGAATTCTGACGGTGTGGCAAGTCTTTCCGCAATTTCGGCGTCGTAAATAAGCGAGCATCCGCCGTAAGAATACGCTGACCAATTCTCCGCGCCGTTCAACAAGGCTGCTTCAGTATAATCCCCTTCAAGCGATTCAAGGAGTTCCAACGCATAAAGCTTCACGCCTTTCTTCCAAGCGCTTGCTGGCGTTGTGGCGGAGATACTGGCGGAGATTTCAGAAACGGTTGCCGTTTTCATAGTTTGATTTGTTTTGATTTGATTTGATACCCTGCATCGCGGGCCACGCTTGAATATGTAAAGATTGCCGATAAAATGACGATAAGCGAGAGAAAAAACAAAGAATCTTCTAACCGTTCACTTTGCTTCCGTATTTCTCAATGATAGCCTTTGCCGTAGCGTTTGGGGAGTCCATCCAATCCGCCAATTCCACGGAATGAGAGAAGAAACGCAAAGCGCCGGGCATAATCCCTGAAATCGTCCACTCGTCATTCTTGTATGGCGAAAGTTGAATTCCAGAAAAGCCGTGAATTGCCAGCTTTCGCGCAAAATAGCTCTTAGCCTTAGACGCGTGCGCCAATACTTCCGCCGCTGTCTCAACTCCAAGGAATTTAGCTGCTTCTTTCATCATCTCCTTTAGTGTTTTTGTGTTGGTCCTCATATTTTCAAGCTGTCAGAATTGTGTAGAAAAGACCGAAACCGCCAAGGAAGGCAGCGATTCCAAGGAGAATTGCCGGGGCTTTTCTCCCAAATATCAGGGAAAGACCTACAAGGGAAACGATTGCGAGAATGAAGAGATTTGAGTTCATTGCATACCCCCTTCCAGTGACATTAGGATCTTTTCTTGTGAGTCGATCACATTGTCCAGATCTTCGATTGCTAACCATCCGCAATCTTTCCCGCCGTCCGCTCGCCATTTAGCGACAAGCATTCCCCTTTCGATGTTCAATCCCTGAATGAACTTTACCATTGCCGATAGAGTAGCGTCATGGCTGGCCGAGTAACAAAGTGCCTTTTGTCCTTTTACGTCTGAATTACTCATGGTCTTGTCAATTAGTGGGTTTGATAGTCGCAGATTTCAATCCGGCAAATCGCGATATCTGATGATTTAATCATTGGATATTCTCCGCCCGAATCGTTTTCAGAATTAAGCTTGGAGGCAACCATACGCGAGGCTCCCCGATAGGTTGGAGATTTTGCAGAGTATGCGCGGATGAATGACATGTTACGTTCTGTGTTGCCGCCGATAAATGTAATAGTAAGTAGTGTTTTCATTATTTCTTTAGTATTGCGAGGGATTGGACCTCGCTTGTTTTTAAGCGATTTCTTGAATAAATTTGACTATTTCTTTTCGCTCTTTTAGCTCTTCAAGGTTTTGAACCTCGCCTAATGCAGCGCGAATAAAATCCTCAATAGTCTTTGAGTCTGATTTGCTAATTCTTCCCGCATCGATCAATTGTGCGAGACTGTAATTAGTCCAATTCTTGCAATCCATTGCAGCGGCGGCTTTTTCTTTGATTGTTTTCATCGTTGTTGTTTGTGTGAGTGAGTATTGCAGGGGATCGAACACTGCTTGGAGATTAGGACTGAAGAGTTGCCAAGAATTCTTTGCCCTTTTCGGAAATCTCTTCTACCCAAGATTGGACTGGCCCATTTTCGAGGTAACCAGCTTGTTTCAGTGCGTGAAGTGAATTGCAGAAATTCTTTGGTGTTTCAGTCCCTACAGGAAACTTCCCGTCTGAATCTCTGGACGAGTAGCAAACAAGAGCGGCGATTTGGAGTGGAGTAGGAGTTTTCATCGTTGTTTTGAGGTTTGGTTGTAGGAGTCGCTTCGTGCAACTGGACGTAACCTGCATTACCCCAACCACAATGTCGATAACTATTTCACAATTCCCTAAAATAATCACCCAGCAACCAGCAAACCCACTACCTACGCACTAATTGCAGCGATGCTCCTCGCGCCAGCGTCCAAGGAAAGTAAGAACCTCAAGAGGAAAGAACCAAGCTCACAACCCAAGCTAGCTACCTTATAGTCTCTAGCCTATTGTTTCATGGTATTATGAAGATCAAGCCAAGCTCAGAGCCTAAGGACAAAGGACAATGCAAACGGTCATAGAATGAAAGCAGTCATAAAATCCATTCCCCATCGCCAATAAATAAACCTAACGCGTATGCTATCCCTAGGCTTGAGTATCCTGTGCAATCTCCGCGTCGCTACGATATACGATAAGTGAGCTAGGGGTTAATGCGAATCAATGGCTTGGCAGGCTTGTTCAATCTTCGCTTCGCTTCGATATGGTCTTGAGCCAACGTGCTTCCTTCCGTACTAACATCGGCTTGTCTCTTTCTTGCTTCCTGCAAGGATTATACCTAACATCGTCGAAACTGGTCAACCTTTTTCTTTTTCCACAATTTATCCACAATTGCACCACGATTGATTCTGAGGCGTTTGCATCGATTATGGGGCTGACTAGCGGGCGGACAATTCAAAGCTCTTTTCATCTATCACCTCCCTAACATGGCACTTGGCATGGGGAATGAACGGACGCAATGAAGTGGCTAATGCAAGCGGCATGCGGTAACAAGATCGACGGAAAGATCGACGGTTGGACAGATGATTTAAACGAGCAATTCAAACGATCGTTTAAACAATACATTAGTGGGACGGTAAGGTTAAGGCGCAATACATTAGCGGGGAACTAAGGTATGGGGGCGGGGGGGTTACGCTAGAGCGTCAGGTGCAACGCCGGAACGAAAAGGTTGCCAGACAAAAAATGCGTAAAGGGGGCCTATAACGATATGCTTGACAATATGCTATAATATAGTAGCTTGTGCTGGAACTGGCGTGTTCTGCGTTGGTGATACTTTATATTATTATGGCTAGTTCTATTAGTTACGACCTTCAAGGCCAAGGTGGAGGCATTGTGCTTTCGTCTGCTGCCACTACGTATACTGGTAACATCCGGTGGATTCAGGTTGTGAATGACGCTGTGCTGTCCACTGTGGCGAGTGCGTCTGGGAACATCACTGGAGCATCGCGGTTGCAGACCATCACCTTGCCTGCTGGCTTGGGTATTGGAGGTAACTTCAGTTCCGTGGTGCTTACGTCCGGTGTGGTTATCGTTTACTACGTTTAATGTCCCAGTTTGCCCAGAGTGGTGAGGCTAGTGGTGAGGACACGGATCGTGGATTCACAGGCGTTAACCAAAGGCTTCAGTCCAACCAACTCCAAGAGGGTGAGGTTAGGGAGTCGCTGAATGGGCGGATGGAGGGATATTGGAGGCCCCGCAAAGGGATTGTAGAAAAGACCAGTGCGTTGACTACTGGTGAGACTCCGTTGCAGTTGCCGTTCTATTTGATTGATGTGGCGAAGACGATTTCCAATGTTACGGTTCCGGTTACTGGGACGGTGCGCCTTACGGTTACTGGACATGGGTTTGGGGCTGGGACTTCGGGTTGGGCTACGATTGCTGGATTGGACGCTTCGTTTAATGGCAGCTATGAGCTAACCTACTTTGATGCTGATACGCTCGACTACACGATTGCAGGAGTGACTACCGCGCCAACTGATGTGGATGGCACACTGTCCCAGATGCAGATTAACGACACGGCAAACGCCAACGTAAGGGCTTCATGCCTGTTCAGCGATCCCAATACCGGGAATAAGGAGTATATCATTGTTGCACTGGATACCGTCGCCAAGAAGGTTGATCTAGCTACGTTTGCCATTACTGACATCCCTTACCCGATTGGGCAGGCTTTGGGTGCAAGCACCGAGATGATCCAGTTGTTCGACAAGATCATGCTGTTCCGTGACGGGCAACAGGCGTTTGAGTGGTATCCCAATGGAAGACCAGTGCTATCTGCGTCTCAAGCAGGCAGCGTAGACGTAATCATAAACGTTCGTGATCATGGGCTTTCGGTTGGCGCGACAATTACTGTAAGCGGACTTACTGGCGGAACTCCTGCTAATGGAACATTCTTGGTGAAGTCAATTGTTGACGAAGACTCGTTCATATACGAATTCACATCAAGTCAGACGCAGGTTTTTGGTGTTGATTCGGCAATTGCTACTGATGGTTTCACCCTATCTCCGGGTGGCGAATACACTCAACCACAAATTTTCAATGTAAACGGCCTCGCCATTACGGCATTGGACGGCTTGGTGACAGTCAGTGTTGATGGCAATCTTACCCTGAAGAAAGGGGATATTGTTTCTGTCTATGAATGCACAATACCAGAGTTTGAATTGCTAATCGGCAAACAGCTTTATATTGAAAGTGCATCATTAACTGAAGTTAAATTTTACGCTCCAGTTCCAAACTTCACGCAAGACATCGTATCTGCATATCAAATCGGAACTACCGTAACTGCGAACGTAAAAGGTCACGCCTTTGCAGTAAGCGACTCAATTAGCGTTGCTGGACTGACTGGAATCCATGCAGGGACTACCCCGCCAAATGGAACCCAGACTGTAACAAGTATTAGTGGGGATGTGTTTACCTATACAACAACAGCAGCGTTGCCATACTATACCATTCCGACTCCATTGAATGCCACTGCCGCATCGTGGGCGTCTGGTGGAATAATTACAATTACGATCAACTCTCATGGATTTGCGGATAATGGATGGGCTGAAATCAGCGGATTTACTGGGGCCGATAGCATTCTGAATGGAAATCGTTTTTTTACACGGGTAAACAGCAATCAGCTTTCCTTTGTTGTGGCTGGATCTACGTCTGTAACGTATCAGACGCCAATCCTGTCACAAATGAAATACGATTTAATAACTACTGGAGCGACGGCTATTAAGCCATTACGCAGTTCGTTACAGATTGAAGTTGGCGGTCAATTTAGTGCCGGAGGCGGGTTTATGCATCAGCCCGGAGCGCCATGGGGAGTTCACTTTCAAAGACGTTTATGGGTTCCGTATTACTACAAGCAATCGGGACCATACAATGCTCCCACTTATACAAGTCGTAAGATTACTGATGAAATATCCGTATCGGATATTCTAGACACCACTACCTTTGATCAAATCGAGAATCAATTCCGTATCAGTGGTGGAACTGCGGACTATGTGGTTGGAATGCATGGGTTTTATGACGATGCACTGATTGTTTTAAACAGAAACAGCCTACATATTGTTAAAGGAACGCTTGGGAGCCTTCTGGATGTTACGGTTAAAGAGCTTACCTCTGAGATTGGGTGCTTGGCTAGAAAATCTGTTGTCATGCGCGGGAATGTAATGATGTTTTTGTCTGACGATGGAGTCTATGGCATTGAATTCCTCAACGATTACAACCTCCGTGGGGCTGATGAGCCAATTTCCAAAAATATTCAGCCGTATATTGATCGGATTAACAAAGATTACGCTGACAAATCAGTAGGAGTGCTGTTTGACAACCGATACTACCTTGCCGTTCCGCTTGATTCCGTTGCCGGAGCTAATGATGCCAGAGGAAACAACTCGATTCTTGTGTTTAACTTTCTCAACAAAGGTTGGGAGTCATTGGATACCTTTGGAGACTCCCGGTTCCTGATCGAAAACTTCGTTCTGGGCAGTGCGGGTGTAAGAAACAACATCTACGCAGTGACGGCAAACGGTGGACTGCACCAACTTGAGGCTGTTGATAGTTCAGTTGATCGTTTTAGCGTATCAAACGTGGGAACATCAATTGTGACGCCAACCATTAACTCGTCATTAACCACTCGCGGGTATGATTTAAAGACGATGGAGCGCAAAAGGTTTACTGACGCACAGATTGTCATGCAGAACCTCGCTGGAGAAACTGGTGAGTATATGATTGCCTTCGCATCTGAAGATCCAGACAACGCTTCTGAGATCGGAACTACCACACAGTTCCTTGGCGGCACTATATTAGCTCCTAGTAGTGTTGGTGAAGCGGAAACAGCTGGCATTAGGTGCAGGCTTGGTGGAATTCGAGGCTATACAGGCACAATGATCTTGACAAGAACGGTTGGTTCACCCAAGGTGAACTCCATTAAGGTTGCTGGATCAGTAACAAACAGACAAATTCTCTCACAGAAGTAAATCATGGGCGCGGTAAATACAACTTACACCTTCACTGCTACTGACACGATCACTAGCACGAAGATGAATAACATCATCGACGAGACCACGATGACTGATGACGCTATCATTGGAACTACGCTTGAAGTTGCAGCAGGGAAGTTGAAGATTCGCTCTCAAGGCATTACGTCTAACGAACTTGGAGCGGGATCAGTGAATCCGTCGGCAACCACATTTGCCGATTCATTATTGCCATCTGGAGCAGTTATGGCATTTGCCATGAATACGGCTCCATCCGGGTGGCTGGGAGCTGATGGGGCTTCTGTCAGCACAGCAACATACGCCACACTGTTTGCGGCTATTGGATATACATACGGAGGGTCTGGCGGATCTTTTAATCTTCCAGATCTTCGTGGGTATTTTGTTAGAGGTAGTGGTACTAATTCAAACGGAACCGCATCTGGTTCATTTGGAGCAAAGCAAGCCGATATGGTTGGACCTCATACTCATAGTGGATCATATTTTAAAGACGGATCTGGTTTAACAGTAAACACCACTGGTGGTGGACCACATGCAGTTTCAGTCATACCAAATAATTCAGGCACTGAAACCCGCCCTAAAAACATTGCGATGCTTTACTGCATCAAGCAATAATGAACCAGCACTTTGAAAAAGCAGCAAAGACATATGGCGAAGACTTTCAGAAACTACTTGGCTGGCATTTATGCTTTGGCATTGTGGTTTCTGATGTTGACAGCTTCTGCCTTGGGTTTTTCTCGCAAGAAGACTCTCCAGAAGAAGCCTGTGAATTTCACCATTGCGACACACTCTTTGTCACCATGTGCGTTGGTGATATGCGGAAAGCACTTGGAAAATTTCTCGATGACTTCAAATACATCGCATTCCGGCGTGAGTTTAAGAATTTACCACGGATAAGGTCATACGACATTCAACAATTTTACTCTAAACTTAAATAATACAAGAATATGGGAAGCAAACCTAAGAAAGTCGAAGCTCCAGAGGCTGATTATGCCGCTGATATTGGGAAGTTTGTATCAGCTTATGGTGGTGCGCTTCCGCAAGTCCTTGCATTTGAGAAGCAATTCCGTCCAGAGTTCCAAAAGCTTAATCTTGGGGATATTTCCAGCTTCCTTGGTGGTGTTGGTAGGCAAGAAGGCTTGTTTGGTTTGAGTCGTCGTGCATCCGAAGAGGCGTCCCGTCAACTTGGAGCAACCCGTGAACAAGAGCTTGGTCAAATGGTTGGGCAAGCACCTCTTACTCGCGGAGTTATGCAGGGGTTGTCTCCAGAACAAGCTGCTGTTGTTCAAGGATTCTCTCAAGAAGCCGAAAGGTCAAGGGCATCAGCGCAAGGCGTAAGCCCTCAAGAGCGTCGAGGTTATGAACAACAAGCCCGTGAAAGCTTTCAGTCATCTGGAAGGCTTGGCGGAAACCTTGGAATTGTTGGAGAAGCAATGGGTCGTGAAGACGTTATGGCTCGTAAACGCGCTGAAGCCGCACAAGCTGGTGGTCGTGCGTATGAAGCAGCTCAAGGATTCTACACTCAGCCGGGACTCTCAATGCTAAGTCAACAGCCACTCTCGTATCAATCTGGGCAGCAATTTCTTGGAATGGGGATGGGGCAAATTGGTCGAGGAACACCGGGATTGATTAATCCAGATATGGGGCTTAACCTTGGTGCTGCTGAAAGGCAGAACATGCTTCAAGCTCAAGCTGCCAACGCGCAAGCACAGGCATCATATAGTTCTGGTTTGTTTGGTGGGCTTGGCGCACTAGGAGGTGGTATTGCTGGAGGGCTTGGAGCGATGGGAGGCGCGGCGGCGGGAGCAGCACTGATTTAATGACAAAACTTGAAAAAACGAAAGAGCTGATCGCGGCTGGCGCAAAGAATTTTCCGAAAGGAATGGTTTGTTGGTCAGGCGGCAAAGATAGCATGGTGTTGCTGCATATCATGCGTAGCATGGGAATTCAATTGCCATTGGTATTTTTTCGTGAACCGTGGCAACCATCAAAATATAAGTTTCACGATAAGATCACCCAAGACTGGGAGTTGCTTGTTTACTCATGGCATCCATATCAATCGGCTTTTCAACAAGAAGGAGATGAATGGGAGGTTCAGAATTATTACAAGGTAAACTCAACAATTCTCACATGCCCAACCGGAATTACTGATCCAACAATTAATAGCAAATTTGCTTGTGCTCTGGATATTCTTAAGCGACCTAAACAACATTACCTTGAAGTGCCGTCATTTGACTGCCTGTGGATTGGTCATAAAGGTTGCGATTCAGATCCCATCCTTGGAGGAGACGCCGGAACAAGAATTGAATCTAGGGTGCTTATGGATCAGGCTACTATGATGTTTCCTCTTCGCGACTGGACTCATGCAGATATTTGGGAATACATTGAAAGCAATAATGTCCCATACGATTCGGACCGTTACGAAAAACTTGAGGGGGTCTGGGGCGAGAAGCTAGACAAACTTCATAATGTTGATTACGTTCATGCCTGCACTAGCTGCATTAATCGTAATCCAGAATCTGCTAAATTTGTTCATTGTCCGAAACTCAACATGACTATTGAAAATATTTCATCTCTTGTCCCTTGGGCGGATCAAGAAAAACTCAGCTACATGAAAGACTAAATTTATGGCATTACTAGGATCTTCCGTTGACCCACGCCTGTTTATGCAGGACTTCTCAGGCTTTACCCGCGCTGCTGATATTCAAGCGCAAGGGATGGCTAACCTTGGAGGCCAGATTGGAAGCGGTATCCAGAAATACGGGGAGGCAAAGGCGGAGCGCAAAAAGCTGGATGCTGGAATTAAAGCGACTGTGACTGGTATCGAAAGCGCAATCAAAATGGGCAAAAGCCTTGGCATTGATGTTGAGTCGAGCCTATCTCCATTTTTGGAGAAAATAAACGATCCAAACGTATCTCCAACGGAAGCAGCTGCTTATGCTCAACAAGCGTCGAGTTCTATTAGCAACGTCTTGAATTTTGGAATCAAAGCTCAAGATCAAGCGTCTGAAGCAAATAAACTAAAGCTGGATGCTGCATACAAAAATGAGCAGCTTAAAATTGCTCAGCAAAATGCAAACTCAAGGGCGCAAACTGCACTCGCTTCGGGGAATGCACCACCATCCACATTGGACGTTTCGATTGAAGGGGGAACCCAAAAAATGCAATGGGCCGCAGAGAAAGGTTCCTATGTGCCAATTAATGTGAGCGGATTGGGTGAGGAAAGCACATCAAGTCTTAACAATTTGCCAGCTGCCCTTAAGCCTTTTGCTAAAGATTTTGAAATAGCTGGAGCCAAATATGGAGTTCCTGCTAACATATTGGCTGCTATTTCAATGCACGAAACCGGAAACGGGACTTCATCGGCTTTCCTCAACAAAAACAACGCAATGGGGATCTCTGACGCATCTGGGCCTGTTAAAGTTGAAAGCGTTGCTGAGTCGATTGATAAAATGGCGAGACTCCTTGGTAAAGGCATAAATGAAGGAACTGGACCATATGCAAATGCAAAATCTATTGCTGACATTGCTAATATTTATGCTCCACCCGGAGCTGGCAATGATCCAGGAAATCTAAATCAATTCTGGACACAAGGAGTTACATCAAACATCCAAAAGCTTTCCGAAAACCAAGCGGAACAAGTTGGACCTACTGCTCCACAACCACGATCGCGTCCTGGATTTGCTCCAACAAAAGAAGGAAAAGGAGAAGTCGTTACTGCGGAAGAAGCTCAAAAACGAGTCGAATCTGGGCTTTCCGTTACTTCAACTCCAATTGGAGGTGGCATGGTTCGGATTACTTCTCAAACTGGTTCTCCTAAGCCGTCTCCTGTAATAGAGTCACCTCAATCAAAGCTCCAAACCCAACGACTGCTTGAGCTTGACAAGTCTCTTGGATCACTAAGAGAAGCCGGGACAACTGCATCTCTTGATGTGGAGCCATTAAAAGAAATTACAAATCTTTTGAACACGAATGTCAAAACCGGATTTGGACGAGAAACATTAATGCAGGCAAAGAAGATTTTTGGACAAGATGTGTCAAGTGAGGAGGATTTCCAAGCGAGAGTTGGAGCAGAAGCAATGAAGAACATTGCTCTCACCAAAGGAGCGATTAGTGACAGAGAAATGGATTACTTCAAAACTGTATTGTCTCCAAATATGGGCAAGACAACAGAAGGTAACAAGAAAATTATTGATTTCCGCATCAAATACGCAAATCGAGCAAATAAAATTGCCAAAACGATTTCAAGTTTGCAAAAAGAACAAAAAGATCCATATGAAATCCAAGAAGCTGTTGATCAAATCATATCTTCTGAATCCCTCTTGACTGAAGAAAAAACTCCAGAGAGGTCACTGAGTGCAAATGAAAGGCTCCGGCTTAAAATAAAGCCACAAGGAAATCGCTAATGGAACCTGAATCTGATATTGCAACGCTTGAGTCCGAGGCAACCAAGGAGTATCTTGCGAAAGAAGCCGAGAACATCAAGATGGCAGAAATGTCTTTGCGTCCACCAAATTGGCAAAATCTTGAATTGAATGATCCAAGAATTGGTGGGGAATTTGTAATTCCTGAATTCAATACCGAAGAGGGAATGAAGGTTCGCGGAATCCTTGATGATAAAGGAGAGGCGACTCTGTTTGGTGAAGATTACCTCATGTTGGAAGATCAAGGCCTTCTGAAGGATGGTGCGCTTACGGAAAAAGGAATTGCATTCACCACTCCAGAAGAAGAACTATTCAACACTGCTGAATGGGTTGATAACGGGATGACCTTGGGTGAAAGTCCCGAAAAAGAACGCATTTACGCAATCCGTCGCAAAGCTGGTCTTGATAAGCCTGAACCATCCGAAGACGGGATTTTCACAGAACTGTGGAAGGGCCTAAAAGGATTCGGTGCGGGTGCGGACGTCTTGCTTAGGGGAACGTTTACTGGCAAGCCAATAGAGGAAGTCAGAACGGCTCAAGCGCAAGCGGTTGGTGGATTGGTCAAGGGTGCAGCAGTAAGCTTGCAGAAAACTGCCAGTGCCGTCCAGAAAACGAACGTGTTTGGACAAGACATCGGATTGCTTCCGACTCTTGAGAAGATCGGGCTAATGTCCAAAGAAGAAGCTACAAGGCGAGAGGACCAGATAGCATACGAAACAGAGATGCTTGACAGGACTCTTCGTGATACGAGTTCTGTTGAATTGGCCGAAATTGTAGGTGCTGGCGATGAGGTTGCTAACGCAGTTGAAGCGACACGGCAAAACTATGTTGCGCAATTCGGCGAAAAAGACGGCGACAAGAAATTCACTGAGTCACTAAACAATTACGAATCAGTGGGACAAGCTGGTGGCGACGTTCCCGGATTGGCTTTGGGCATGGCGACTGTTGGTCTTGGTGCTGGATTCAGAATGATCAGAACGGCGGATGCAACAAGAAAAGCTGAGGCTGGACTTGCTGCTGTTACTCAAGGCCGAAGATTGACTGAGGCAAAAACTCTTGCAACATCTGCCGCGCAAAAACTCTCTGATGATATCTCGCTTACTTCTGGCAAACTTGATGATGCAGTTAAAATTGGTGATTCTGCAAAATCTGTGGAGTTGACGGAAAAACTAAATACTCTCACGTCTCAGTTTGACGAGCTTGGATCTCAAATCAACAAGATTGATGATGGCATAAAAAACGTCAGTGATTTCGCAAACAAAACCGAAGTTGGTATTGATTCAATCAGGACGGCAGGAGATGCTTCTCGTCGAGTTGCATCTGGTGCGATAAAGGGAGTTGCTGTTGGCGCGGAAAAACTTGGTGCTGGAGTGGCTAGCTTGAACAGTTTTGTGAGAAAAACAGAAAGGCTTTTTGGATTCAATGGTGTTCCAAAGGTTATTCAGGCGGCAACACTCATGACGAATCCTGTTGCATTTGGAGTTTATGCAGGAACTAAAGTCGGCCTTATTGTCGCTCCTGTTGTTTTACGCAAAATGGGGAATTTTGGTCGAGTTATGAGCGAGGAAATGCTTGAACGCACAAGCTCAACTCCATTCTTTAAGCGTGTTGCAGCCAATGAAAGCGTTGGAGGGCTTGGCCGTGCTGTTGCATCATTAGGAGATTATTCGTCACCATTGGCTAGAGGTGTTGTTGGCGTATCAAAAGGAGTAGCGCAAACAGCTCCGGCGACTCTTGTTTACAACGCCATCAATGAACAAGGAGTTGACGAGACTACCGTTGCCCGTGCTGGACGAGACGCGCTTATTTTTGGCTCGCTTGGCAGAGTCATTGGTGGAAAGAAAAACATGGATCAGGTTAATGCTGATCAAATGTTCAATTACCGAAATAAATTGGACGCTGATCAGATTGCTGTGTTCGATCAGCTTAAAGATCGTGACTTTAGATATGCGTTGTCAGGTCTTGACGCTGCATATCCGGGGATGTTCAAGTGGGAAATCGCGCAATCAGGGAACAACTTTTTTGATCCTGCAAATCGCCGTGCCGTTGTAAACATCAACGACAAAGTTGGATTCCTCAAGGAAGTGGCAATGCATGAAGCTGGTCATATGATTCAACACGTTTGGCAAAATGATTCCGCTATCGTGTCAAGAATGCTGGGAGACGAGACAAGATCCGGCCTAGTTCGTAATGTTGATGGGACACTTGACGCCGAGTTCAGCGCATGGTCGCAAGAGTATAATAATCTGCGCGAACAAAATGGAATCAGTCCAGCCGATCTAAGTGAACTGGCAGTTGAGTATTTCACGGATCAAGGCGTAAAAACGCTTCTTGAGGATACCTTGAAGGGGAATCTTTACAAAGAGTCCAGAAAGACGCCACTCCGCAGGTCTGTCGAAAACACGTTCAGAACCTTGTTTAACGCCACCCCCATCGTTAAGAACTTGCACTTCAAGCTTGGCGGGGCGACTGATGCAACTGGGCGCATGGTAATGGGGACGGGATTGCTTGCTGACGGGTTCCGTGAGATTCCAGAAGTGAAGTCCATGGTTCGTCAGATGTATCGTGAAACATCGGGCAAGCCAAGTGCAACAAGACCGCCGAGGCTTGTTGATGTGGCGTCAGACAATCCAAAGCATTATGGAGCAGACCCAGCCATTAAGAACGTCAATGAGCAGATTGTGGCTCGCGGAGAGAAGCTTCCTGACAATGTTCTTGTCCCAGACGAAAATGGAAATGGCGAAGGATTTCTTACCTCCGATCACTTAAAGGCTTTGGAAGAGGCTGGCGTGATTGATAACGGGAGGTTCGGGGAAGCGTTATTTCTGCAAGACGCACTAGAGGCATCACAAAAACACGGACTTCTAGTTACAAACAAACCATTCCAGCAAGGCCGTTCTGTTCAGATTGAAGGAATTGCTGAAGGATATGTTGTTCCTACTAAGTGGGTTCTAAAGAAAGGTCGTTTATATCTTGAGTCAATGGATCTTCGCCAGCTTGAGAAAAATGTCAAAAGAGCAGCGAAAAACAATATTGCAAAAGAACTCGGACTAAAGCCTAAGTCTATCTTGGAGGATATTGAAAAGTCTGTCGAGATTCAGAACTCTGGAAAGTCAACCGATGCATATTATCAAAGCGTTGACCCTGCAAATTGGGAAAGGCGCAAAAACTTCATTAACTCGGTTCTTGGGCGGCAAACAAAAAGACAATTGAGCATTAACCCGCTCATGTCACAGGTTTCACCAGATCCGGTTACTGGCATCTTTAGGACGTTTGCATTTGATCGAATCCAAAGCGCAATCAAAACTAGTGGCGACGTTGTGATTCCGTTTGGCCCAAGCTCTTATTACAGCATCAAAAATAACCTGATGCCGCAGTCACCAAGGTTCAATCGCAACGGTGAATTGATTCCTGAAGTTTCTGGCGTCAAACTCATGCCTCAAAGCAAGCCAAAGGTAACAAGGCTTGCTGCCGAGTTGGCCAAAAAAGCAAAAGTTTCAGTGTCAAAGGTAAGAGGTTCTGGGGTTGATAATTCCATTACTCCCAATGACATCCGTGCATACATTCAAGAGCAGGAAGGCAAATTCAAGCCACTTGCCTTCCAAAAAGAACCTCCAATGGCAGTTGATCCAACTATTTCTGATTTGGTTGGAAGCGAGGTGAACTATCAAGGACAAACTGGAATCATTATTGATGACAGTGGAAGACCCGCATTGCAAGGAATTGATGGGAACACTTACGAACTCCCATTTGGTTATTTTACAGACCAAAGTTCAAGAGAAGTTGGTCTTATTCCAACTGGGAGGAGAGCTGTCGATAAAAACAATTTAATCAAAGAATTTGAGGAAACATCTAGGACGGAGCTTCAAAAAATCTTTGGATACATTGATGATAACGCCGATAAGATTTCAGAACTTGCAGAACTTGGGAATTCAGCTAAAAGAGTCAAGGGTCGCAAGTCTGAAATCGTGCGTGATACTCCAGACTTTCAACAATACGTTCGTGGGGTGACGGATCAACAAATACTTCAAGCATGGGACAGGACGGAGAAAGCACTTGATCAAGCGAGAAAATCAAAAAACATAGGAAATGAAGACATCCAATCAATCATCAATAAGTTCGAGGGAGACATCAGAAACATCGAAAAGCTTGCAGAAGCAATCGACGTTTTCAAGCAGCAACGCGTTTCTCGTCAGGTTGTTGGCCAAGAAGCGACGACAAAAGTATCAGGAACAAGCAAAGCCGATTTGATATCTCAAATGGAGATCGAATCGAGGGCGGCTGGAGCAAAAAATAAAGCCTTAAACATTAAGATTCCAAGTAGCACGCCAACTCGGACAGCCTCTCCTATTTCTTATCGTCGTGGCAACAAAGAGTATCGTGATTCTGCGCTTGCTAAAAGCATTTCATTTGCTATAAGCGGTCTTTCTGAAAAGTCCGACAAGTAAAATGACAAGTAAAGATCCAAACGAAAAGCTCAAGGCCGAATACGTTGACGAACGCGAGGCCAAGGCAGCGTGGTTTCTTGAGGTCAAGGAACGTGCAAAGCTGAATCCCGGAACGTGCGTTGAACACTACGCCCCTAATAAGGCCGCAATGGCCCTGTGGCTGGCCGCACAAGGCGCGAGGATAAGCGACATCCAAAAGGCGACCGGACTCGGTAGAGAGACGATTAGGGGGCTTCAATGGCGT
>Ga0099846_1000550_pt1 | contig 15566 bp, 22 predicted proteins | sample CB_VirMetaG_FD_78180 | JGI IMG/M metagenome (GOLD analysis project Ga0099846, IMG submission 78180) | Freshwater to marine saline gradient viral communities from Chesapeake Bay - CB_1504_1 Viral MetaG | ecosystem: Environmental > Aquatic > Marine > Coastal | place: USA: Chesapeake Bay... | reverse complement strand
GGCTGCTGCTTCTGCTTCTGCTTGGGCTGCTGCTTCTGCTATTCTTTTAGCCTCTGCATCCGCTTCTGCTTGGGCTGCTGCTTCTGCTTCTGCTTGGGCTGCTGCTTCTGCTTCTGCTTGGGCTGCTGCTTCTGCTATTCTTTTAGCCTCTGCATCCGCTTCTGCTTGGGCTGCTGCTTCTGCTATTCTTTTAGCCTCTGCATCCGCTTCTGCTTGGGCTGCTGCTTCCGCTTCTGCTTGGGCTGCTGCTTCTGCTTCTGCTACGGAAGTTACAGTCATGTCTTTCACTGCTTGATCAATAACATCTTCGTAAGCAGAGACGGGAGAGCCAGTCTCTTCCATAAACTGTATTTCAGTAACAACTTCGTTGATCGTACTAAGTACGGTGTTTAAGTCTGATCCAGAAGCCAATGCGTCCTGCACTGCATCTTGTAAATTAACTATAATCCCATCGCCAACCCCTGCTGCTATGTCTTCTACGCTTTGTACTGCATCTTTTATTAGCGGGCTAGATTGGCTAGGAGGCTGTCCACCTTCCCCTATTACTAAGTCTTGAATATCGCCTAAATTCATACCCAAAATTTCAAGCCCGCGAGCTTGTGAAAAAGCAGCACTATAAACAGCATCAGCCTCAGCCATTGTAAAAGCTGTTCCAGCGGCCTCAGCAGCGTCTGCCGCAGCGTAAACAGCTTCGTTAGCAGCCTCCATAGCTTCTGCTTCAGACAGTCCTCCCATGCTTTCTGGCATTAACTGCATACCCGCCATGACAATGCTAAACCAGTCTGACGCGTGTAACGTATCGCCTGTTAATCCTTTGACTGCTGATATAACACCTTCCGAAATACCACCAGTCATTACTGCTATAGCAGCTCTAAACGGCCCACTAGCTTCCAAGGCTCTACCAATGCTAGTAGGGTCAAAAGTTTCTTTAACTGTAGGTGTGAACGATCCTAAATAACTGTAGTCACCGCCTTCGCCCTTGCCGCCACCAAATACTCTGTCCGCTTCGTACCAGTCTCGTGCGCCCTGCTGATCTTGACCGCCTTGCTGTGCAATAGCATCTGGCGAGTTCATGCGGTAGCCATACTTTTCTATAAACTGTAAGACACCTATTTCTCTTTTCTCAGAGTTGTTCCACTGTTCAGCAAAAGCATCTTGATACTCTCGCTCAGTTAGACTGCCTTGGTCGTACTCGTTTCTTAAATAAACAAGACGTGCATCTGTGGGAAGCTGATTGTATTCTTGTTCAAACTGCTCAGGGTTGTTAGCGGCTAATTCTTTTAAAGGTTGTGTCCACTCTTGAAGAAGACCCGCTACTTCTTTTTCTCTAGCAGCCTTAGCAGCTTTAGCTTCGGGGCTATTTAGATCATCATAAACAACCATGTCTTCAGGCGCTGTGCCTACAGGATTGTACTGGGTAACGTTCTTGTACTGGTTCTCTCTAGCAAACGTACCTACATTAACATTAGGGTTAGCTACAGACCCAGAGTTTCCAAAGATACCTCCTGATGCTACGCCACTCAGAAAGCCACCAGAAAGTCCTGACAAGTCCATTGCTTCAAGACGCTCTCGTTGCTCTGGAGAAATACTAGCCAATAAAGCTGCGTTATCTCTATCTCGCTTTGCTTCGGCTGCTGCAAATTCCTCAGGAGTCATTCCTAAAGAAGATAAAATATCTGGGGTTGTGGCTACATTAGAACGCTGCCCTTCCTCAGTGCTTGAGAACCAGTTATTATATGCTTCGCTAATGTTGATTGCAGGCGTGGAAGTTGTTTCTTTCTTGGGGGTAGCCGCCATTTCGGCTTCATAAGCATCTAACTCCGCCCTTTCAGCAGAAGTAATGTTAGCTCTAAAGTACTGATAACCTCTCGAACCTTTGGGGGGTATCCTACTAATGTCGAGTGCCATAACTTATGCCCTTTAGTTCTTTATGAGGATGCCTTGAAAAGACGCCCCCACTTCTACGTTGGTAGTATCGGAAAACGCTCGGCACTCTACATCTGTCTTTTCTTCTACCTTGAGCGGATACGTAAGCGGTAGCACTAACAAGGCGCTCTGCATGGTCTGGATTATGCGCGTGCGGAACGTATTAGAACCGAAGGCCCGCGTAACGAAACTCGCAGTAACGTGTTTATTTGCTAGTGATATTGCAGAGGTAAACGTCACATCGTCTAGGTACAAAGAGTATCCGGCAGGGACTGTATAAGCAGCGATCTGAGACTGGTTATCCCCCTGTATGACGTGGGCATACGTAACTCCTGTAGGTACTCCAGAACTTACTCCGCTGTTAGCTACGTATATGTCTCCCGCAGCAGTGCCCCCACTACCAGAGGTAGCTACGAATATCCTGTTAACACGTAACCACGAGCTAGCATCACCTACCTGCACCTGAGTTTGGCCGTTCATGTTCACAGTTACGCTCTTGGCGTTGTAACTACCATCTACACCTTCTACAGTTACCGTGTTGGCTCCCGTACCCCCATTAGAATCGGCAGTGCTGGAGCTACTTATATACACAGTGGAGGCGGATGTAAGGTAGGGGTAGTTACCTCCAGTGCCCCACACAGTCTCTTCAGTACCATTTATATCAGGATTAAATCCGAATTTATACAGCGCCGTAGCACCAGCGATCTGGCCTTTTGAAACTTGTAATTCGTAGGGTTCTTGAACTGCCATAGCGTTTCTCAGTGCGTTATCTAATTGGTTAAAGTAGATACGCAGTACTTTGTTAAACTCTTCAAACGACTCTTGGTCGTACACTTGTGGAGGGTACGGCAGTGCCGGAGCGCGAAAGGGTACGTCGTACCTAGTATTGTCTCCAGCCATTATCGTCTGCCATCAGGTCGCATATCTAAACGAGGAGAACCCAACTGCCAAGTTACTCCCACCTCACTAGATTCTACCTTTATAGCTAGCTGCCGTCCACGTACACGAGTAAATACCTGTCCCGTAAACTGTTCTATTGGCAATGTAGCTGTACGTGTAATACCTGCACTGTTAGAGCCTCCTACAGAAGCGGGGTCATTGTACCCTGAACCTGAGTTCTGCAAGGGTAACAACGTCATAGTAGCGGTAGGAGAACCTACTTCAGAACCATCAAACGTAATATCAGGTAGTATACGCCACACAAAGGCAAATTGGTGCCCGTCTTCTAAGTCAAACTGTGCGGAGGACACGTATGCAGGTATAGCCGCCGTGGTAGCAGTTTCGTTGTCGTCAACGCCTTGCTCGTGGTTAACCAAGTTATTACTGTATGTAGCAGCTAGCGGGTAGTTCCTTAGTCCCGAATCAAGCCATGCGGTACGATTCATAGTGCCGTAGTACCATACTTGTTCTAGGTAATTGTACACTACATATCTGTCTGACACGTTAGAGCCTTTAGAGCAGTACCACCACCATATTTCGTGGTAAGACTCGTTAGTCCCTGCAAACACCTGCTCATACTGCTCATCGTTAAAATCGTTAAACACGAACTTACGTAAGTTGCACTGTAGAGGCTTAGTGCGTCCATCGTACATATAGAACTTATCTCTACCCATCCAGTAAGCTACACCATTAGCGTAGGCTACCGCGTTCTGGGCGGCTATGGACACGTTCTCACCGACTAACTGCGCAGTCCATACTACGGGGGCACCAACGTACTGTAACGAGTACAGCGCAGAGTCAGTCCACACTAGCAATTCTTGGCGGGCTTGTTTAGCAGCCACAATCATGGTGCCGTTGGATAGGATAAGGTCGCCCGCTTGGTTAGTTGCCGCAGGTGACCAGTTAGTAGCATCTTCTTGGTCTGACCAACGGATTAGCATGGGGTTAACAGTAGAGGAGAAAATCTCGTTAGCACCGAAACAAAACACAAACCTGTTAATGTCAGACACTAGAATGAGTTTTTGTGACGTGGGCACTTCCGTACCTGTAAGAGCTACTGCCCTAGTGGTTAGTCCGTTCGTAGCATCCCAAATGTATATAGAGCCATCACGAGGCCCAAAGATGAGGTCTTCCCCAAAGTTAGCTTGGCTCCACAGGCGTATAGAGTCCGTGGAGGTAATACCAATACCCCATGTGCCAGAACCCCAACTACCTGCGCCCCAACCTACTAGGGGTACAACGAACGCAGGGCCGACATTAATTTGGTACGCAGCCGTTACGGTGCCCCCACCTGTAGCACTTGAACTAGCGTTAGAGCCTGCATCGATTGTATACACGTTAGCAGTAGTTGTTTCGGTTAGTTGATACTCGGCATTCAGAGTAAGCCCGCCTACGGCACTTGCACCACTAAACGTAACAAAATCCCCGTCTATATACCCGATGTTAGCATCAGTAACCTCTACGATAGGAGACCCACTCGTAGTTTCAAACGGGTTAGTCAAAGTTACAGTAGCACGTAAGGGTGTGACGTCGTTGTACGCCCCACCGTTTTCGATGTAGAACTTCAGATTAGTCCCTACGCCGATCAGGTTCTGACTGCCAAGAGTAACCCAGTTCCACAAAGAACGGCATACACCTAGGAACGTAGTAGCAGATATACGCTGCCACCCACCAATCTTCTCCGGCGTACCTTGGCGAAACCGTATCTTATCACAGTCATACCAACCGCCTTCGCTAGTGTAACGAGTATTCTCGCGGTTAATTCCCGCTTTTAATTGTAGTTTTTTGAGGGGCATATATCACCTGTTAGTAACACCAGCACATAGGCTCGGTCTTACGTATGTCAACATGTACAAAAGTTTTAGCTACACCTACAGACATGCCCATAGATAACGCATGTTTTACTATGGATAAGCGTTGTGCGCCCCCAGATACCTTAATATCAGCGGCAATACCCTGCGCATGTGTCCCTAATTTTTTACCTGCCGCAACTTTAGCCGCTTCTATACTGTGGTTGGGTGATCTGTACCCAGAAGTAACTATGAACGGAAACCCGCAAACATCGCCTAAATGATCTACAGCCTTTAGAAACTCAGGATTCATTTCATTTTCACCGGTCTCTTGGCAGTCAAAATCTGACGGTTTAAAATACTTGAGGTCACTCATCTTTCTCTTTGCACTCCTTTCGACTTTTCATAGCTCCTCATTGCCCCCATCCCCAACATACCCATAAGCACGGGAGTTAATAATGAAGGGTCAACTTCTGGTACGGTGAACCAGATACCAAGTATTTGGGCAATAATTACATTATACGCTAGGCCGATTCCGGCTACCCAACCAACAAAAGGTCTCCATCCGGCTACGAATAAGGACTTGTGAGCTGCCTCAACCTTGTTTACCTCTAACTGACCCACCGCACTTTCATGCGCCTGTTTCTGTGCGAGGGTCGCAATTTCATGCGCCAAAGCGTTCTTCTGGTCTTTGTCCTCTACAAACTTATCAAGAAGCCCCGTTACAGGGCCAATAAGAGAGGTGACAATGCTCACTAAAACAACTTCTCAAGTAATGGAGAAGCCAAAACTAACGGATAAAGAAGCCATAAACGCATATCTAACCTATCGAACTTTTTGTTTCCCGCATCTAGCTGTTTCTCAATGTTCTGGTAACGAACTAGGCACTCTTTTTCGTGGGCCTCTAATCGTGTTATAGCTTCTTTAACCGTCGCCATCTTACTCTTCTCCCGCCTCTTCTACGTTATCAAGGCTAGAGGCTAACATGTTAACGAAAGCGTCTTTTCCTACTGAAAGCTGGTCTAAGTTAAACTGAGTAGACCTGATCTTTCTATCGAGATCGTTGCAGTGACTAACCATCGCCTGCTGTTGCTCAGTCATGTCTTCTAAAATATATTCTACTTCGTTTACTACAACGGGAGTTGTTTTTTTCTCGCCCATTACAATGTCCTCTTCAGTTGTTTGGCTTTATTGCCAAGTGTTAAATTATCCCGTTTGTTACGAGATAGTAGCTGCTAACAAAACATGCTAGCACCACAATTGTAGCACCGATATTCTTTACTGTATCACCAACCTGACGTTGCTTCTTGAGTTTAGCTAGCCGTATCTTTTCTAGTTTATGCTTGTGGTCTAGAATAGACTTGTTCTGTATCATCAGCATGTCACGCCAGACTAGCTTAGGCGTTATTTTCTTTAGCTCCTTCTCCTGCTCGCGTATGGCGTTCTTAGCCCATGCAAGCTCCAGAGCCTCTTCCTGTGTCAGTACATGGTCTCCAGCCTTTGTGGCTTCCTCGATGCTTTCTACAGCTACCTTGCTGTCAGTGAGGCTAGTAAACAATCCCGACAGACCTGACAAGTGATCCCCAGACTCTTTAACGGTAGCAATGCCATCGTTGAGAGCCTTGAGGATACCGACAACTGCTGAGATTTCCGCAATCATTTACTTCTCCGCTATTGGAGCCACAGTTACAAAGCGCAGTACAGTTACACAGGATGCAATGATGCAGCCAACAGCGGCTTGTCCTGCTGGCGACACAGGCAAGAAGCCTACATAACCTTGCAGTATGCTGAGGATGGCTAGAGCAATTGAGAACTGTACAGTCTTAGACTTTAGGGCTTTGAATATAATGTCCATTACGCGCTATACCCGTTACCTGCGCTGATGGCTGCATTAACTGCGGTCATGTCTTCGCTGCCCCAGTCGTCTTTAGCAACCATTAGCTCTAGGTGCTGTACGTTGCGGTCTACGCAGCCTTGACGGTCTTCGGCATCATCTTCTGCCATAGAGTCGCCTGCGATGATTGCGGTAATAAGAGCTACGGAGTCACCCATTGCTGAGTAGTCTTGTGCTAGTTGTTCTGTAGTACGGTCTTCCATTTTATTTATCCTTCTAAGGTTTCTATTCTTGCGGTGAGTTCTTGGATTGCTTTTACAAGCATTGGTACTAAGGCTGATGGCGCTAGACGTTGCTGACCATCGCTGTCTTTTTCCATCCACATATCAAACCCGTCTTTTAGTTCTGGGTGAGCATCTATAGTTGCTTTAACCTCTTGAGCTATAAAGCCGTGATTGGTGTTGTCATTCATTACTCTTTTTTCAGAGCCTTCTACATAAGCATCCATTGTAGTTGGCAGGTCTTTTTCTTTTTTCCACTTATAAGTCACAGGACGCAGGTCATTAATAAACGCCAAACCAGCAGTAGAGTCTGCAACTTCTTCTTTAAAGCGTTCATCTGAAGGGGCGGTAATAGATGTAGCACCAAAAGCAATATTACTATCGTTAGTTCCGTTGCCGAAAGTGAAGTTACTGTTTCCCACGCAAACAACACCAGAACCAAGGACTGTTTGATACGCGGCATTAACTGCTGATGCTGTAGCATTATGACCAATTAAAGTATTTTCAGTTCCTGTAGTAATAGCATCACCTGCTAATGCTCCCACGGCTACGTTTTGTGTGCCTGTGGTGTTTGCTCTTAATGCATCTCTACCAAACGCCGAATTACTAGCTCCTGTGGTATTGAGTCTTAGTGAGTCATGACCCATAGCCGTATTAGCGCTACCTGTAGTATTGGTAAACAGTGAGAGTGAGCCGACTGCTGTGTTTTCGTCTGCTGTGGTATTGTTTGATAAAGCCTCATTCCCTACAGCAGTGTTTAACCCGCCTGTCGTATTATCTGTTAAAGCATTTGTACCAACGGCAGTGTTGTCACCTGCGGTGGTATTAGCGTCTAATGCACCTTTACCAACGGCTACGTTAGCCGCGCCTGTGGTGTTTGCGCCTAAAGAAGCATAACCAACGGCTGTATTGTTAGATGCGGTGGTACTAGCGTCTAGCGCAAACGTACCGACAGCTGTGTTGTTAGTGCCTGTGGTATTAAGTCCTAAAGCATCATATCCAACACCAATATTCCAATCGCCAGTGGTGTTGTCGTTTAATGACCTAAATCCTACTGCTGTACAACCAGTGGCTGTCGTACTAGCGGCTAAAGCATCAGTACCCACGGCTGTCATTTGAGCGCCTGTGGTGTTTGCTGTTAAAGCACTATGACCGACTGCTGTGTTGTTTCCATCTCCGCTTCCGCTAAACGCCCTCAAAGCAGAGTCACCGATGGCTACGTTTTTGCTTGCGGTGTTTGAGGTGTATAAAGACCTAAAGCCAAGGGCTACGTTAGATGCACCAGAAGTGATTCCAGCACCAGCATCTTTACCAAGTGCGGTGTTCTCACTGCCTGTGGTGTTTGCGACTAAAGCACTTCTACCAACGGCTGTGTTGTTCCCTCCAGTAGTTATGTTAGCGCCAGCGTCCTTACCTACAGCAGTATTTGCAGAAGCAGTTGTACAGGTATATAAAGTACCGCTACCAAGAGCTGTGTTAGCGTCTCCTGTAGTGTTTGCGACTAAAGCCGCATAACCCACGGCTGTGTTGTTAGATGCTGTGGTGTTTGAGCTTAGAGCTTGGTCCCCAATGGCTACGTTAAACTCGCCCGTAGTGTTTGTAGTAAGAGACGCGACACCAACTGCAATATTCTTATCTGCGATAGTATTAGCATCTAAAGCATTAGCACCAACCGCAATGTTACGAGTGCCTGTGGTGTTTGCGTATAAAGCCTCATAACCCACTGCTGTATTGTTAGAAGCTGTTGTATTACTAAGCAACGCGCTTCTTCCCAATGCCGTGTTAAGACCACCTGTTGTGTTAGATGAAAGTGATTGATGACCAACAGTAGTATTTCTTATTCCTGTAGTAATAGCATCACCTGCAAGACCACCAATGAGGGTGTTGAATGTGCCTGTGGTTACCCCTTCACCTGCGCCATAGCCTATCGCTACGTTGTACATATTAACAGCAGAAGCGGGGTTCATTACTTGCAAAGCGGCTCTACCGATTGCTACGTTCCTGCTTCCTAACACGTTTGCGCTTAACGTATCAAAACCCAAAGCAGTGTTATAACTAGCGGTAGTTTGTGCATCACAGGATTGCATACCTATGGCTACGTTTTCTGTGCCTGTGGTGTTTGCGTATAAAGACTTATACCCAACCGCTGTGTTGTTAGATGCGGTTGTGTTTGTAAATAAAGCATCTGCGCCCACGGCTACATTTGAAGCGCCTGTGGTGTTGTATGTCATAGCAACATGACCTAATGCCGTGTTGTTAGATGCGGTGGTGTTGTAGTATAAGGTTTGTAAACCCAGTGCTACGTTTTGACCTCCTGTGGTATTTGATTTTAAAGAAGTCATACCAAGTGCTGTGTTGTTAGCGCCTGTAGTATTTGCTCCTAATGAGTCATAACCCACGGCTGTGTTGTTAGCTGCTGTAGTAATCGCATCACCCGCAAGACCACCAATGAGAGTGTTTTGAGTGCCTGTGGTGGTTGCCAATCCTGCGCTGTAGCCAACGGCTGTGTTGTAAGTATTTGTAGCAGAGGTAAAGTTTTGGTTGTTTAAAGCAAACGCACCAATAGCTGTGCTTGTCGAACCCAGCGTATCATTGTTTAACGCCTGCATACCGACAACAGTGTTGTAATCAGCATCAGTAAGATTATCACCTGCAAGAGCACCGATGAAGGTGTTTTGAACGCCTGTGGTTACTGACTTACCTGCGTCATAGCCTACCGCAGTATTATAAGCATCTGTTGCTGAAGTAAAGTTTTGTGTCGCTAAAGCCGAATTACCTACTGCAACCGACCTGCTTCCTTGAGTATCTGCACCTAAGGCAACTGCGCCCACAGCGGTATTTCTTTCTCCAACAGTTAAGGCGTCTCCTGTAAGACCGCCTATAAGAGTGTTAAGTCTGCCTGTGGTTACTGCTAGACCTGCGGCATAGCCAATAGCTGTTGTATAGTCTGCTGTAGTAACCGCAGTACCTGCTTCATCGCCCACGACAACATTATAATTACCACCGCTTGCAATGCTGTTACCTGCGTTGACACCTGCGCGAAAGTTAGATGTTCCTGCGCTTAACGTAGTAAGGTCGTCGCCAACGGATATGTCCAGATCAGTGCCGCCAGTGGTGTTCCCCTGAGCAAGGACTTCAGCAAGCGTGTCGAAAGAGCCTACTTGAGCATCTACGTACGCCTTAATAGACTGCTGCGTAGCTAGAGATGTGGCGCTGTTTGACGCCATGTTATCTTCGTCAAGTACCGCTGTAACCGTAGTGCTAGTACCTAACTGTAAAGAAGTAGTGCTAGTTACCGCTTCAATGACATTAGTCCCGTCACAGAACAAAAACATAGTACGCCCATTAGGTACAAGGATTCCGGTACCGCTAGCGGTTTTTAAAGTTACGCTCTGTCCTGCGGCGTTCTTAGCTATGTATATCTTAGACAAGGCTGGGCATACAACTGTACCCGCACCGGACAACTGAGTCCCTGTGTCTGTAAACTCTAGCATCGCACATCTAGATTCGGAGGTAGTTCCGTTTGCTGTGGTTAGTGTATGTGAGTTAGTAGACCACGAGTTAATAACCGCACGGCCTGCGATTGCTTGTTCTACCATAGAGGTTATATTGTCATTTACTACATCCCCCCAAGTACCGCTGAGTTCGCCTTGAACTGGAAGGGCAAGTTTTAGTATCGAAGTATATTGCGTTGTCATTTATCTGGCCTCATGCGGCTATATTGTCCCAATTTGGGTCTTGTGTGATTGTTACGTCGCTCCATGTAGGAGTCTGACTGTCGTTTATGGTTTGCCAATTAGGGTCTTGATTATCATCGACTTCCCCCCAAATATGCACTATTCCTATATATCCTACCGCAGATACACCAATTACGGAAACATCTGCTTCAGAATCTGTAGTAGCCGTACCTAATTCAATGTTAGCTTCTACCCCCGTGGGGTGTACAGTTATACCAAATACTACATTAACTGCGCCTACAGCTCCATCGGCTTCCACACCTGTTACTATTAGGTTTGCTTCAGCATCTACTGTTAAGGTACCTACAGCTCCGACAGCTTCTACGCCTGCGGCGGCTACATCTGCTTCAGCATCTACTGTTAGGGCACCTACATCGCCGTCAGCTTCTACTCCTGTAGCGAGTGCGGTTGCTCCAGCATCTACTGTTAAGGTACCTACAGCTCCATCAGCTTCTACGCCTGTTACTGCTATATCGGCTTCAGCATCTACTGTTAGTGTACCTACAGCTCCGTCAGCTTCTACACCTGTAACGGGAGCGACTGCTTCAGCATCTACTGTTAAGGTACCTACAGCGCCGTCAGCTTCTACACCTGTTACTGTCAGGTTTGCTATACCCGTTGCAGTTAGTGTACCTACAGCTCCATCGGCCTCTACACCTGTTACTGCTATATCGGCTTCAGCGTCTACACTAACTGTCCCAACTGCGGCGGCTCCAGCAACGCTGGTAACCATTACATCTGATTCAGCGTCAATCGTAGCTGTGCCAATACCTCCAGCAGCGGCAACTCCAGTTACAGGAGTATTTGCTTCGGCGTCAACTGCTACAGAACCTACCGCTGCTTCTGCGGCAATTCCGTCAACCGATACTATAGTTAGGTCGGTGCCCCAAGCCGTTTGGCCCCAAGCACCGCTGCCCCAACCTACGTATTCAACAGAAGACGGCATCTAGCTACCTTATGGAGTAGCGATACGTACGATGGCGTTTGTAGCGTCTGCTGCGGGGAACTGTACAGTAAAGTCACCGGCTGTAGAGGTTTTATCTCCGCCAAAGTCTAATACCGCAACCGCTGGATTGCTGCCACCTGACTTGTATATGAGAGCGCCACGAGCGGTTATAGTAGCGTCAGTCCACGTAGTATCTGCAAAATCTAAAAATGCCGTAGTCCCAGATGACGCAGGAGCAGCGGAGATAGTAAGTGTATTTCCTCCCGCAGTATAGTTTGTACCCGACACTTCGTTAGTAGTAGCGTACGCAGTAGTAGCGGCACTTAAAGTGGCACTAGACGTGTACAGCGCGATTTTAAAAGTTTGTGATGTGTTACTACTAAAATCCATCTCTCCATCTAACAGAGCGACTTTAAAAGAAGTACACATTGCTTGTGTTATTGCCATTTTTTAGTTCCTCAACTAACTGATGTTCTGAGTTGCCCAGACCGATACGAATCCTGACGCAACTTACCGTCACCGAGATTCTTTAGTAGGGCCATGCTTTGTAAGTATATATTAGTGTAGTTAGCTATAATGTCTTGCTCACCTTTCATAAACCTTATTGCTTCTACCAATGCGCCATTTAATAGCGCAGAGTCAAACTCTTCTCCCAGCCACGTAGTGCCCGCTGTAACTATAGACTGCGGATAATATCCATAGTGAAGCTCCATACTATACGCAGCGTCAGGGGTTGGCCCCACTATAAAGGAGTCGTCATCAAAATACGCGTAATGTTTTGGTAGCCCAGTGCCTGTGTCATTAGGGTAGGCTTCGCGCATAAAATTAACGTCTTTGTTCAGGAGAAACGTATAATTACCGCTACCGTCTATAACTGCCAAAGAATACGACCACAGAAAGTCAGAGGGCATACCTAGATACTGATTACCATTAGATAGCGTACCTGTAACATTCTTACGCAACGCGGGTATCTGAACTGAGTTATATATCTTCTGCTCTGCCTGCTGCGTAAACATAGCGAGTTGGTCATCTGTGAACGTGTTCTCACAAATGTCTTGGATATTAGCTTTCAGTTCGGTCTAATTCATAGTTTATGCCATGGGGCCGCGTGCGTACAAGCCTTTAGTTGCGCAGCCTGTACCACGAACTTTCACTTTACCGCCTTCTTTATAGGCATTAGTCATCTTTTTACCTGTCTTCTTGGCTTCTTTCTTAGCGGCTGCTTTGCCTGCATCTGTATACGCAAACTCTTTATTTCCTACTTTTGGCATCTTAATGCTCCTATGAGGTAGTTACAGTGACTTGCCCTATACTACCATTTATTAATAATACATTGGGAGTTAATCCAAATGGGTCAACTCCTCCACCTACAGGGTTCCAACCCCACTGTATATCTCTGCTACTAGTGGCTCCTGCATACCCTAGGCTCTGGTCTGGTCTAGGATCGCGTAATGCTTGTGGGTCATGTACAGGAAACTCTCCCAACATGTTCTGAGGCTGGTCTGGATTCCAACACTCGGGACATGCTTTTATGTTAGTGTCTCTGTTCTTTACGACTAAGCTCTTTAATTCCTTTAGTTTGTATTGAAATCCACATACATCGCAATAAGCAATGGCTTTATTACTGGAAGCAAACTGGTTAGCCATGTCTACACGTACCCTATACGAGGAGTAAACCTAGCCGAGGTCTTCTCCCTATCTTCTTCTGCGGCCATCTCAAACTGCTCGTCATACACAGCTTTTAACATAGGCACTCGCTCAGTCATTTCAGGTAGCTTCATGGCTATATAGTAAGCTAACCCCGCTACTAAACACGGGAAAAACCTAAAGTTCATATCTGAGGTCTGTATACCACTACCCGCGTCTTCAATCCTACGCATACGCCAATAGTATAAAACATAATCGTTGTTGTCAGGTATAGGCCACATATTAACTTTAGGAGCGTCGCGTAAACGCTCAATGTACATCTGTATGGGCCTACCTTGTGTTAACTTGTTAGGGATAGACGCGTAGGTACTTACACTAATACGACTTAGGGTAAGATCAGACTGTGTTGCCGCGTTGCCACTACCTGTGCGTATCTGCTGTTCTAATAGGTCTATAGTGTCTGCGGGCAAGTCATACTGGGTCTGCCCTTTAACTAAGTTAATAGTGCCACTATCTATAGTCCACATGTTAATGCCGCGGTTCTGCCACTCAATAGTCAGCAAGTTCATAGATCGGCGGGCGGTACGGAGGTCATACCCAGAGCGCATCTCACGTCCTGCACGTTCAAACGCTTCTTCAGCGATCTCAGTGAAGTCCATGTTAAACGCTGTAGTTCCTGATGTAGCCATTATTTACCCCACCCTGTCTTAGCTTTGACCTTAGCCTTACTAGATAAGTCGCCATAGTGATACAGTTTTTTAGACGTATTTGACATAGTTTTACCAGTCATAAGGGTTCCGTCAGAGTGCTTATGCATACCGCCCTTATGTTCTTTGCCGTCTTTGAAGTAATGCTTAACGCCCATACCCATTATTTCTTTCTCCGCTTGGTAGCTGATACTCGTCTAGGCTTACCTGCTGGCTGCCCTAGTCTTTTCTTCTCAGCTACCTTCTTTTTCTTCTCGGCGCTAGACATCTCACCAGAGGTCTTAGGAGTCTTCTCAGATACCCGTTTGCTGGGACGGCAGTATGGAGTACCGCGACCGTCTCCTTTCTTCCGACCACAAGCCTTGCCAGTGCGTACGTCTTTCCAGTCCTCTTTGAACCAACGCTTTAACGAAGCACCTTTTTCTGTCTTGCGTATCTTACCACCAGACTTATAGTACGCCCGCATTACTTACCAGCCTTTTTCTTCCGGCACTTAGCGATGGCTCCCGACGCGTAAGCAGACGGGAACACTTTATACTGCTTCTTTACCTTCTTATAGCACGCGTCTTTTACAGTGCCCCCCTCTTTCATCTTTCGGGGCTTACTGCCGCAACCGCAGTCGCTATTCCTGTAGTAGCGTCGCATTACGCACCTTTCATCTTGACCATTTTGCAGACTCTACCACCACGAGCCATACCGCAGCCACGAACCTTACCGCCAGCTTTCATCTTATTGGTGGGCTTATTCTGCATAGCTTTCTTAGCTTTTTTCTCTTCAGGGCTAAGGTTTAAGTTCTGCATCATAGTTTTTTTCCTGCGGGCGGCTTTTTGCTCAGGAGTCATCTTATCAAACTCTTCTTTAGAAGGTACTTTTGGGGTCTTCATCTCATCCATCTATATCACCATTTTGATTTATTTGCCCAATATGCCGCAGACATCTTGCCTTTAGCGATATTTTTACCGTGACGGGCTTTAAAAGATTTACGTTTGGCTTTCATCTTGGCGGACTCACCCTTTTTAGGCTTGCCCGCTGTAGATGCGCCTTGCTCACCGTAGCGTATTATTTTCTCTTTGCCATTCTCACATGCTTTAACTATGTGAGATTTCTTAGCGTGCGAGGGAGTCCGACGTGGCTTGTTGCACGCCATAGCCTTTTTATCGACTTTACCGCCGGACTTGTAATACCTACGCATTAACTATAGAACACTGTAATAGCGTCGATATTGGTAAAAGCGGTAATGAAAACATCATCCTGAAAACGCACCCCATAGTCGGGTATGTTAACGGAGTGGGAGTCATTTGCTTCAAAATCAATATCTAGGAGAGTAGCTCCACCATTACCGTCGGTTATAGTGAGTCGCCCCGCGCCAGTGTTATTAGTCAGTACTTGCACTTGCCTTACTCGCGCTGGCCCTACAGCTACCGAACCTACGGCAGTAATCCGCTTTGCGGAAACATCAGAACTAGACATAAATGCCTCCTATTAGCTGAGTGCCGCGCCAATAGCAGTTACCCAAGCAGCGCCAGTGTTGATTACGATGCAGTATTCGTTGTTACCTGTGCCGTTATCGCTGACCATATAAGTAGTACCTACAGCAACATCACCAAAAGCTGGGAGGTCAGCAGTAGCTACAACGGGGATTTGAAAGCCATTATCCGAACGGACTGGGCCTGAAAAAGTGGTTTTAGCCATTATAAAGTTCTCACATGTGAGTTAAGGCAAATCTGTCTACATGTCGTCAGTCGGGTCTGTCAGATTC
>Ga0099846_1000544_pt1 | contig 15652 bp, 10 predicted proteins | sample CB_VirMetaG_FD_78180 | JGI IMG/M metagenome (GOLD analysis project Ga0099846, IMG submission 78180) | Freshwater to marine saline gradient viral communities from Chesapeake Bay - CB_1504_1 Viral MetaG | ecosystem: Environmental > Aquatic > Marine > Coastal | place: USA: Chesapeake Bay... | reverse complement strand
CTTAAAAGATTTTGATTATTTCCGCAGGGTTTACTTGGGGCGCGTTCCTTCTCCGTGGCAGGTAGATGCCGCATACAAAATTGTTGCCAAACTTGATTCCAAAGACAAAGAATTTTTGGTTCTTAATTGTCCGCCGGGTGCGGGTAAATCCACATTGTTTCATGATGTGGCTGTGTGGTGTATCGTGCGCAATAGATCTATCCGCGTCATGATCGGATCAATTTCGCAAACGTTGGCAAAAATGTACAGCCGTCGTATTCGAGACACGCTTGAACGCACCGTGCCTTTGCAACCAGATCCAGAATTAGTCAAACGAGGGTTGGCATTAAACGCGGAGGCTTGTCTTGCTCTTGACTTTGGCAGGTTTAAACCAAACAACGTAGGCGCTTTGTGGCGTGCTGAAGAATTTGTAGTTGAACAACTGGGCGGAGCTGGTTTAGATAACAAAGAACCAACCGTTTCTGCTTATGGTATTGAATCGGAGTTCATTGGTCATCGTGCCGACTTGTGTTTGTTTGATGACGTTGCCAGCCCAGAAAACGCAAAAGAATCCATAGCCAGAGACAAATTAATTGAACGATGGGATTCAATGGCTGAAGCTCGCGTAGATCCAGGTGGCGTTCTTGCTGTTATCGGTCAAAGACTTGGACCCGGCGATTTATATGCGCATTGTTTGTCAAAGGTTACATATGAAGATGTAGAAGAATACGACGGAACAGATGTTCGTTTTCAGCCAGATGCGGAACCTATTAAGTCCGCTAAATACGAACACATGGTCTACAAGGCTTACTACGAAGAATTAGACACCGGTCCTGCTTCACGCAGGCAGGATGCTCCCGCTTGGCCTAACGGACCGTTGCTCGAACCATATCGTTTGACTTGGAAAGATTTGTCTTATATCAGGCATTCAAACCCAAGCAAATTTCAAGTCGTGTATCAACAAGAAAACTTGGATGCGGGCAACTACTTGATTGAAAGAGTTTGGGCTACTGGTGGCATGGGTCCTGATGGGGTTATGTATCCAGGCTGCGTTGATAGAAACAGACAACCTGGTTATGTGCCATGGGGTTTAGAAGGCCCGCTTATTTCAGTTGCTTCGGTTGACCCGTCCCCCACTCAGTTTTGGGCCATTCAATGGTGGATTTACCAACCGTCAACCAATCTGCGTTATTTGATTGATATTGAACGGTGCAAACTTAGCGCAGAAGAACTATTGGGATATGACACGGGTAGCGGTGTTTATTCGGGAATTATGGATGAATGGCAGAACAGGTCTTTGAGTGCTGGTTATCCAATTACTCATTGGATCGTTGAAGTAAATGCTGCACAACGATTTCTTTTGGCACACGACTTTGTGCGCAAATGGCAAGCGTTTCATTCGGTCAACGTCGTGCCGCACACAACCTCTAGAAACAAACTTGATGAAAACCTGGGCGTTGAAGCATTGTTGCCGCCGTTATGGCGCACCGGTCAAGTGCGGTTGCCAACCATGATTGAGAACTGGAAAACCCTGGCTCTTATTGATGAAATGACTTCTTGGACCCGTAATAAAAAGAACGGTACTGACTTAGTTATGGCGCATTGGTTTGCTGAATTACATATGCCAAAACTAAGTCCGTTGATGGCACCACCCAAACGTTGGCGACCTTCTTGGTTTGCGGATACTGGTATGATACGATAACGGGTTATGGCTAAACAAGATGCACGAAAACAGTTTGTACAGGCAAGGCTTAAAGCACTTGGCGGGGATCCTACTCCAGAAAAAAGAGCCAAACTTCGTCAACGTTTTAACAAGTTGTCAGAAACCAAAGAAGGGCGCACAAGAATTGCTCAAGTTGTATTACCCGATGGAACACCAGAACAACGCAAAGCTCTTAAGCAATCTTTAAGGCCAACCAAGACTTCAACTACTGGTAGTTCAAACAAGGTTGATTTAACTAGCGTAAGAGATGCTACGCCATATAGACCAACAGTTATTAGTGATGGCACTACTGCTAAAAACAATTCTGAATCATCTGCAGCTATTCCAAAACCAAATGTTTACGGTGATACTTGGGAAGAAAAAGTAGCTTTAAAATTAGAACAATGGAACGTACCAGTTTTTGGCAGAGTTGCTGGAATTGGTCGAGCTTATGATGAAGGTAAAATTTCTACCGTTATTCAAAAAAGCGCTGCTGCATTTTTAGAGGCAGCAGTTACGGGCGCCCTGCTTGGAACCAATCAAGCAGGAACAAAAACAAACAAACTTTCGTCTCCTACAAATCCTCCTACAAATCCTTTTAGCACTCAAAAAGTAACCCAATTTGATCCATCTAAAATGCGAAAAGCTCTTGAATCTTACAATAAACCTGGAACTCCGTTTAAGAGCAGTGTTTCTGGTGCAAACAAACCAACATCAATGCCCGTAACACCAGATTTTAAAGCTAAACCAACTCCTGAATTTATTCCTGGGGGTGTTGATCGATATCCAACATTCAAAAACCCGCCAGGAACTAAATCGCCAGCACGATCAAAACCAACAAAAGAAACCAAAGGTGGCAAACCAACAGCCACAACTGTCCCAGCTACAACTATTCCAGCTACGACGATTCCGGCTACAACTGTTCCTAAACCAGTTACTACAACTGTTCCTAAACCGGTTACCACAACCGCTCCCAAAAAATCTACGGCTACGACTGTTCCAACTCCAGCTTCACCCCCACCAACAGCGCCAAGACAATATGATAAACGTGGCAAGGGAATTGGTGAACCTTTAGATATTCGAGTTGGCGATCCGATGCCAGTTAAACCAGTTAAACCCGGAGGCATAAGCAAGGCTCAATGGGAAATGTCAGATGCCGTCATTGATTACGAAGTGAGATTGCAGAACTATTACAGGATCAACAAAATCACTCCTCCTAAAAAGAAATAGCACATGCGGACTACCGAAGAAATCGTAGAGTTATATAACCAACGCCGTATTGCAAAAGGTCCTTTGCATGATCAAATGCGCAAGGTTCGTTCGCTTGCAAACGGCGATATTGTCGTTCCCCTCAATGAATTAGATCGAAACGCTAAATCAAATATCGCAAACCTTTTGGTACAAGGTTTGGATCAAATGTCAATGCGTGTTGCATCAACAATGCCTTCACCGTTTTTTCCACCCGTTAAAGAGGGTTCAGAACGAGCAAAAGGTTATGCGGATACCCGACGCAAAGCAATGTTGTCAATTTGGGATCAAAACAAAATGCCAATGAAGATGCGTAGACGAGCACGACATCTTTTGGCTTATTCGTCATCCGCGGTTGTGCTTAAACCAGACTTTCGCACACTTACTCCAAAATGGACAGTTCGCAATCCTCTTGACACTTTTGCTGCACCTGTTGACGATCCAGACGACATGCTTCCAGAAGATTGTATTTTTACATTTAAGGCTACTGCTAGTTGGTTGATTGCTAATTACGGAGAAGCGGTTCTTGGAACTTTACGAATGGGCAAAGTAGATTCTGATTCAAAGTACACAATGCTTGAATATGTTGATGCTGATTCGTTGCAACTGGTTGTTGTTGGTGCAGAAAACGATCCTGGTTTAAGCTCAGCAGAACGAGCAGGAATTGATTCGCTCACCTTGGAAGTCATTCCAAACAGAACGGGGATGCCACTTGCCATTATTGCAAACCGAATAACGCTTGATAAACCACGCGGACAGTTTGATGGAAGCTTGGGCATGTACTACACTCGCGCACGACTGCAAGCATTGACAGAAATCGCCATTGAACGCGGCATCTTCCCAGAAGAATACCTAGTTGCACGAACCGGTGAAAACCCAGAAATCTTGCAATTGGCAAACTCCAAACAGGGCGTTCTTGGTGTTGTTAAGGGTGGAGACATCGTAAGCAAAGACTTAAACCCTGGATACAAAACATACGAAGCTTTGGATCGACTTGAGCGTCAAGAACGCCTAGAGAGCGCAATACCAGCAGAGTTTGGTGGCGAATCAGCTTCCAATATCCGCACGGGTCGACGTGGTGAAAACGTACTTTCAGCAACGGTTGATTTCCGAGTGCAAGAAGCTCAAGCAATTTTTGAAACAGCTTTGTTGGAAGAAGACAGAGTGGCTATTGCTATTGAGAAATCATATTGGGGAGATTTTCCAAAAACCTTTTTTATTCCTTCACGCGCTGGAGTAGCCCAAGAAAGTTATGTGCCAAACAAAATCTGGGAAACAGACTTCCATTATGTTACCTATTCGGCTGCTGGTTCGGATGTAAACAGTTTGATTGTTGGTTTGGGTCAGCGTCTTGGCACCGGCATGATGAGCAAAGAATCAGCCCGCGAAGCCGACCCATTGATTACGGACCCGGATCTCGAGCATGATCGAATCGTGTCAGAAGGTGTTGAAGCAGCTTTGTTGTCGTCTATCCAAGCACAAGCAGCAGACCCTAACGGCCCTTATCAATCAGATGATCTTGCATACCTAACCAAACAAGTAGTTGAATTAGATGTGACTTTATATGAAGCAGTTAGAAGAACACAACAACGCGCACAGGACCGTCAAGCAATGATGATGCCAATGGGTTCTCCAGAAACAATGCCAGGTTTAGCAATACCGGGCATGGGGGGTGAAGCTCAAGTAGCAGGTCCAGCAGGGCCACCACCTATCGAGGCACTACTAGCACAATTGGGAGGATAAGTGGCGGATTACAACACAGTTAAAGCAAACTTGGCAAAACAAACTGCCAAAAATCAAACATACGGTAAAGCCAAAGAACAAATGGTTGCACAACAACTCGTACCGATGGGGCCTCCACCGACAACAGTAGATGCTGCAAAACCTGTTGCGAAAAGAGAAACCCCAGCTCCATTTTTTAGGGCTACGGAAAGACCCAACGAACCAATTACTGCCGGTATGGATTTTGGTCCTGGAGTTTCTTCGGTAGGTGCAGGAGTTCCAAGACAATATACAAACGACATCGCAATGATGGAAATCAAAGAAATTTTAAAATATTTTCCAAATGACGATTTGTTTGATTTGGTGTCGCGTTATGGCGGGGGTTAATTATGTATGGTGCCTATTCTGGTCTTAGGCCGCAAGATTATGAAGTTGTAGAACGCGAACTCGATTCGTCGTTTCAATCAACGCCCATGACCGTAAACCAGGTTGTGGCTGGAAATTTAGCACGTATTAATGCTCGCGCTCCGTGGCTGCAACCGCAGACCATGTTGTCTTTGGCAAAAGCTGGTGCTTCTGATGCTGCAATTGATGAAGTAGCAAAATTAGCAGCACAACGAGAATTGGATACTTATGAACAACGTTTGCAACAAGCCGGCGAAGTACCAAAAGCAGTTAGATGGCTTTACACAGGAATTGGTTTTGGTTTAGGCAAAACAAAAGCAGCTTATGAATTTCTTATACCAAAACCAATTAAAAGTATTGTTAGTGGGGTTCCAGGCGCAACAGGGCAAGCTTTCGGCAATGTCCTTGAATACACAAATCTTGAGGCCCCGCTTAAAACAACTACAAAATATGGCGTAGCTGCACTTGACTCTTTTTACCAAATTATTCAATCATCTCCAAGACTTCTTTTGGGAGTTGCTTCGCCTGGAGCTGCAGTTTCTAATATGTTGGAACCAGGGGCAATTGATATCGGCGGAATTTTTTATCAAACATCGCTAGCAACGCTTTTGGATGCAAGAGAACGTGGGATAGAAACTGGCAATTGGTTGCCAAACGAAAGAATGATTCAAGAACAAGCACGCCGAGCAAGATTGATACGTGGCGTAACTGATCAAGGACATGCATACACTCCCGGGCGAGGATCGGCAGGAGTAATATTTAGAGAAGGCACAGAACCCTATATGCTTGCTTCTGGATTTATTGATGCAGCAATTATGCTTGCAATTCCAGATCCAAGCAAACTTATAACCAAGGGAATCAAAGCCGCAAAAGGCGCAATCGGCGGTTTCAGAAGTTTTAGAACTGCTGAGGGACTCGTTGAAGGAGCAAAAACTGCCTCAACTGTGCGCGGACTTGTGCCGTTGTTGTCTGGTGAAGACGCAAAAAATTTAAGAAAGTTGCTTAAAGAAGAAGCAGGTTTAACTGAAGGTTTGGCTGGGGTTAATGTTAATCAAGAAAGATTCTTAAGTTTTTTTAATAAAAATCCGACGGCTTTAAAACTTACACAAAAAATTATTGATACAGAAAAACCGTCAGAAATCAAAGAATTGTTCAACTATGACATTTCTAACGAAATGGCTGTCAGGTTGGCTAATTCAAAAAATCAAAATGAAGTTTTGCAAAACTTCACAAGAGGTTGGACTTATACAGGGCCAGATGTTTTTGTGTCTCCAGATATTGGTAGATACAGAGTTAAAAGAAGGCCGTTTGTCGGTGGACTAAAAAACAGCAGAATGTTTACCGAAGTGCCAAAACAGCAAATAGTGGTAAACGGCGACGAAATGCAAAGTACTGAAGCAATTAAGAACATGACGAATTGGCTACGAACCGAAGGCGTTTCTTCGGAAGACATTACAAAGTGGCTTGATGGCTATGAGGAAAATGGCGTTAGATTTGTTGGCGCAATTCGGGCAATGACGCAACAGGGCAACCCGGTTCAAAAAGCTCAAATGTGGACTGCTTATGAACAACTTGCAGCTTTGACTTTGCGTCAAAACGGCGTTACCCAACCTGTCATCAAAGAAGTTCTTCAGGAATCTAGTGAACATGTTGACAGAGTTAAAAGTTATTTTATGGATGCGTTTGGTAACGAAACCGATAACGCACACATGAGCATAATGCTGGACTTGATGAAAGATCATTTGCCAAAAAACATATATGACGAATTGCTCGACAACGTTGGTGAACGTTTTACCGACATTCAATTTGCTCAACCAATGCAAATTGTAGAAATGTTAAACAGAATTCAAATTTTGCCCAATCCGCGAGAAATACGTCGTTTAACAAGAAACAGTTTAACGAGAAGAATAATTAACGCCGTACCGTTAAAAGATGAAGAAGGTTTTACAAAGTTAAGAAAACTCGCAATTACTTCTAACAAAAAAGAAGTTACCTTGACAAAAATTGCCGACAGGGCAGAATACGAAAGATTGACGCAAGAAATTTTAAATTTGCAAAACACTCAAGGTCCAGCCAGATTGGCTAACGCTGATTTAATTGATCAATTAACAGATGCCAAAAAAGCATTAGAAATTCCTTATCGAAAAAGAGTAATTACTGGAGAACAAAGACACGCACTTGCTTTGCTTGAGCGACTTCAAAATAGAATTTGGAAACCGCTTAGTTTGGCAACATTTGGTTACACGGTAAGAAACGGAATTGATGCTCAGTTCCGAATGGCTTTTGGTGGTGTTACCGACCCAATTAGACACCCGATGGATTATTTAAATCTTCTTTTCGGTTCAAAATACAATACGGATCTTAAGGGTTTTGATATTACAGCAAAGAATATCATCAAAATTTCTATGGACGACATAGCTGAAGACGGCACCATCATCAAAGCCGTATCGGGCGATTTTGATGACATGCATAGAAATAAAGTTATTCAAGATTTGATGGACAATTTGTATCAAACATCAAACAATGTTGGCTTTACTGCAGAAAATTTGTTGTACAAAAAAACCAAAACCGGTTCATTCCCAAGAGTTAATAGAAACTCGGGTCCGCCAAGTTATCCATCTCAGCTTCACACGGATGGAGTTGTTGCTGCTTTGGGTAAAACTTACACCGATCCTTTGCAGGTTATTGCGGCGCAAGGTTTGTCCGCGGGCTTGGATGAAAACCAAATTTTAGACATAATGGTTGATTATTTTGAAAGCAACCCAAAGACAAGAACTGTCAATGCTGTCAAATCTTTGTATGCTGCCGGACCAAATTATTATCAAAACGGTCAATTGTATAAATTGATTGGAACCAACTTAGACGAATTGCGCACAACCAATCCAGAACTATACCGTCAATGGATCCGAAACGTGCATATGAAAACTGTTGTTTTGGACAATGTCAGAAAAAATACTGGCAACTTAGATGACATTGTATTTATGGCTGCGCACGACAGGATTCCAATTCGTGAACTTACGCAAAATGTCCCAGTAAGTCAAATTAAATTAAAGGGAAATGCAACAATGAAAATAGGTGCCGAGGGTTTTGTCACCAATCCCGAAGGCAAAGAAATACCAGGCATTGTCAACAGGATCATTGATGGTCCTGGAAACGAACAATTAGCCGTATTCATACCTGTCAAGGTAGGAAAAAATAATAAACCAATTGGCGCGGTTGCTGCAACTGGCAAGGAAACGGTTAAAGGTTCGCGAGAAGCAAGAAGAATAATTGAGAGATCACCATTAAAGTCGGCTGAAAACCCAGATGCTCCAGGATTGCCAACCACAGTAACAAGAGAGCAAAACATGTGGTCCCCGTATCCAGATGAAAAATTTGATGCTATGCAACTTAGAAGCATCAATTGGTTTTTTAATAGCTTTAATGACGTGGTTGTTCGCAAGCTCGAAAAATCTCCTACGTTCAGGCATTTTTATTACAAAAACGCTGGGAAACACATAGATCAACTGTCGCAAGAAGAAGGCGTTAAATTGTTTGAAAGAATCAAAGAAGCCGCGGACGAAAACGGCGAATCAATACGCAAGTATCTTGGGGAAAGAAACTTTCGGGACCCTAATGGCGTTGGAAGAAAAATTGAAAATTTGCCCAATCGTACAAATGTTCAGGGAACCTTGACCCTTGACGAACTAGATGATTATGCTCGTTTTCAAGCCCTTCACGACACCAAAGATTTGTTGTATGACGCAACCGTTCGTAACAACTTTACGGATGCCATGCGAATCATTGCGCCATTTGCCGGAGCTTGGCAAGACGTTATCGGTACATGGATGAGGTTTGCTGCTTCGGAAAACGTTCAACTTGCCAGAACTGCCCAAAGAACATATTCGGGTTTTGCAAACGCAGACCCAGACCAAGATGGTCGATCTTTTTTTTATCGAGATCCAACAACCAACGAAATGATGTTTACATTTCCGCTTTCTGGTGCATTGACCAAAGTTTTTACAGGAATCAATGCGCCCATTGTTGGACCAGTAAAACGATTTTCACAAGGTATTAGCTATTATCCTGCGTTGGGTCCATACGCACAATTCGCGGTTTCAAAACTTATCCCCGATATACCTACATATCAAGATTTAAGAAATTTTTTGCTTCCGTATGGTGAAAAAAGTCTTGTTGAAACGATCAACCCAGTACCTGGGGCGGTAGCAAAAACTATTGAAGTTGTAACAGGGAATACCGAAGAAATGACAAGTCTCTTTGCAAAAACATATATTGAAACGCTTAGAGCATTATCGGTCAACCCAAAATACAATTTGAACGATCCTGATTCTGTTATTGAACTTCAGGCAGATGCAAAATCTAAACCTAGAGTTTTGACGCTCATACGAGCCGCAAATCAATTTGCTGGACCCGTTTCCGGTTCTCTCGATTTTAAAGTGCCGACAAAAATAGGGGATCAATATGTCAGCGAATTAAGCAAAGTATTTGTTGATTTGCAACAAAAAGACTATGACACCGCCGTGCCAATTTTCTTAAAAGTATTTGGAGACGAACTAGCTCTGTATGTGGCTTCAAAAACAAAATCACAAGAAGAAGGTTTGGAAACATCGCAAGAGTTTGAAAACTGGGTTATAACTAACAAAGACTTCGCCAAACAATACCCAGGATTAGCAAACTATTTTGCGCCAAAAGGTTCTGAATTTGAATTTAGTGTTTACAACAGGCAGCAACGTCAAGGCCAACGCATCAGGCTTACAGACCGACAGCTAATTGAGGTTGCTCAAGAACGCATAGGTGCATCAAAATATCGCGAAGCTCGCAAACAATTTGGTGCTTTTCCAAACAAAAAACAACGTGAAGCATTGTTCGCTTACCGTGAATTTTTGCACGAAAAATACCCGGGTTTTAAAATCAACGTAGAATTTACGGTGAATGAAGTCAAAAACGACATAGTTACTTTGGGCGAAATGATCGATGATCCGCGCATGAAAAACAACCCAATTACCCAAGATTTGCGGGTTTATTTGAATGAACGCGAACGATTACTTCAACTGGCTGGGGGTAAAGGTTTTACCTCCCAAAAAGCCCAGAAGTACAAAATTCAATTGTTCCAACTTGGCGAAGTGTTGGCAAACAAAAACCCTGAATTTGATAGACTTTGGAACCGAAAATTAATCGCGGAAGTTGACAATTAAAATGGCTGTATCATCACAAAAACCAACAACAATACCAAAACCAAATCCTAATCAAAATCCTAATCAAGAGGAATTTGCGATTGTTGAGGACGAAACTCAGCAAGCAACAGAAACTGCAAGCCAAGAATTATTGCCGTTAATGCAACCAACTGTTAATTACTTTAGGAAAGTAAATGGTTTTGCTCCGGGCATCAATTCAAGAGTTCAAATACAAAGCATTGATCCAAATTTATTAGACCCGAACAATCCAGAAAGTGTTGTTTTTAATAAATTTGTTTATTCGCAAGTTCCCGGTACAACAAAAAAAGGCTTTTATAAAGGCGACGGATTAGTTAACGAAAACAACGAACTTGTTAGGGGCAAATACGGAGAAGAGGATTCTGAGCTAATTGATGCAGCAAACCAAACGTTGATTAATTTAAACGTTGTACCTTCAGACAGAATTAATTTATTAAAAGAATTAAAACGAGTTGGATTTTACGGGAATGATGAAATAAGCACAATTACTTTGTCTGGTGCTGGTTTTACCGCAGATGACACACAGGCCATGGCAAGATATTTGCTTTATTCGCAACAGCAATTTAAAACGTGGGAAGCAGCGTTTCCGACTTTGGCTTCGTTACCAAGTGCTTCTGTGGATTCTGGAAGGCGCTTTACTCCCTATTCTGATGCCGACATGGCTCGTTATTTGCGAGAGATGTCACTTGCGCTAACGGGAGAATTGCCATCAAAGGCAAAATTAAAAAAAATGTTACAAGACAGCGTAGCTATACAACGACAAGCTTTTGCAACCAACACCGATACCCCAAGCCTTAGTATCATTGCCGAATCTGTTGTTGCCGAAGCAAACCCAAAACAAAAAGTTGCTTATGGTTTAGGTAACGCCATAAGTCGAGCATTTGCAACTTTGGGCAGAGGATAGACCATGGCTGACGCACCAACCCTTGAACAATACATTGAGCAAAGACTTGTGCCTGTAGGCAAGTTAAAAAATACGCCTGCAAACCGAAAAAAATTGACCGATGAATGGAACAACAAATACCGAGGCGGCAATTCTGATAATTGGAGAACTTATTTTAAAATTCAGTTTCCGCAATTTGTTGATTTAATTGATGGTGGCGCAGGCGAAGCTCAAGCTCGTTCTGTATTTGGCGATGACTTAATTGATCTTTTCCTTGATGCTGCAAAGAATCCAGATAATTATGATTTTACCACCGACACGGGAATGCAGGCTTGGGACAACAAGGTTAAGGCAACCAAATTTTATCAGAACCTTTTGCCAAAACAAAGACAATGGGATTTGACTCCGAACCTACAAAAAGAAGAACAAATCAAAGTTGAGATTCAAAGAATCTTTAATGATTACGGCAATCTCAAACTCACCGAAGATGAAGCACGAAATTTTGCTATATACAACTTGCGCAATCAAGCATCAGATTTGCAACAAAAATACTATGGATTTAGTTTGGTTGGCGATCGAACCCCAAGCGCTGTTGCGGCTTTGCCAGACGCAAATCAAATTAAACAAACCTTAAAGGCATATGGTTATCAACCACGCGATTTAGACGCCCAAGTCCAATCAATTCTTACCGGCAAAAAATACAACGGTGCCGTACTTACCGAAGATTCTTTATTGGAAACAGCAAAAAACAATGCCAAAATTCTGTACCCACATTGGTCTGCTCAAATAGACAAGGGCAGTAGCTTAGATGACATTTTTGGAACATATGCAACATTAATTTCCAAAACCCTAGAAATTAACCCAAACACAATTACCAAAGAAACGCCACTTTTTAATGATATTTTAGACATGACCGACAAAGACGGCAAACCAATTTCGGGCACAGAACTTACTTATAAACTTAAATCTATGCCAAAATACAAATACGGACGTACGCAACAAGCAAACGATGAGGTTCGCGAGTTGATTCAAAGCTTGCAAACAGATTTTGGGATTTACAAATAATGTCAATGTCAGAAGAAGATCTCAGGGCGCTCTCTGAAGCTCGTGGTCGTCAAGTAACTCGCCCTACTTCTCAGACTACTTCTCAGACCTTAGATCCAGATCTCGTTTATCAAGCCCGTGGATATTACGGTGATGAAACCTACATTAACGAACTTGTAGCTAATACTGGAGTTGGGTCGGGGACTTTAGAGCAAAGACAAAATGCTCTTAACACTCTTATTCAACAAGGTAAGGCCCGCAATCTTGCAGAACGTGGATCAGAAGATGCTTTTCCGGGTGCCCCCACCAATAACGGTGGTGGTGGTGTAAATGATACCGGTGATGTAAATTTGCCTTCGGGTCCAGATGCTTTTCTTATGTTAAAAGCCGCACTTGAAGAATTGGGGTTAACAGGGCTGGATGGTCAAGTTAGAGATCTTGTGGCTCGAAACATAACAAAATCAGATGACGTGCTTTTTTATCTTCGTGACACCGAACAATACAGAACAAGATTTAAAGCCAATGAAGTTCGTAAATCAAAAGGTTTAACTCAATTGCTTCCTGCTGCATATGTCGCAATGGAGCAAGGTTATAAATCGGCGTTAATTGCCAATGGCTTTGATCCCACGCTTTACGATGAATACACCGATTTTCAAAATTTAATTTCTGGAGATGTTTCGGTTGCGGAATTGCAAAACAGGATTAATGAAGGATATAGATTGGTCGCAGATGGTGACCCCGAGGTCATCCGTCAAATGCAAGAACTTTACGACGTTACTCCGGGACAACTTGCCCAATACTTTCTTGACCCACAAAAAACTTTACCAAAACTTAAACAACAAGCAAATGCCGCCAATCTTGCAGCAAGAGCCAAAGAGCAAGGCAAATTACAATTAACGCCAATAACCGCAGAAGAACTAGTGTCTCGCGGTTATACCGAAGCTCAGGCCCAACAGGCCTTTACTTTGTTGTCTGAAAAAGCAGGTTTATTTAGCGAAATGGCAAACGAGGAAGTATTGACCGAATCACAAAAAATAGGTGCTGCTTTTGGTTATGACGTTTCTGCCCAACAAGCCATTGAACAAAGAGCCGCAAAAAGAAAAGCCGTTTTCCAGGGTGGTGGATCCTACGCCAGAACAACCGGCGTAACATCAGGCAGTATTGAAACTGGTCTTGGCGTAGCTGAATAATTAAATACTTAATTTTCGGTTATGGGTGTGTTATAGTTTGGTTATCCCAAACGGGATAACCATTGGAGCCCCCCGATTTCAATGTGTACACAAGGGTGAGATTTGCAGCCACTTTGGTCCCTCCGACCAGAGTGTGGGCAGAAGGAGTGGGTCATGTCAGATGCAAACATGGAGTTTGAAGAAGACGTTAAGGACCAGGTAGAACGGAATCCAGTACGCGCACAGCTTCGGAATCTTGAAGCCAAGAACAAAGAACTGGAAGCCAAACTGTTAGAAGCTACAGAGGCACAACGTAAGTTGGCATTTGTGGAAGCGGGCGTTGATTTAAACGCTCCGATTTCACGCTACTTCGTTAAAGCCTACGATGGCGAAATGACAGCAGAAGCAATCCGCCAAGCCGCAAGCGAAGCAAATCTCATTGGTGTTACGCAAGTAAAACCTGATACGCAAGCAGAACAAAATGCTTGGAATCGGGTACAAAGAGCGTCACGCGCCAGCGAGCAAAGCGATGGGCCTGTGGACTGGAACGCCAAAATCCAAAACGCCAAAAATCAAGACGAGGTTATGCAGATACTGGCTCAGGCTAATCAAGCAGCACAAAATAACTAGCCTCAAAGCGTGTCTTTGGGGAGAAAGACCTCAAGGTCATGGCAATTACACAAGCAAGTTCATTATCAGTAGATCAGCAAGCGTTTGATCAGATTGCGTATTTCGCACTCCGATCAGAAATGCTTTTTGACGCAGCAGCAGACGTACAGCCTGTTGCACAATCAATGCCTGGTTCATCGGTCACGTTCACGATTTTCTCGGAACTTGCTGATGCAACTTCAACACTCAGCGAAACGGTTGACCTTACGCCAACAACAATGGCTGACAGTCAAGTGTCCGTAACTCTTGCTGAATATGGCAACACAGTAAACACCACAGCCAAACTGCGTGGAACTTCGTTCCTTGACGTTGATGCTGTAGCAGCAAACCTCATTGGTTACAACGCAGGATCGTCAATCGATACTGTTGTTGCTAACGTTTTGAAGGCTGCAACAAACGTTGTTTACGGTGGTGGTGGCGCAACCACACCAACATCAAACGGCACAGTCGCTGCGGAAGATATCGTTGAAGCCAACGATATTCGTATCGTTACCGCACAATTGCGTGGTGCAAAAGCTCAGTCATTCAACGGAATGTACATGGCTTTCATCCACCCAGACGTGTCGTACGATCTTCGTCGTGAAACCGGCGCAGCTTCGTGGCGTGATCCACACGTTTACAGCAACATTGGGCCAATCTACAATGGCGAAATCGGTGCGTTTGAAGCCGTTCGTTTCATTGAGACTCCTCGCGCTCCAATTGATTTGACTGGTGGTGCAGGCGGCACAGTTGACTTGTACTCAACAATCATCATGGGTCGTCAATCATTGGCGAAAGCACACTCGATCACAGACGGCAATGGAGCATATCCAAAAGTTGTGCGTGGTCCAGTAGTTGATTCGTTGATGCGTTTCAATCCGGTTGGTTGGTACTGGTTGGGCGGCTACGGAATTTTCCGTCAAGCAGCTATCCGCGTTATCAACTCATCGTCTTCACTTGGCGGTGTGTAATCTCCGTTAGTTGAAGTAAGTTCACAAAATGTAGGGTCAGGCAGTTACCCCCTTCTGCTTGGCCCTACTTTTGTGTTAGGATTTGTTTTATGCCAACGTTTACTCCACCTACCGATGAATTGGTGCGTTGGGCTGATCCGTTTGATACATCAGTAGAGCATCGTTTATTTAGGTATTTGCGACCCGGAGAACGTGGACGTAACGTATATAAATTGACCGACAATAGTTACACCGAAAATCAACCTGGGGATATGACAACTGTGGCTATTACTTATTATGGGGGCCATGAGAACGTTGTTTCTGATGCTGAAGCTGCATCCTTAACCGCGGCAGGATATGGTAGTTATATATCATGAGTTTTCAAAAAGAGATAAATCGTCTTGCTAATACTGATGGCTTAGAAACGCAACGTGCCGCAAACGTTTTAGCAGGGACTACTGGCAAAGAATTATTGTATGCACTAAACGTTATTGCCGGTACTGTCAATAAAGAATTTAACCGCGTCGTGCAACTTATTGCTTTGGGGAATGGTGGCGATGACACCAAAGATGCAAATATTTCTTTTGATGATCTTGAATTTGGGTCAATTATAATTGGCGGTTTTGATACAACAATTCGCGCTTTTAGCCAAGGCTTCACCGATGGCGCTGCCTATTTTGATGGCGGTG
>Ga0099846_1000543_pt1 | contig 15671 bp, 17 predicted proteins | sample CB_VirMetaG_FD_78180 | JGI IMG/M metagenome (GOLD analysis project Ga0099846, IMG submission 78180) | Freshwater to marine saline gradient viral communities from Chesapeake Bay - CB_1504_1 Viral MetaG | ecosystem: Environmental > Aquatic > Marine > Coastal | place: USA: Chesapeake Bay... | reverse complement strand
ATTTTTAGAATATTCTTCAAGAAAGTTTCTAAGACTTGCTTGCGTTTTTTGTGTAAGATAATCCGCTTCGTCAATAATCACATATTTACGACCACCAGAAAGTGATACAGAAGAAGCATATCTTGAAATGTCATAACGCAAAGTATCAATATCACCCTTCAATGACCCGTTGATGATCATGTAGTCACAATCAAGTTCACGCAACATTGCTATTGCAGAAGTGGTTTTGCCCGTTCCTGGTGGTCCTGATAGAAGCAAATTAGGAACATTTTTATCATCTACAAATTTTTGAAACATGGATTTTGTTTTTGCGGGTAGAATTGCTTCTGATACTTTTGATGGTCGGTATTTTTGTGCCCACAAAAATTCACCATTCACACCTTCAATTGTCATAATATAATACCTCTTTCATCATAATTTAAAGTAGAAGCAGGGAATTATTCCCCTGCTTCTGTTTCTTCTTGTACTTCTTTAGGCATATTTGCTTCAACAATACTGTTAAATTTTTCTCGCAAAGCACCTACTGTTGCCATCTCATTTCCTTTAAATGCGCCACGTTCACTACACGCATCAATGATTTGAACAACCACAGCAATATCTTGTAGGTTTACTGAATTTGCAGTTTCTGTCATATTTTATCCTTTGTTAAATGTTGATTTTGACTCAATTGCGATGAAGTATTTCATAGTTTCAGATTCGAACATAGAAATACCTTTTGAACTAAGTGACACTGTATAGTTTGAAGGAATGATCTTAGCATTCTCCAACTTGATAATCAAGACAAAATTGTCTTCGGTATCACCCAATTCGATTTGGAAGTTGTCAGCAGTCGGATTTTGACTATCGTAAGTAGAAATAACACACTTACCATCTTTACCAATAAACGCCATTTCTGGTTGCTGCAAAACACCACATGCCTTTAGAACAGATTTCAAATCTTCCAAATTTATGTTTACTGTAACATCTGGTGTTGGAATACTGATTTCTTTATCTGGTGGAGCGATCACCATTGATTGGTCAGCAAAGAAATATCGTGTCTTACGATTTTTTTCTGAAATTATAAGGTTTTTTTGTTCAAATGAAATATCAGCGTCATCATATAGAGCATATACCGCCAAAAGGCGAGACAAATCATAAATCACTGCATCACTTGGGATTTCTTCATCAATCGTAGCAGATGCCATGACGGTTTTTTGTGGACTAATTGTCTTTAGAACATTACCCTTTTTGAGAATAATTGATTGGTTAATTGCTGAGAAATTGCGCAATATTGTTAGTGTTTTATCGGAAAACTTCATTTTCACTCCTTTTTTTTCATGATGTAATTGTTTGACAGTAGCATGTATATGTGATACTGTCAAGGTTTATTCTTATATGCTTTGGGATTAGACGATTTGTCTGTTGTCAATGGTGCATCAATAGATGCCATTGCTGCAAGAGAACCTTTATAAACATACGACCCCACATGACTCAATTCTACCCATGGGCATGTGTGGAGATTGATACCTGCTTTTATAGCATTTTTACAGAAGAAATAATCTTCTGATAGATATCGTCTTGTATCTGGATCAATGATACAATCAAAATATGCAGTAATTTCACGCGACCCATCAAAGTTAGCACTTCTTGAATGGTCAGGAAGATATTTAAGTTCTGGATATGCTTTTTCATATTTTTCGAAAGTTTCCCGTGGTATCAACATAAAACCAGTGCCGGACTCTTTCACTTGTACTGGTTCATCAAGACGGAAACTTTTCTGACCAGTTTCAGCAAGGTTTAGAACATAATCAGCAGTGTAGAATTGAAGATGGAATGGGTTTTCTGCTTTGCCCATTTCAACTGCTTTCTTAATCTTTTCCCATGCAATAGTTTTTTTAGGATATGGTCCTGTCAAGACATCATATTTGTCTTTATTTTGTGTTTGTAGCGCAAGAAGATTCAACACATCATTTGGTCTAAAAAAAATGTCCGCATCAATGAACATCAAGTGTGTACAATCAGAACGCAAAAATTCATCCACAACATAATTTCTTGCTCTTTGAACTAATGATTCATTGAATAGGTAATAAAATTCTACATTAATACCGTATTTTGTAGACATTTTTGCCAAATCAGCAGTTGCTTTAGTGTATAACCCTGCACACTCACCACCATACATCGGTGTTCCTACAAATATAGAGTATTCTCTAAGTTTTTCTATATCTACTTTTAATTCCATAATATACCTTTCATAATTAAAACTTCATTTCATTCCACTATTTATATGTCAGCATCAAGAAGATATTCCACTTTTATGTTACTTTCTTGAAATAATGGGAGTGATTTTTTTGTCCATTCACTAAACCATCTAGAGTTTTCATCGGGTTGCATGACAACTACTTTTGATATACCAGACTGCGAAACAGATTTTGCGCATTCACTACAAACAGGAAGACCATATACGAATATAGTAGCACCATCTACAGGAACACCATTTTTCAATGCATTTAAAATTGCATTCATTTCGGCATGTATGATTAATGGGTATTTTTCTTCTTTGACATTTAATCGGTCATCATCAGCAATTGTTTTAGGAAACCCATTATATCCAGTAGCAAGTATACGGCGGTTTTCATTAACGATTACTGCACCTATTTTACTACTTGGGTCTTTACTCCACGAACCAACTTCTTTTGCGACACGCATAAAACGTATCATCCATTTTTCATTCATTTGAGCAACATCTCCATATCATGTTCCAACATAAACATGGTTTGCATCCGCATCAAATCAGCAGCAAGTTCATGTTTACTATTATGTTCTTGAAAAGCACTTTCCCAATATTCTGTATCTTTTACAGGGATAAATCTATTTTGTTGCCTAAAATCAAGTTTTGTATCAAGATGTGTGGCAATATCTCTTACTTTCCACGTATTCAAATATTCACCCATCAAATTTTTATTTCCTGCTTTTTTGAAAGCATTTAATAAAATCACACCATCAAATGTGTTGTTCCTAGACCACCAGTAATCTATTTTTTCAGAATTTGACAAAAAAGTGTTTATTTTTTTACAAAAATCAGAAAGAGACAAATCGTCTTTTTTTGGTTTAATCAACGCTCTCAATTCAGGCGTTTGCTTTTCCCAAAAATTAACAGTGCTTTCTTCTATCGAATACCCATGATTTACAACTTGATCTTTCACACTTACTTTAAATGTTGTCGAGTTCTTCACGATTTCTTCAAAAGAGTATGGATCAACTTTGAACCTGTCCCATTCAAAAGCGAACAAAGAACAATTTATGATTGGGCATGTGAATTGATCCTGTCCAAATGTCTGAAAATCTATCATTAAATCTACCATTATTTTTCCTTTTTTATGTGGCATATTTGACAGATCATACCATTTATGATATGATCTGTCAACCCTTTATATTACATAAAGAAACTTTCAATCGTATCAACTTTCTCAGCAGACCAACCAAGAGATATCATGATAGACTCCAAAGGTTTTAAAAACACTTTGTCGAATTGCATATCGTAATCAATATACTTTTCCATACCCATCTCTTTTGGTAGGACACTTGGGAAAGATATAATATTCTCTTTGATCGGGTTTGGTAATTTCAAATAAACAAACTTGATCTTATCACCAGATTTAATTTCCTCATATTTCTTATCAAACCCAAGTTGTTTTAGATGTTTGTTGTATACAATAGCACCTCTAACGTGTATAGGAGTTCCTTTTTTATACACAGTTTGCTTATTCATGAATTTGTCGATATCATCCGTACCGGAGTTCTTAGCAATATCTTCCACAGGAAGTTTTGAAAATTCTTGACGGAAGTCTTCAATGAATTTTTGTGTGTCCGCTTCGGTTCCATTCATGATAACTTTGAAAACATCTTGCATTTTCTTCCTACAAATCTCAGGCGTTGAAGACCTAACAGATTCAAGACCAGTAACAGAAATCTTTGGAATTTCATAGTGGACACCCTCACTATTCAATGTATTCAAAACATAACGCTTTTTAGCAACAAAGACTGCTTTATCGGTAATCTTTTCACGCTTCATCACCATGGCATTACGATATGCACCTAGATAGTCTGCTAGTTTTTTGTAACCATCTTCAATGATACCTTCGATCTTACCTTGGCACACTTCATCAAGGAATTTTTCACCTTCTTCACGACTAATATCAGAAGTGCCAAATACTTTTTCTACCAATGGTTCCATATTGACATAAATGGAGTCAGTATCAATGTATACGATATAATCTACATTATCTGTATCAAGAACTGAATTCAGATAAGAATTTACACTCTTTTGCGCATAACGAATTGACAATTGCCCAGATGTTGTAATTGCTTCTGCCATTTCTGCAATATAGTAAATAAAATATGGGTTTGCACATGCGCCGTAAAGACTGTTCATGCTAATTTTAATCGCCATCTGCGAATTGTGCAATTGAGTGATTTGCTTTTTCAGTTCTTTCTTTTTAACCGGATCGTGTTCGTCTTCTGCCAACTGTTCAACTCTAAGCATTTCTTTTTTTATCTTAGACCGATTGCCATAATATTCTTCAATGATTTCAGGAATTACACCTAGTTTGCTATTAGAGAAACACACCCCATTTGCACAAACCGACTTGGTTTTGTCGTTGTTTTGGTATGTGCCATTAAGTACCATCTCTTGCGAAACATTTTCACGAAAATTAGGGATGAATGTTTCAGGTGACATATTATATTGCAACATAAGGTGAGGATACAATGAATTAAGGTCAAACGATACAACCCATTTATACATACCCGCAACAGGGTCTTTCACATAACCACCTACCAGATCGGATGACCTTTGCCCAGCATCACCTTTAACAAAAGGAACTATGTTATGTGACATAAGTTTGCGGTACAAAGTAGTATCCCATATACCAACTGTCCCAAATGCTTCTGAATAGTTTACGCCACCACCATAGGCAACAGTAAGAACCAATGAAAGCAATGCAGTTTCATCTTCAAATCTTTGAATAAGATGTGTGTCTTTAAGGTTATAGTCTAGATATAATTGTGGATTTTGATCATAAAGGTTTGTTAGATTGCCATATTCATCATACGATAGTTTCTTTTCACCCAACACAACATGTGCGATATTATCCAGTTTGTATGAATTCTGTGTTCCGTATTTATATCCAAATTTCTTAAATGCGTCCATGTAGTCGATTACAACCATACCACTTATAGCATAAGTGGATTGCTCTTTGCCGTAAAATTCTCTTGTTTTTTTGCGGATCATTCCCCAAGGCGATAGTTCTTTTGCCTTCGCTTCACCCAACACATTTATGATGCGAGTGATGATATACATAATATCGAAGTATTCTACGTTCCACCCTGTAACAATATCTGGATAGTTTTTTGTCCAGATTTGAATAAATCTCAGTAGCAACGCCGCTTCACTATCAAATTTCATGAATTGAATATCGTCTGGATCAATACCCGTAACTGTTTTGGTTTTGTCATAATCTTTGAGACCCAAAAGATGATACGTATCACTTTTAGATGATTTTACAGCAATAGATGTGATTGGTTTGTCTGCGGTTTCCATATTTGGATATCCATCTCTAATATCCACCTCAATATCGAAAGAGAAGATATTAATCTGCGACATATCAAATTTTATGTCATTAGGATATTTTTCTTGAATAAATTGCGCAGTGTAATTCGTATTTCCAAATACTTGAAAATTGTCTACGTCTTTATATTGTTCAACATCATCTCTTGCATCATTCATACTTTCATAAACTTTAGGAACAATAGGATGATTGCCTATAAGTGACGTGTATTCTGCTTCGTGTTCAAAACCTCTTTTCGCCTTGAAAAAAAGTGTAGGTTTGTATTTAATTTTTCTTGAAAAGCGTTTACCGTTTTCATATCCTCGCCATAAGATTGAATTACCATATTTTTCAACGCTTGTGTAAAATCCGCTCATTATATTCTCCTTGCCGGTTTTTTCAATTTTATCAATATATCATATCACTCTGTCTTATGTCAAGTTAAAAACTTGTCTAGACTAGATTTTTCTTCTTCAACATAGTTGGGGTTATTTTTTCTAAAAACCCATATTGGTTCAATGAAAACACCTCTCAACTCATTTTTATCTGTATTAGGTCTTGCCATCATTCGCATACCTATTTTCCCAATATAGTTAGAACCATCAAATTCCTTGAAGGCATCTACCATATCATCACAAAGATTCAATCTGGTATTTTCTTTAGTTCTTGGTTCTATTATGTTTATCATCATATAACCATCTTTCTTTATGGTTGTCCAAACATCTCTAGTCACTTTAAAAAAGAAATCATTTTTCCATTTTTCGAAATTATCATATCTATTCCAAGACTGTTCTTTTTCGTTCAATCCACCTTTTCCGTATTTTTCTGTTTCATAATATGGCGGTGAAGTAAAATAAAAATCAAAAAAGTCATTATACAAAGTCCAATCTACATCTTCTGACGGTTTACGCCATATTTTAACAGTTTTCACGCCAGAGCATTCGAAATAGTCTTCGCGCTCGGTTAGTACAGGATTGCCGCCTAAAATGCGATCATAGTACAGGCATTGCTGCTTATATACTTCAAAAACATCTGGATTTGGATCACATCCAACATACACTTTAGTATTTGGCGTTGCATAGAAACCTGCTAGTCTATCCCCCCAACCACAAGATGTATCCAATACATTAACAGCATTATGTTTTTGATATAATGCCTTTGCAACACTAGGTTTGAATTGTGTTGCAGTATAAGTTCCTAGACGAAAACTTGTTCTTATTGATTTTTCATTAATATCACACCCATCTAGAACAGTAAGACGCCAAAAATGCCAATTCATTTTCTCTAGCATTTTCACATCATTCCATATGCCAACTGGCGATGTAGTAGTATTTGAACCACACTGCAATCTATTTTTTTGCTGAAAATAATCACTTACGATATTGTAATAGTGACTTTTATCAATCACTCCTAACGGATTGTCTGCATATGTGTATTTGTAATCATACCTTTCACGGACATCATCAAAATCTTTATACATGTCAAGCATAGATTTCCTATTAAACTCATAGAAATATCTATTCAAATCATATTGATCAACTTCCTTGAAAGGGAATGTGATATTATTGTCGTGGATGTATCTGGCAAATGTTTGTCTTATGTCATCTTTCTCATATTTTTTTATGACATTAATCCACATGTCATTGGGTATAACTGGAATACCTCTTGAATCCGAATTATTCAAGAGGTATTCCATAAATTCATTTATAATCATGTTAACTTTCTATTTGAGAAAAATTCTTTTGTTTTTCAACTTTAATTGTGCTGTCAAAATGATCCATCAAAGCATCACCTTTGTGACTGATAACGAATATATTATCACCACCTGTCATACCATTAAGAACTTTGATTAGACTGTCCACACCAACATTATCAAGGGAACCGTCAAATATTTCATCAAAAATCAGTAGATTTGTCGAAACACTGTTTCTCATTTTAGAGACTGACCGCCAAGTCAAAAGTATGGCAAGATTGATACGCATCTTTTCACCTTCTGAAAATGACATGTATGAAAATTCATCTCTAAAACGAGATTTGATAACCTCATTAAAATTTTCGTCAAGATGAAATTCTACAAATAATTCAAATTCAGCAAGATATTTGTTGATTAGTTTGTTCATGACTGGTATATATTGCTTAATAATCCTAGTCTTGATACCACCATCTTTAAGCATGGAAGATACAATATTAAGAGTTTCTTTATCTTCATAAAGACCTTCTTGTGCCTTATGCGCTTCTTTTAGTTCATCTGACAATTCAACGATTTTACTTTCATCAATAGTTCTTACTTCTTTTTCTGCTTCATTCAATTCATTTTTATATTCAGAAAGAGTAGATTTCGCCATACGAATATCCCCACGGTGTTCGCCTATAGTTATATTCTTTTTTTGAATTCCATCTTCTGTTTTCGATATTTCTATTAATCTAACATTAACTTCATCCATCTTTATATCAAGTTTGGAGATGCCATCTATTATAGTTTGAACTTCACTTTTCTTGTTTGTGACGGTTTCATCTTTGAATACATGAGCAATTCCTTGTTTGCATGTTGGGCAGTTGTCATGATTATCATAGAATGATATTTCTTTGATAATGTTATTTTTATTTGTTTCAAGAGAATACCGCAACTCTTTCATCTTATCATATTTGTTCTTCATGACCTGCTTGTCAGATATACTTTCAATTAAAAGAGCGATTTCATCTTGTATGGTTTCTACTGCGTAAGTTTCTTGTTCTATAATTTCAAGTTGCTTTTTGACTTTTTCTTTGATATCATCAACCTGAATTTGTTTTATTTTTTTGATTGAATTATTGTTATCTCTGGCGGATTCAATCTTTGTTTCAAGTACATTAATCTCATAACCATTTTCTTGTATAAGGTTTTTATTGTCCGAAATCTTCTGTTTAAGTAAGACATTCATTGTGCTGAATACCTGAATATCAAGCAAGTCTTCAATAACTTCACGTCTATTCTGTGCAGTCAATTGCATGAATGGTACATATGTTGCACTACCTAAAATCACAATTTGGACAAAAGATTTGAGGTTCATTTTTAGTATGTTTTGTTCAAGGAAGTCTTGATATTCTGCCATAGTAGAATTTTGATCTATCATTTTTCCATTTTTGAATATTTCAAAGATGTTTGGTTTTGCACCACGTCTGATCATATATTGATCATCAAGGATATAAAATTCAACTTCAACCAGCATGTCTTTTTTATTAATACTGTTTATAAGTTGTGGTTTGGTAATCTTCCTAAATGGTTTACCATACAGTGCAAATACAATAGCATCAAGAATGGTGGATTTGCCAGCACCATTCTTGCCTACTATCAACGTAGTTTTATGCTTCAACAACTCAATCTCTGAAAAAATATTTCCAGAAGATAAAAAGTTTTTGTACCGTATTTTACTAAATCTGATATTCAAAGAGAAATTGCCTCCGCATAAAGTTCATCGACTACATTTTTTATCTTGTTCTTTTCCACACCAGTCTCTATACTATCAACATATGCATGGAGAATATGTTTGGTATCTTTACTTTCATCAATAAATTCATCCATATCAATGCTTTCAAGATTCAAACTATCTTCTACTATTTTAATATCTGCACACCCACTATCAGAAAGTTTGTCTGCAAATAAATCAAAAATATATGGATTGGTCTTATTTTTCACAATCAATTTTATGAATGTGTTTTTCAGTGGAGAAACGTCAAGGTTAGTAACGTCTTCCACGGTAAAATCAGTATCATCATATTCTATCTTGTGATGTACACTATACGGATTATGAACAAATGTCAAGTCCCTTTTTTCAGTATCAAAGATATGAAAACCACGTTTCCCATCAAAATCTGACCAATCCATTTCATAAGGCGCACCTAGATATTTCACATTACCATTTTCAGAAGGATGGTGAAAATGTCCAGAATAGATTTGATCAAATTTACCAAAATCCTGTTTATCCAAACCATGGTCACACAAAGAACCTTTACTCATTTCAAACCCTTTAAATTCAAAATGACCCATCAACATCTGTGCTTTTGTTTTATTGAAAAAATCCATAGAAACCTTGAAGTTGTCTTTAGTTATCCATGGTGACAGCAGTATATCACACGAACCAAGTTTCAATTCTTTTGGTTCATTCCAATATACATTCCAATTATCATATTCTTTCATCAACAATGATAAGGCATTTGTCTCATTCGTGTTTTTATGAAAGACCGTATGATTTCCAACAATGCTATGAACTGTTACATTTCTTTTTTTCAGTTTATCAAAATACATCTCTTTTGAACGCTTTAGAGTAACAAAATTTATAAATCTACGACGATCAAATGTATCACCAAGATCAATAACAGTGTCTATATTTTCTTTGTCTAGAGTAGGAAAGAAAATATCATTATAAAATTTATCTTGGTGGTCCAAAAAAACTTGACTATCACCACGGACACCAAAATGTTGGTCTGTTATTATTGCGACTTTCATTTTTTAAAATTCTTTTCTCTTTCATAGTCTTTCAATGATTTTTCTACTTCCTCTTTTATCTTTAAGAGTGACGTGTAGTAAAACTGTCTACGTTCTATATGAGTAGACTTATCGTTCAATTTTCTTATATAATCTTCTATAATTACTGGTATCATTCGTCTTTCTCCAAGTCATTTTCTTTTGTTTTCTTCTTTTTAGACTTTTCCATTTTTGTTTCATAGTCTTCAATAAAACTATTGATATAATCAACATCTGTTTTAAGAGTTAAATGCATGTCTCCTGAATCAGATGTACCCCCTGTTGAAATTAGGTGATGTGAAGATTTATATCTTATGTACATTTGCTTTTTTTCTTTATCAATCCGTCTAAGAAACGCATACCATATTATTTGTGTAAAATAAGCAAATGGGTTTTCTGTTTTTTGGGGATCAAAGTTATGCATGTATAGTAGACAGTTTTCAACGCCATCCATAACCATATCTTCTCTAAATGGATAACCGTAAAAATTTGGTCTTGTTGACAACCTATTCGATATGTCGTATATACATTCTGCTATATAATTCGGGACCATAGGTTTTTCCTCTCCTTGGTCCTCTGCTTCTCTACATATTCTTTTGTATTCTATAATTGCATTGAAAAGGTCAGTATTATTTACATAGTCTGTCTTTTTTCTTCTTCTTTGCTTTTCTGCCATTGCCTATCCTTTTTATTATTGTTAGTTTTACACTACACCATATCAGTTCATCTGTCAAGTATTTTTTTTATTATTTTGTTCATTTTTCTCTTGACAAAACAAAAAAAGTTGTTATAATCCTTAATGTAGTAAGGGGAAATAGGATACAAATGATTCTAGATTCTAATATTGAATCACTATGAGTCATAGGGAAATTATATCAAAATGTGTATTGAATGAACAAAATCAAAGATTTTGGAGTGAAATGGGGTTCAAATGAACCCCAAATCTATAACTAATCAGACTAATTTTTTAAACAAATCAACGTTGAATATTTTAAAATCAAAGTTTTCAACACTGTAAATGTTTATACGTTCTCTAAAGTGTTGTAAGGTATAGTTTTCTTTTTTAGTTGTTGATAAATTATCTGCTATATCATATAGTGTTGCTTTATCTGCACCATTACCTTTACGTAACGATCTTCCGATTGATTGTAACACCTTTATTTCTGATTTTGAACCAGATGCAAATATAACGTTGTCCAATTTTTTCAAGTTAATGCCTGTGGAAAATGTTCCATAAGATGCCAATATATTATGCTGTTTGATTGGGTCATTTTCGACAAGGTTTCTAACACGTTCACGTTCTTCACCTTTAACACCACCATGTATAAAATGAAGAACTCTATCTTCTTTTTCGAAAATATCTTTGAGTATGACACCATGCTTTTCAACTCTATCAAAAAGTATCAAATTATTTTGGTTTTCAAGTGACCACAATAAATTTCTCAAAAATATATTTCTATCATGGTTGTTGTTTATGAAATCAATTTCTGTAGGATATCTCTGGTTAGGTTCTACATCTTTGAAGCGTTTTCTAAAATCTTTTTTGACTTGTGGATAATAATTTAAAACAATTGCTTTGACATTAAAATCTGCGACTGTACCATCATCTATCAAGTCTTTGGTAGATATGATTTTTTTATATCCTCCAAACAAACCTTCAAGTATAAGTTTGTTTACTTTTGACTTTGAAGAAACTGTTCCTGTGAAACCGAAACGGTATTGACAACCAGTAAGTTTTTCCATTATAGTAGTGAGTGATTTTGCTTTGAATGTGTGTGCTTCATCACCTACAATAACATCAAATTGGTCAAACCATTCTTTATCCATGTTGACAAGAGACTGCCAAGTTGATATGACGATAGGGCAATTTGTTTCTTTTGTCACACCACCTTGTATTTTATGTATCATATCTGGATTAACACCATAGTCTTTGAAGTCACCTGTCATTTGATGTACAAGTCCGATACTTGGGACTACAACAAGTGTTCTATGTTGAAATGCTTGGTAATAATGCTGTTGTATCAGATGTATGATATAAGATTTTCCAGAAGATGTGGGAGAAATGATTAATGCTCTTTTATTTCTTAATGCATGAACAACATAATCATTTTGATAATCTCTTGGAACAAAAGGAGAATTTATTTCTTTTGCGAGTTGATACCCATAATCATCATCTATTTTTTCTTTTTGTGAAAGTTTGTCATCTATGTCTAATTTATAACCACGACCTTCTGCAAATTTATATATGTATGATAACAAACCTACATAAAGAAAAGGTTTGAAAGGAGTGTATAGACGCAAATAACCATCCCATTGCCTTGTTTTGTAGGATGGAACAAACTGATAACCTTCTGGTCTGAATGAGAAATATTCATAAAGTTCTTGGCGAATGCTGGGATCAGCAGTCACCTTCATATGAACTTCATTTACGTATTCTACTTTAATTATATCTGGCATTTTTCAAATTACATTCCACCGCTTTGGAATTTAAAGAAATCAATCATGTTTTTGATAACGAAATTCCTATTGTTTATTTGTCTGATAATGTCTTCCAAATACTTTGTTGCTGCTTCATTATAAGCAATTCTCAAACTCATTTGGATGTAATCACTATCACCTTCTATGTATTTATCTATATCTGTTCTGAGGATTTTTAGAGGATTTGGTTTCCAATTGCGCTTTTTAAGTTCACTATCATCCATCTCACCTTTATAATACTCAATTTTTGACTTTTTCAACTCTTTCAATTCTTCTTTTAATTTTGTGGTTTTCAGACTTTGAGTGATATACATCATATAATACTTGTGATGTAATTTTGGTATTTTTGCTGATTCACTAACCAAATTTATTTCATCAATCTTACTGTCTTCTGCCCATTCTTTGTTGATTTTTTCGACAATATCCATAACATAAACCTTCTATAAAAATAATATTTTTCACTTGACATTATATAACCTTCCATGGTAAATGTCAAGTTTATTTGATTCCAATTTCATAATAATCGTATCTAAATGTGACACTAGATTCTGGATAAATTACATCTGTATTGGTAGTATCTAGTTCTACACCAGACAAAGAAGTTGGGAAGCAGTTGTAAAATGTGAATTCTATATTTGCATTTTTGTTGCTGTTTAATATCATTACGGATATATCAGAATATAGACCATCATCAGATTCATTTGTCCTTCTATATTGATCAAAACTCTCTGGTGCAGATATTCCCTTTAACCAGTTAAATATTTCCAAATAATTTGTCATTTTTTCATCAACTATAAAAGACAAAGAAAGTTCGTCATATGTCATTTTATCTGGCGTTTGGAATACTTTGTTCATTGGTCCACTTCTTTCTACAGGTGTCACATTCACCGCAGGAAGTGATATTTTTTGTGTAAAAAACTCCACGTTGGGTATACGTTTTATAGCAATCTGAAACTCCAATGGAGATAGATAATTTGTAATCATAATTTTCCTCTTGACAAAACTGATTCTTCTGTCTATATTTATATGGAATGAAAAGGATAATTTATATGTTGATTGAAGACAAACTCCCGCATAACGATGATTGGGATGGTATGACATTAGATGATGTCAGAAAAAATCTTGACACGTGGGAAGAAAAATGTAGAAAATTAGGTGCCGTTGGTGAAGTGAGAATTGATTATGATTTTCATGGATATGATGGCGCATATGAAGTCTGGTTTGTGTTTCAACGTGAAGAATCTGGTAAGGAAAAGATTGTTCGGTTGGAACAAGAAAGAAAAGCAAAAGAAAGAAAACAGAAATCTGATTTCAAAAAGCGCGAAAAAGAACTGAGAGAACTTAAACGCCTTAAAAATAAGTATGAGAAGGATACATAATGACTTTCTATTATGCAATGATGTTTATCATCCCATTGATTATATGGATTGGTGTTGCGAAGGTATTTCTACATTTCGAAAGTGGTGTTGAAGAAGCAATCCAACTTCGTTGATAACGTTAATATAAACTAAAATAAGGGGGGCAGAAATGCCCTCTTTTTATATATTGGAGGTTAATATGGCAATTAAATGGACTTATGAAAAGATTGTAGAAGAAGCAAAGAAATATGAAACCCGTAGAGAATTTAAAAAAGAAAGTCTTGGATATATGGCAGTGACAAATCGCGGTATTTTAGATGAAGTTTGTCAGCATATGAAAGAAACCCCAAAGAAAAAAATTAAATGGTCCGATGATATGATTGTAAAAGAAGCAAAAAAATACCAAACAAGGGGTGAGTTTGCGCAAAAAAGTTTGAACGCATACAACTCGGCAAGGAATCGTGGCATTTTAGATGATGTTTGTTCACACATGGATAGTGTGTTAATAAATTGGACACATGAAATGATTTTAGAAGAAGCAAAAAAATACCAAACGAGAAACTATTTCAAAAGAAACAGTAAGGCATATGCAATAGCAAGAGAAAGATGTATTTTAGATGATGTTTGTTCACACATGGATAGTGTGTTAATAAATTGGACACATGAAATGATTTTAGAAGAAGCAAAAAAACATCAAACGAGATATGATTTTCAAAAAAATAATAGCAAAGCATATGAAGCAGCAAAAACCCGTGGAATATTAGATGAAGTTTGCTCTCATATGGAAGTTTTGTTTGTGAATTGGAAAGACGAAATTGTTTTAGAAGAAGCAAAAAAATACCAAACAAGGACTGAATTTGCATTAAACTGTAAATACGCATATAATATTGCAAGAGAAAGATGTATTTTAGATGATGTTTGTTCTCATATGGAAACAAAAATAATTAAAGATGTTATCTATATGTGGAATACCATAGAAATACCCGATGTGTGGAAAATTGGCATTTCTAATAATTATAGGTATGAAATTAGAGTGAATAAAGTAATTTCACAGACTAAAAATACATTACATGAACTTATCTGGAAACAAGTAGACAATCCTCGCAAAATTGAAAGAGATATGTTATCTCTTGGAGAACCATTTATTTTTGAAAATGTTGTTGATGGTAGAACTGAGTTTAGATACTTATCAGAAGCAGATGAAAAAAAAGCACGTGAAATGATAAGAAACGCAACTTATACTCTTGACAAAGAAGATGTTCCTGACTATATTGATTATTGAAAGGAGAAACGTATAATGAAGAATTCTAAAGTTTACCTTTGCGGAGGCGCAGTTCGCGACATGTTAATGGGCAAAGACCCAAAAGACCTTGATTATGTAGTTGTGGGTTCAACCCATGAAGACATGATTGCGAAAGGTTTTGAACAAGTAGGTGCTGATTTTCCTGTATACCTTCACCCCGAAACGGGTGATGAATATGCTCTTGCGCGTAAAGAAAAGAAGACTGGAACTGGTTATCTTGGGTTTGAATCTGAATTTGGAGTTGATGTTACTCTTGAAGAAGATTTGGGTCGCCGTGATTTGACCATCAATTCCATTGCATATGATGCAAGTGGATATGGTGGATACATTGATCCGTTAATGGTCAAGATGATCTTGAAAACAAAATTCTTCGTCATACCTCAAATGCATTTCAGGAAGACCCTGTCCGTGTTTTGCGTCTTGCTCGTTTCCGTGCCCGTCTT
>Ga0099846_1000540_pt1 | contig 15680 bp, 19 predicted proteins | sample CB_VirMetaG_FD_78180 | JGI IMG/M metagenome (GOLD analysis project Ga0099846, IMG submission 78180) | Freshwater to marine saline gradient viral communities from Chesapeake Bay - CB_1504_1 Viral MetaG | ecosystem: Environmental > Aquatic > Marine > Coastal | place: USA: Chesapeake Bay... | reverse complement strand
TTCACTTCTACGGCGACGAGAGAATACCAATTGAAACGCTTCTGCATACGGAACACCACACTGGTATCCCCTATATTTAGCCAGCGTTTCAGCAGCCTTAATTGACCTTGCGTCAGGGAACTCATAAGTTTCTGTAGTGTACAGACTTAGAACCTGTTTCTTCTTTTCCCACTGATTGGTAATGTCTTCATACACATTAGGTTGAAACGAAGGTTGAACCTGATGGAATGTCCAGTCAGTGCTAGATGGAACCTCAAAGAAGTATAGATTATCAACACATGAATTTGGTTTCGGTCTGCTTGCAACCAAACATGCTTCAGCAAGATACCGATGATCGGTGTTTATATCTGAGATGTTATGTGTGTAAATTGTATGCGGTTTAATTTTGTTGACCGCTCGCTCTACTTCTTCAACTGCTTTCTTATAGTCAAGCGATAGATCGCTGTTATGTCGTAGCATAGAACCGACATTAAGAATTTTACACGCTTTAGAGAAAGCAATTCTTCTAAGCGAGCCAACTTGATCATCAGCTCCTGGTCGATTGCCATTACATACGCTTAGAATAACAACCTGTTCTTTGGATGATAGTTTCGCAATAGTACCAGCAACACCGTATGCCTCATCATCAGGATGAGCAACCACAAATAACACAGTCATAATATACCCTACATGTTATAGATCAATAATTTCAACTTCCATTTGTCTATCAGCTTGCGCCAACTTTGTTACAAAATCTTTTTGTTCATCAGTCAACGGTTCAAACGGAAAGAACTTCATAACATTTTCTTCAAGATCTTCAATCATAGCACCAAACTTGGCGTTAGGATTTTCGGTGTACAAGAAAAAGTTTGTGCAATACGCTTTACCGTCTTTGAAATAGACGCTTCCTTCTAGATCCATCAACAGAGGATTCACGTCATCAACAAATGTCTCACGAATCATGTCAAGTTTTTCTTTAGTCATGTTCTGAGCGGTTAGCATATCTGTACCAACTGTCTCGAATCTATAGAACCGATCAGTCTCGTCAACAAATGTTGGCATTCCTGCAACATCCAACTTAATCAGCGTGTCAAGTTTTGCTTCAGTGTAGATGTACCATGTTCTACCAGAAACTGCGTTCACTTCATTGATATATGCTTGAAGTTCTGCATCATCAGCATCTTCAGCTGCCATTGCATTATCGTTATCAATCATATCTCTAAGTTGATTGCGATCATAGTATAACATACCGTCATGTTCGCAGAACAAATCCCAATATCCCCAACGCATTTCTGGGCTCACAACAACATCATAGACCTCTTCCAATGCAAGAATAGTCTGTGTTCTGCGGCAACCTGAAGCGCCACCTTCGTCATACTCGCACAACCGTTGTACTGTGTATGGTTCAGTGTTGCTTGTTGGTTCAATAGCGTTAGTTTCTTCTGGCGTAATGATTGGCATAGTTGTTCCTAATAATAAACGACATCAGCTTTTTTAGAGGGATAGTCTAGTTCTAGATGTTTATGAATTACATCAAGATCAGTTCCCTGTTCAGTGTACAACCTATTTATATTGTGTTCTTGATTATAAAAATACAAGAAAAACGGTTTGGTATCTCGCTCTTCAAAGTGTTTGAAGTCAATCAACTTAATTGAGTTCTCTGTTCTTACAAGGTTGTATGCCATGCTATTATAAAATGGTGTGTATCGCATAACATAATGTTGCGCTCGCAAATACCAGAACTCATCCTCCGTAACACTTACCACAGGCTCACCAACGACCTCTTCATATGCCACGAACTTATCCGTGTACTCTATCAGCTTCGGCGTCACAGTGCCTTTGTAGGACTCCAGAAAGGGAAATATGTCTAGTGTTTCGTACTCTTTTTGTAAATGACAGAGCTGTGGGTCAACATCATAGGTATATGTGTCAGCGTTTGAATAGACAAACTGTAATGATGGTTTGTGTATGTATTTCACACCTTCGTGTATGAAGAAATAGAAGAACACTTTCTTAGTGAACGGTGATACTTCTATGCCTTTCCAATCATAGAAGTCTTGTTTGGCTTGTTTTATCTTTTCAACTTTAGACTTAATAATATAGATATTCATCTTCACGCTCAAGATCTAGCGTTGAGCAATGAATGCCACCAGCAAAGATTTCACCATGGTCCAACTCAACCTCAACAATATCAAATCCATTCTTTTCTAGAACTTCTTTTACACCGTATGCTCGTTTGTTAACAACAACAGTGTTCTCGTCAATACTCAATACATTGACATCCATACCTCTGCTTGAAGCCAAACGAATATCAATATCAGTCATTCCTGTCACATCAATGTTAGCAGTTAGATCTTTTGGATAGAGGTATGTCCAGTTTCTAAACTTGCTTGGCAATAGATCACGAATGTTACTGTACTTCGGATCAACAAGAAACACACCTGGCTTCAGACAAACAATACAACCATCAATATGATTGTCTGCTACATGTAACACATGAAACGATGTGTCTGGAAAGAAAGATTTGATCCACTCATACCCAAGCCATTGATTGTAGCTATTGATATTAACAATCACATCTTTTCCAATACGAAGAAACTGTGCACCATCAATTGCCATAACATAGTTGTTCGGTATGTTTGTGTAATCTCTTGTATCACCCCAGTGACCAAGATCAATTGTATCTTCAGTCAGTTCAGTCAATGGCGCACGAAACCAATTCTTCCCACCACTTGTTTTGTTGTACACATCATACAATAGTGTGTTCTCATAGTAACGATTACGAACAAAGGTTGGCGTTTCAATAATTTTATTTTGATAGACTAATGTAAGATCACGCACATTACTGGCGCTGCTGACTTCTGATTTAAATGATGGTGTTGTAAAAGGAACAATCTTTGTTAGAGGATCAGGTCTATGTACAGTAACACCCAAGCTCGACAGTGTATTTGCAAGATCATTTAATTGTTCGTTGCGCTGATCAATCAACTCCATGCTGACATGGTATTCGTCAAATGGAGTTTCGTAAATTTTTTCGTCAAGTGCCTCACGATAGAACTGTTTGAATGTAATATCAGACAGTCGTTTCTCAAGCTGCAGTTCTCTACCAACCACAACTTGTTTCAGCTTACCGAAACTTGTATTAGAGTTGATCATAGATATCTTGAATAATTGCTTCTAAACCATGTTCAACTTTATAGTTTATCGTATTTCTCAGTTTAGTCAAGTCTGGTATGCGAGCATGAATATCGCCACTGTTTTTAGCATAAACATCCGTTAATGGTTTAAGAATAATCTCACTTGACGATCTAAGTTGTTCTTTAACAATCTCAGCAAGTTCCAGAATTGTAACTGGCTCATCATTGCCAATATTATACACACCCTCTGGGGAACTTTCTACTTGACGCATCATATCTAACGCATCATTGATGTGACAGAACGAACGATACTGCGTTCCATCACCATAAACATAGATTGGTGTATTGTCTTTTGCTGCTTGAACAAATCTTGGTAGCACCATACCAAAGTCACCAAGCTGACCAGGACCAGTAATATTAAAGAATCTTAGAATTCTGTACGGCACACCACAACTCGCAACAAGAAACTCCGTAGCAAGTTTGGCAGAAGCATATCCCCATCTTAGATTAGTGGGTGATCCAATAGAAGCGTCGTTTGATTCAGAGAATGGTCCATTGCCATACACCTCAGATGTACTTGAGAAAATAATTTTCTTGTTGTATTTTGCCACAAGAGGAACAATGCGCATAGGTAATGACAAATTGTTATGTAGTGTGGCGTATGGATTCTCTACAACACGCTTGACGCCAACACTACCTGCTAAAAAATAAACAACATCAGCTTTGCGAATAAGTTCTTCAATGCCATCAAATGTTTGTATGTCTTCAAGATACAGATTTACATTGTGTACAGGTGTTGATGTACTGCAGTTGTCAACAACATCAACCTCATGCCCTTCTTGCAATAAACTTTTTGTTAGGTGCTTGCCAATAAATCCTGATCCACCAAGCAGCAGGTATCTCATGTCATATCCTTCATTCTTTTGAAGAAATCAATTTTCTCTCTAAACTTATCATACAGTGGATCATACTCAAGGTGTTCGTGCCAGAAATAGACTTCTCTCAGTTCATCATCTGATAATTCGTTGACAGGTGTGTACCACTCGCCAACTTGATACTTTTGAACCAGTTGTATATCAAACTCACCTGAAGCATAAATTCGATCCATCGCAAACTCTTCAAGAAAGTATTCTCCTGTTTGCGCTTTAACACGTTGCCACTCTGGATCATCTGATCCCATTAAACTCATAACTGTTTCAAAAAATTTGTGGTAGAGTTTAGTTGTTCTTTTTGAAATGACAAATCCAGTATCGAGAGGATTGTTTCCGTCAACAGGCACTCTTTGCATCTTTGTACAGTAGTCATCATACTGACCAACAATAATCTGTTCGCTATTGACCCAACGCTCTGGCAGTGGCTTGATCAAATTCATATCAAGATCGATCTTGATAAACACATCATGATCCAATCGCTGTTCCATCATCATACCAACCAACGGAATATTCAGAAAGCCAGACGTGAAGGTTTCTGTTACTGGTTGATACTCCTCAATGTATGTAACATTAAGTTCTTTAAACTTTTCTTTCGTTTCTTCTGAGATGATATTTTTGGTTGGACATACTGCATAGATGTCAATGTCTTTTAGCCAACCACCATTCTTACGCCACGCTGTAAAACATTCAATCGCTTCAGACTCAAGTCTACGCTTACATGCTTCGCAAATACCAGTGTTGACATTGGTATCGTTAAACTCACTTTCAATTGCACCAATTAATGCATACTTCATACAAAACACCTCAGTGTAGATATATCTGGATAATCTTTCCATGTTCCTGGGACATAGTCGGAATTAAGTTGGTTCATCAGAAGCACACCTTTCGCTGCCTCATCAGGCGACATATTCATGTGATAACCAAGAAGTATGTTTTCTGAATTGACTTCCATCTCATAAGCAACTGGCCAATCAGATACTCTTCCATCATGTCTTAAACGACGAAGCAATGATGCATAGATAGCATCATCTAACAGTATTGCTCCGCCTTTACCAATAGGCAGTCTTTTCTTTTGCTGGAAACTAAGACACTGTATTTGCCCAGGGATATACATGTTTTTATGAAACCCAACAGCGCAATCCCAGACAGGTGTGTTGCCAATCTGATAACACCCTTCCCATGCTTCATCACGGAAAGATACATCATAACCCATATTGATTAGTGTCATAGGAACACTTAGATATGTGTTCTTTGGAATTGTAATACTCTGTTTGCCAAACTGCAACAATGAAAGAAAAATTGCATTCGTGCAACGATCAACCACCACTACATGTGGTGCGCCTGTGTATTTGCTGAGTTTATCTTCAAATAGACGAAGGAAATCTTCATTATTTTTCATATGATATATCTCAAATCATTCTTATCACACAGTTCAATTACTGCACGATCACAATACTGACAAACTTCATATTCCATGTTCAATATTTTTTTGTAATCCCCGTCCCAAGGTTTTCCTCCTGATGCCTCAAGGAATAGATAACAGGGATACACTTTACCATCAATGTCAATCTGCTGACTTTGATTTTCCCAGCTCATACAGTATGCCTTACCTTTGACTGGGCTTGCATATTTAGCACGAGCAAACTTATCCATCTGTTGATATGCTTCTATCTTTGGTGCTGCTGGCTGTAACTTCTCAATGTCTTTTACATCAACATAGTTCTCCATTGGTTTGAGCAGAAAGGTTTCTGTCCAATACACATTAGAAAACTGCGACACCATATTCTTAAACGAATCAGAATTAAAGTCATCATTATTATATAGAAAACGAATGCACTGAGCATAATCGTTTTTGTTTTCAGTTCTAAATGCTGCAGCATTCCTAAGTATTCTATCAAGCCGAGTGCCTTTGCGATAGATCTCATGTAGTTCTTGAGTCGAACCGCAAATAGTAAAGTACACTTTATCATCAGCAGTCATATAAGTTGCTAACTGCTTCCACCACTCAGGTGTATTGGTATCACCGTTGGTACAAATTTCAATGTTTATGTTTCTTTGTTTGATGTACTGTACCAACTTATGGAATGGTTTATACAATGTTGGTTCAGAGATTGTACCAACCAAACGGATCCACTCTAGGTCAGGAAAAGTTTCTAGCTGAGCGATGACCTCATCAAGCGGACGGATCTTTGTTTCTGGGTAATGCTGATCAAATGCTTTGTAGTTGCGATAGCACAACTGACAATGCGCATTACACAATGTGGTCAGTTCAAGTTCAAGATCACGCACTAGCATATAAACTCAAGTCCCATCTTTTCGATAAATGTTCTTGTGCGTTTCTCACACACAAAACAGTCAGGATACTTAAAGTTCAGAATATCCGTGTAATTCATTTCACCATCAAAGTAATCTTGTTCATTCTCAGCATGTATGTAGCATGAAGACACTTGACCATACTGATTGATGTATATTTTCTTATTCTTTAGGCTGTTACACTGTATTGTGTATTTGTTGCCATCATCAGGACGTGGTCTATTAGCAAAGATCTGCTTAATAAGTTTATCTCTACTGTCAATTGGTCTGATATCAGAAACAAACACTTCGTTATAATCGTTTCTTCTACGCACACCCTCTGAATCAACCTGCATTACATTAGAGAACTGATCATAAATCAACTGCATTTCACTGGAGATTAGATCGTCTTGATTGTATTCAAACCGAATCGTTTGAATCCAGTCATTTCTTTTATTGTTTTTTCTAAAGGCAGCAGCATGATCAAGGATCTCTTGTAGATTAGAACCTACACGATACTTCTCATGCATTTGTTGATTAGACCCACATATTGTGAAGGCGCACATGCATTTTTCGGGAACAAGCTGTCCAAGTTTTTCCCACCAATCTGGCTTATGTGTGTTGCCGTTAGTAAAGATTTCATAGTAAATATTGCGACTGTTTAAATACTCAATAAATTCAAGGAAGTATTTGTACATTGTTGGTTCAGATACAGCACCAGCAATAAAGAAACGCTGTAGATTTGTGTACTCATCAAGTTGCTTTATGATCTCATCAATATGTCTTACATTCTTAGTAAGCATATGATTAGCATGAGCATAGTTGCGTGTGCAAAGTGGACAGCTTAGATTGCATAAGCCAACCAAGTCCATTTCAATTTCTTCAACCCAATCTTTACTCACGATCATAATACAATCTCATTGGCAGTTCTGAATCTTCAGACTCAGCTTCCGCCACATTAAAGATTCGATTACTTCTCAGAACAGCAAGGTTCTTTTCGCTACACTCAAAACAGTGTGATTCACCATACAATCTATACAAAGAACAAGGAACCACTGTTCCATCGTAGGTTATCTGTACAAAATCATTTTTATTTGCAGGGCATCTTACATTATAATCGGTTCTATCAATTTGGTCAAGATATATTTTATGCAACGCATCAGGCAAATGAATGTTGTTGTTCATTTGAAAATGCTCGTTCATTGGCAGCGTGTAGAAAAACTCAGTGCGATACTTTTGTTTGTATTGTAAGTAGTTTTCCTCAAAGTCTTGTTCGTTGTAATTGAACACGATCCATGTCAGTATGCCTTTGTTATTACTGTACCGATTAACAGTATCAAGTCTACGAAGAACACGCTCAAGATTGGATCCAACACGGTATCTTTCATGTAACTCTTGAGTTGATCCACACATTGTAAAATAGACATTACCCAACATCTCACGGAATATTATGCCAAGTTTAACATAGTACACGTCATTGCGTGAGTCGCCATTAATGTAAAGTGACACTTCAATTTTTCTCTTTCTCAAGTATGCTAACAACTCAAACAGCCCTTGATGCGTTGTTGGTTCAGCAATCGCACCTGCTATTGTAACATACTGAAGATTAGGATATTCGTTTAATTGATGAATGATCTCAAGTATTGGGCGATATGATTGTTTTGGCAACTCCATAATTTCACGAATGCACAGTGGGCACTTGAGATTGCAGATAGAGGTGAGTTCCAGCTCTATGCGTCGTATCTTGTCTTTCGCTTGTACATTATAGATAGATGATTGCATCAAAATCTTTCTCTTTGAACACTCTAAGTATTGAATCTTTGGTCATACGATGATGATACAAACGCAACATCTTGTGTTTGTTTTCAGTTGACAGTGTTGGATTGTGTATGCCTTCTGGGTTAGTTGCTGCCACAAGATTAAACTGTATGTCAGGATACTTTTCTAAGAACGCACCAAGTCGCTCGAAGTTATTGTCCGTCACAATTAACAGATACTGCATCCTGTCATCAATAATAATCTCGTCATCAATATCTATATTCTCTGAACAGTGATACAGTATTGTTGCGAACCGATCAAGCAAATCTGGGTATCGTTTAATAAACAAACCATTGGTGTTAATTGATGGTTCGCATCCTTTCTTTTCAAGTTCGTCAAGTATATACTCAATCTCAGCACGTTTCATTGTACCAACTTCACCACCAGACAACGTGACATTGTATCCTGGTGTTACCTTTTTCAGTTTTTCTTTCACTTCATCAAATGATAACTTCGGTCTATTGTGTGTATCTACGCAACAGTACTCACAGTGCCACTGACAAGTCCAAGTAACAATCAATTCAATTTCTTTTTCTTTTGCTTGAATTGCCATTACTCACCCCAAGTTCTACACATATCCTGTGCCCATTCATGCATCGTTCTTTCGTGTATTTTATCTTTGTGTTGTTTGATAAAATTATTCATTAAATTAAAATCAATCCTGCGCTGGCTTCTTGTATCAGGCAGTATAACAAATTTGATATGCGGATACTTATCAATCATTCTAAGTATAGAATCATCTTTTAAGTTGTCATTGGTGACAACAAGAATGTACAGAAACTTAGACTGATCTAGATTAGGAAACTGAATATCATCGCCCAAGTATTCTACGCAGTGATACAATACTTCTTCAAAGTGATGTAACAGTTCTGGGTGTTTCTTAATAAACAATCCATTAGTGAGCAAATCAATAGGACAGTGTTTTGCTTTGAGTATGTCAATGATCTTTGTCAACTTTGCCTTTGACATTAAACCTGTTTCGCCGCCTGATAATGTAACCTCAGTGTATGGCTCGTAAGACTCAGCTTCAGCAACAACCTCATCAAATGTTTTTAATGGTTGATTGTGCGTATCGACAAGGCAATAGTCGCAGTGCCAGTCGCATTTAAATGTAAGAATCAGCTCAACACTTGGCATATCTTATCACCAGCTTCTGGGTACACATTCAGATGCTCAAAGTTCTTTTCATATCCATCACATACAAAATAATACTTGCAATTCAAACACTCTTTGTTTTTCTTATAGGTGGCGTTGCGTTGGCGTTTTGCTGATTCATACAGCTGTTTCAATTCATTGCCAACATATTCTTCTGGTCTGATGCGTTGATCATACACGGCAATGTTCCAGTCAGTCAAATCATAGATGTGTTGATAATAACCATAAACATGTTTCTCATATCCTTTCATATAACAGAAAGGTGTGTATCGCACACGAATATCAGGTATGAAGTCAATCTTATCAATAGCGGTTTTAATATGATCCGTGCTCAACTTATAATCAAGCGCCACTTGACTAGAAGCATCATCCCAGTAATTTAATGTAAGAAAGTTTAGTTGGTCAATTTTAAACTGACGCAACACATCAACAAACTTACCATCAACCTCAGCATAGTTATCACGTGTCACTGTACAATTAATACGAACTTTGATGCCAAGTTCGTTGGCATTCTGTATTGCTTGCAGTATCTTACGCCATCCTGCCTTGACACCAACAATCTTATTATGACTTTCGTCATCATAGCCATGTAGACTAAACAATATTTCAGTCAAACCATGTTCTTTCGACTTACGAAGGAACTCAATATCAGAAAAGCGACTGCCGTTTGATAGACAAGAAACACCAAGTCCTTTTTCTACACAGTAGTCGAGTATCTCAAACCAGTTTTTATGTATAGAGCTCTCGCCACCTGATAAATCTGCCTCTGTCATACCACAAGCAGCCAAGTAATCAATGCGCTGTTTGATTACATCAAGTTCTGTAACCTGATCCAGCTTGTTGAAATAGTAACAAAACCCACATCGATAGTTACAATGCGTGCCTGTGTCTAGTTTGCCTCGTTTGTTATACGGAGCATCAACTATTTCTAACTGATTACTTGCGATATTATACATACGATCTCATCATCCTCACGGAGATATAGCGAATCAAAGTCATGATCAATGTCCCACTGTCTCCATCTTAAACCATGGTCAACATCCCAGTAATCTATATTGTGAAAGATTACCTGTTTGCCATAATACTTACACTCTGCAATAAATCTCGGCGAGCAGTCCCACTGTCTTTGTATTGGTGTATAAACATAGGTTGAAAACAACTCAAACAAATTATCAACAGGTGGTACAACACTATCTATACCAACTGGACGGTTCTCTTCATTGGTGATTACAAGCAGGTCGCCATACTGTTTCAAATCATTATAGTCTTCAATGTTTCTACAGTTTTTAGTTGCATACACAAGAGTTTTGTTTCCTGATGTTTGTATAGGTTTAAGTCTATCAAAGAGTATTTTCTTCTTGTAATTGATCCCATTGCGCTGCACAGGCTCATACACACGGTTATCTTGAAGAATGTATGTATTTGCCTTAGTATTATTCATCACCTCTCTGTTGCCGCATGCAAAGTGCAGAACACGATTACACAATAACACATAATTTGACGCATTAATTACACCCCCATCAACAAACAGTATAGCATTGGCTTTAACAACCTTCGGGCGATTAGCAAACACTGTATTGATTCGTATATCAGCAATCTCATCATCAGTAAAGTCATACTTGGAACGAATAGCACGCTCTAAAGTTTGCCAATCTATATCTTCACACAATAAAATGCCTGTCTTAAAATGCTTTCTAAGGATATGATAGTAGTCAAGGATCTCAAAGGTATGCCCACTGATACCATGATTGTTGTTACTCCATGTCTGAGACAACCAAAGATCGTATGTGCTGTCTAGCTGCAAGATTGTAGACATGCTTTCACCATTTCATCATCATAAGTAAGCGTATATGTTGACAAACCATTCTCAAGAATATCATCATAGCGCATTCTGATTGAGTCTTTGTATGTGTACACTTCTTCAATCGTTACTGTTTTGTTGTGATGGAATGCTTCAGGTATGATACGATTGTTTGTATCTTGTTGCACATGCACATAATGAACATGATCAATTAGATCAAAGAGATTACCTTGCCCAGAATGGCTCTGTTTCAGTATGATTGGTTTATCAAACTGTTTTTCATATTTTCTGATATTGTCTTTGAGATGTGTTTGATCAAGGCAACTTATAAACACGCCCGACTTTGTTTCGCATGGTTTAAAAATGTCAAAATTAAGTTTGAGCATGTTCTTGACATTGTACCTTTGATATGAATAGATGCCATAGAATATAACTTCTCTAAGATCTTTGTACTTGTACATGTCATGCGTTTCATTAGAGAAACAATGAATGCGACCAGTAAGGAATTCCTTGCACATATAGAACGTGTGCACATCAAGAATTAAAGTTTGCTGAAGTTTGATTCGATAAAGATCGACAATGCGTTGCACTGGTACAATCTCATCGACATAATCAACATACTTTTCAGAGAACACTTTGTTGATAAGTTGTCTATCACCGTCAGTGATGCCAACGATATAGAACTTTACATCAACAAGTGTTTTCAGAAACCGATAATACTCGTAGCAGTAGAACAGAGTGCCATTTAGTTTGTTATGCGGTTTAAACTTATAGACGACGCCAATCATCAATAGTTTGAGTAGAACTTCTCCAAGAATTTATCCTGAAGCTGTTTCACTTCTTCAATGCTGTTAGCAAGTTTAATATCTTTTTTGAACCCAGAGAACTTGCGCTCAAGATGTGCTACCGCCTCAATCTCATCTTTGTAGTTCAGATAATCTTCCAACTTTGAGATTAGCGTCTCATCACCTGTCTCAAGAATTTGTAAATACTTTTCCTCACGATTCTCATTAGTAATTGCATAGCCAGCATTGATCAGATCATTATTAAGAATCATAAACCCATAAAGAGCAAAGCCAGAGATTCTAGACAACTCTGGCGATACAAGCATACGCACTTTTGTCAATGCTGCATTACGAGCGTCTTGTAGTGCATCTGTTTCAGCGTGATCAAGAACAGTCACTTCCCAAGGATGCACTTCATCGGTTTGTAAAGACTTACTGATGTGCACAGTCTTACCTTCCATGATCGCTTCGTTGATCATTTTGTATGACATGTAGGAAAGTTTAAGTGCCTTTTCTTCACGATCAGCAAGGCTATCAAGACTGTTCTTTGTTACATTTGTAACAAGCCAATACGATCCACGGTCTTCGACCAAAGCCAATTCATAAATTATCATAACAAATATCCTCAGATAGGAAGCATATTATAGTTGACCATGTAATAACCGTTGCCATCAGTTGTTACAGCGTCTTTATATTTTGTCTCAAGAAGTTCTTGTGCCATTACACCAACATGAGTATTGGTTCCCCATGTATAATTGAAAGAGTACAAATTAATCCCATTCTTTTTGTACAAGAATTTGATGTTTTTCTTCAATCTCTTGTCACTGTAGTTACAACCACAGTCATTATGACAAGCGCATACCAGGTTACAAGAACAGTCAGAGTTACAAATACAGTCTTGTCTTAGCACATCGTATCTGGATTTCAATGTAGTCCAATGAGAGGCAAGAACATTATCACCATCGCTGTATGTTGACTTGCTGAACGTGCCCCAAGTTGTAGCTGGGTTCAACACAGCATAGTTGACACCTTCTTGTTCTCTGCGATTGTTGCCATCATACACCATAGTTTCCATATCGTTGATGTGTTCGTTTTGAATTGTGGTAGAAGTTGCGTATGCTGATGTTTGCCTATCAGTAATAGAGTGATTGGGGTGCAAATTATAACGAGCAATTTCATCACGAATGGCAGTTCTCAACGCATTAATATCTGATGCTGTAATTGTTCCACCAGTAAAATTTCCAGAAGGACTGAATGGTCTATTTGTCGAACATGATGCACGATGATTGCTGCAGGTTGTTGTTCCTGTTCCGTGATTGCTACAGTGTGTTCCAGAGCAAGCCATTTACAATTCTCCTTCAATGTGCGCTTGTACGGTTCTGTCAATCTCGCCAAATGCCTTAAAGAACCCACACATATTATTTACCCAACGATCAGTCCAGCGATCAAAATGATCTTCGTTCTTACTCATATCAAAACTAGCCACTGGACAAATCATGCAAGTTGTTGCTACACAATTTTTACAAGTATCAGAAACACGCTCAGTTGATACCGCATATTTCTTACTCATTTGTTCTATGCTATTTATAAAGCTGTCATCAACGATGTTACCGCCATGGAGATCTTGTTTGTTAGGCGAATACAAAGCACCATGACAAGCATAAGAGTTGCCATCTACATCAATCGCATGCATATGTGCGCCTGCTGAACAATGTGTTTTTGTATCAGATCCATTAAACCAAGTGCACAAAAACTGATTGTGTTCTTTGTAAAACTTAATTTCTTCTGCAGCTACACGAAGCATCTGCTCACGGAATACCTTAACCAATTCTTCTGCTTGATCCCTTGGCAACTCATCAACATAGTCAATCGTTGGCGCATAAGAGATACGAATGTTTGGACCAATATCATTCATACTATCAAACAAGTTCTTAAAGTCCATCCATGTATTATACAAACTATGCATGCTCTTCAAAGGAACAGTTGACTTTAAAGATAGACTAACACCTTTCTTCGCAAAGTATTCCATGTTCTCAAGAACAGAAGCTGAGGTTGGCTTACCAGTTGATAGAATGCGAAACTTGTCATTAATTTCACGACCGTCATAAGAAATTTGCACATGCAGTTTGGATAGATCTACTGCTTCTACAATATCGTCTAGTCGTTTGCGATTATATGCATTGGTGTAGATATGAAACGCTATGTCATCATGATGTTGAAACTCTTTCATGATGTCAATAATTAAATTCTGATTGAGCGTTGGCTCACCACCCCAGAAAGAAATGTTCAAGTGATTGTAATTGGTTTTGTAGAACTCGCTTTCGTATAATTCTCTTACACGCTGTTTGAGTACATCGATCTTGTCGTCCAATCGTTGCTTATTTGTTTTAGCACCCTCAAAACAATATGTACAGTCTAGATTACATAACGCTGAGGTTGTAATTTCCAGTGTAAACTGTGTTCTATCTTCATGCATGTTTCATAATCTCCGAAAGGATGTCATCCATCTTTTCCTTTGTAACCTTTTCTGGTTCTGGTTTAATAATTTCCACCAGCCCTTCAGCCATACGAAACAACTTGTTGGCTTCATCTGCAAACTCACTGACATTGGACAAATGTTTTCCTGCTTCCAACAGATGGTAAGAAGCATTGTACAATGCCTTATTCATTTTCTTGATACTAGCCATTTTCTAATTCCTTCATAACGAGAGCATTAAATGTTTTATTACTCTCTAATCTTTCTACCATACTACCAACCTGTCTATAAGTAAAGCGATAAATGTCACACAATTCTTCGATTGGTCCACCATTAGTGATTTGTTCATACAAACAACCCTTTCTACAGTATTCTCGAACCTCACATGTGGTGCACTTGGACATCAACCGATACTCTGGTATCTTAGCAATTACATCTGGTTGATCCTTAAACCGATTACATGGAACAATGTTATTATCCTCATTGAATGTAACAAGTGAATCACCAGCACCGCAATTATCAACACGCTCTTTCTTTAGTTTGCTCATTAACATATGGCGGAAATAGAACAAAATAAAGAACGGCATTTCTTCCTCTGGGTGATCAATGTACCAATCAAACAATTCTTTAATGCCGTCTTTTAATTTAGCAACACTTTCTTCATCCCATATACCATTATCACGCACCAGCGTTAGTTCAGTATTGACGCCAAGAAGTTTTTTAATAAACAAATGATTCTCAAGCAAATTATAGTTGCCGTTTGTGATCATTGTATGACAACGAAGATTTGGAATAGAACGGAACAGATCTTTCCTTAACATGAATTTGATCAGCGTCCCATTATTCGTAAACTGTTTTCTATTCTGATCTTGCCATAGTCCATCAAACGAAAGAGAGATCTCTACATTTTTCTCAGTCAAATACTCAGCCATCTCTTTAGTCATAACCAAACCGTTTGTTGGCATGAAGTATTGTATAAGAGGATCATGTTCTGTTTCTGATATGATCTGCTTAACAATATCAAACTGAAGCAGCGGCTCGCCGCCAAAGAAGTCTATCTTTATCTTGTCGTTTGGAAAATCTGCACGCATCTTTCGATATTGATTGAGGAACAACTCAACATCGATCTTCTTCTTAGATTTCTTGTCCACACCACAGTATGTGCAGTTTAGATTGCACAACTCGGACATGACAACAAGTAATGTTTTCATCTATAATGCTCGTTCAGTTCCAACACTCTCTTTAACAGTTCAACATCAAACATCTTTACCAATGCTTGTGTGTCTTTTGGTAGACATGGACCAC